>Ga0326514_10003491_pt1 | contig 10010 bp, 4 predicted proteins | sample 3_2548_0518_D_FD_203653 | JGI IMG/M metagenome (GOLD analysis project Ga0326514, IMG submission 203653) | Bovine rumen microbial communities from UC Davis, California, United States - 3_2548_0518 | ecosystem: Host-associated > Mammals > Digestive system > Stomach > Rumen | place: USA: California... | reverse complement strand
AATGTCAATCAGTGTGTTATATCCAAACCCGCCACCAATTATCTGATGATTAGGCCAGGATGCAACCTGCGGTGAAGGGAAGATTTCAAAATAGCAGTCTTTCCACACATGATGAGAGAACGCCCTTTTATCCGCTGCAACAGGGTCATCGTGCATAATGTATCTACAGTTATGCGCTGTGATCCTCATTCCTTCAACTGTGTATCCCGGCTCTTTTCCAACGTTGAAAGGCGAGAAATACCGTACTACCCATTCGTTTGTGCCGTCATAATCAAAGTAAATACTTGCGCGCGGTGAGCAAATAATATGCACACCATTTCCCAGCCTGAGACCATAATCAGGATTATTATTTGACAGCGAATCTAAATATTCGTCTCCAAATTCTTCTACAAGATTATATGTGCCGGGCATGATTCTAATTGTAGTATTTTTATAATTATTAGCGTATTCAATAGCGGCTTTAATAGTAGAAAAATCGCCTGTGTCATCTTTACTAACAATTACTTCCTGTTTTGGAAGATAAATATTAGTGAAATAGTTCTTTTTCAGCATAACAGGGGTAATGATTTCGTTTAAAACCGTCCCAATATCCACATTGATTGCAATCAGTAACCCGCCCGATTCTGGTGCTGTGAACTTTGATACACAATTTTTGGATTCGCCTGTGGTTCCGATAATACTAAAACCCGGCATTCTAGCGGCGAGCAATCTACATCCAATTTTTGAGATACCATCTAATTTCATGTAGTATTCTTCACCGTTATTCATCCATTCTGGGATTGCATTTGCATTTCTGAATATTTCAAAGTTAGTATCTGCCGATGCTGTGCCAGTGAGTGTATACATTCCGTTTCCGATATTTGTAAGGGTAAGTCCGTTTTTCGCTTCAGATTCTTTTTCCGGTAACAGATTAACAACGTCCGTGATTCTGTTATTATTTAAATACATATCAGACAAATAGCTCTGTTCAATAATTGTGGGTGTGAATGTTTCATTGTATGTTTTATTACCGTCTAAATTTATTGCAATAAAGAACCCTGTTCCGTCTGATATCGGCATAATAAATTCTTTTGCAAGATTATTTGTTGCCGCGATTGTAGAAAAGTCGGGCATTGCTGCCACAAGCAGCCTACAATTTTTTGAAACATTACCTGGCAACGCTATATAATATTTTTTCCCACGCACCCCCCAAGCAGGAATATTTTCTGCATTTCTAAAGATTTCAAAATTAGTATCCTGTGTTGCTGTGCCAGTCAGAGTATACTGTCCGTTACCGACATTGGTAAGCGTCACACCGTTTATTGTTGTTGTATTAATCTCCGTGAGAAAATTTGTTATTTGATCAATCTTTCTACTTCTGAGGTATAAATCAGTAAAGTAGTTTTTCTCGATAATAATTGGTTCAATTACATCATTAAATGTTCTATTCGTGTCAACATTTAGAGCAATCAGAATTCCGTTACTTTCGGGTATTTCGAATTTTTCCAACCGATTTCTTGCAGATGTTAAAGGCGTAAAATCAGGTCGTGTTGTAACAAGCAATCTGCACCCGCTCGACATTACATTTTGCAAAATAGCGTAATATTCTTTACCTCTCTCCATGTAGTCCGGAATATCGTTATTATTTGAGAAGAATGTAAAGTTAGTATCAGCATTAGAAGTTCCCGTTAATCTGTATTTTCCATCACCAAGTGATGTAAGTGTTAATCCGTTCGCGGTAACGCTATCAAGTTCCGGTAAAAGATTAACAACATTTTCTAGACGATTATTTAGCCTACTAATTTTTCCACCTGTTACTTTTGCATCTGCTGCCATCCCGGGAACAGTCAGAGTAGTATCTGTGTTTAACGCAACTGCGTTATATACTCCACCGCTCACCCAGGCAGAGCCGTTATAATAATACCAATTTCCTGCGGTATAACCAGTTTCTGAACCGGTATATACATAAATTTTATCTGTATCGGTCATTTCCGAAACGGTAGCTGCTTTAAGTGGTGAACCAACTGCGTCTCTAATAGCATTGATTTCTGCATCCTGTGAATCGAGACGACTTGTAACAGTGTTTCTCGTTTCGGTGTTATACAAGTTTTGTGCGTCAATAAAAGGGTCAATATAGTTTTTAATAAGAGCAGTAAGACTGCCATCTGCCGCCATTGCGTCCAGTTTATTATTGATTTCGTTCTGCACATCCAGATTGTCAAAGTAATTGTTTACATACTCTTCCAATTCTGTATAAGCAGTTAAAAGTTCCTGTTCATCCTCAATCAGTTTGTTGATATAATCAACAACCTTACATAGAAGTTCGTAGTAAGAAAGACTGTCATCATAAACCAGAGGTAAAACCTTCTGGCACCAAAATCTGAACGGCGAAATTTCATTCATTACCTCCAAAAAATTAGCACTCATTTTTAACTCCTTTCTTTAAACCTCATTAACATTTTACTCATAGGTGCATTACCTATTCTCGTTTGCTTTAAAGTCCTCTTATAATCACTTCCTGCCAAATATGGCAAGGACAAAAACCACCGTAATCACGTTTAACAGCAGATTTATGATGCACAGACCAAGTATTGATTCGATCATAGTTCACACCTCATAATCAGACCCTACCCTCTCCCGACAGTCTGATGGCTCCCCGTCCGTATTCATTTGCCACGCACTACAGCAACCAAGTGGAGCGTCCCATAAGTCCTCTTTTTATCAGACAGTTAGCGCATCCAGATTTCATATGACTTCAGTCAAACTCAATTCTGTAAATATTATTTGACTGTGCCGCACTGATAAACATTATTCCGTTTTTCACATTGACGGACTGTGCTTCATACGTTCCGATTACATCAGTCAGTCCCACTTTTGTGTATAATGATTTTTCTGTTACACTGAACACATATACTTTGCAATTATCATACCCGGCATTTACATAAATTTTGCCGTTGTGATAAATTGACTGCTGTCTCAGATCCAACTCTGCGGCAACCGCAAACACATCTAATATATCCGAATCTGCCAAATTTACCGTTGCTGTTGACGTATTAGGCAAATTGAACACTGTAAATATCTGGTCATTGCCGTAGTGGTGATATGCGTTATCTGCTACCTTATATCTGATAAGATAAAATTTTGCATTATCAAAATCTATCGCAAAATCAGCATACCCGGCGCCCACGGTATCCGTAGACAATGCAGATACGCTGATGGTCTGCACCAATGTGACGGTCATTGATGTACCGTCATAGGCCACATCAAGAACAGCGGTCTTAAATGATCCGTTCCATTCGCTGATATACAGATACGGAAGGACGGTATTTCCTGTGTGCAGACTCTTAGCAAAGCACATAGTGTTGCAGTGATACGTCTCCGACATGGGGAGCGTAGTACTTGCCAGACGTTTACCTGTTTCAAAGTCATACAGATAAATCGTGTTGCTATCGTCTGCGGTTATGTAATAATTGCCGTATAACGCACCACCCTGCTTGTATGTAGCATTTTCCAGAGTGACCTGAACGCCGTGCTTCATGGCGTTATCAGTAACCAGTGATACTTTATTCCCTGCGTACCCGGAAACACTGTATTTCTGTCTGTCCTCAATGCTTTCAATGTTTTTCTCTATACTTGAAAAGTGATTATAAATAGACCGTTTTACAAGTCCGATACTGACATAATTTACATCAGACGCATCAATGTTTCTCGTTGAGTCTAAGTATGCGAACACCATCCGCATGAATTTAGCACCAGTAGGGACTGTGAATGTCCTTCCGCTTGAAATCCACCCACTAGTATCCATCCTTGCTGTTTTATAATCATCAACAGTGTAATAGGATGCGGAAAACATAAACTGCTCATCCAGTTCTATCTGATACGTTTCACCTGCTTTCACCGCAGTGTAATAAGTCGTTCTTGCCCTTGAGGGTGTGTTTGAATTTAATCCGTCACCGTTCAGACCATTGTCCTCAATAAGTAACGGAATCACACCTATGTTCTGTTCTAATTCATTCAGATCACTGATGTTTTTATCCCATTCGGCAGTGTGTGTTTTTGCCTTGTAAACTGTGTTAGTGGTTGTTGTATTCTTTCGTGACACAAAAAGTCGTGTTGCTCCTGTCGGAACCGTTGCATAAAACGATCCCCCGGCAGTCATGACATCACCTATAACGGCATCAGAAAAGCCATTCCCGGCACGGAAGCACCAAACTCCGGGGGAATCCTTCTGTGCGGTAACATGTATCAGATCCCCGGCAGTCACTTCATACTTATCAACCGTATATGCTGTGTTATAGATGTTTCCACCTGTTTCATCCATGTAGTAACTTCCAGTAAAAGATAGCGCACTCACAGCATCCGTATCATAGAAAAGTTCGCTGTTTAATGTATCCGTAGACAAATCTATAGCGTCCTTTAAATCAGTGATCTCATCACCCGTGGCTTTTGCGTCTGCTGCCATGTCTGGGATGCTGAGTGTTTTGTCTGTCTGGACAGCTACGGCATTGTACACACCGCCATCTTCCCAAGCGCTGTCATTCCAGAAATACCAGTGACCAAAAGTATACCCAGCTTCGCTGCCGGTGTAAACATATACCCGATTATAATTCGTCATTTCTGCCACAGTATTCGCTACCAAGGGTGAACCATAGTAATCATTCGTTTCAGTAAGTAATTGCTGTTCCCCCTCAATAAGTTTATTGATATATTCAACAACTTTGCAAAGCAATTCGTGTGGCGAGAGATTATCGTCATAAACAATAGGCAAAACCCTTTGGCACCAAAACCGGAACGCCAACATTTCGTTCGTATCTTCCGAAAATATATCACTCATATTTAACTCCTTTACTCCCAAAGTCCAAAGAACAACGGGGATAAATCGTCAATAATTTGCATATCAATATTAAGAAACGTTTCCCGAAATTCCATAAGTAATTTACTCATAGATGCGCCGCCCATCTTTCCGGCTACTCTCTCGGTGTATTCCTGTAGGTTCTGCAATGTTTTACTTCTCGTTTCTGTAGTGCTTCCGGTTCTTTCGTTTTCCGTGTTATATGTTCTTGTGTTTGCGTTCGTGCCGTTGTCTGCTTCAACTGTATTATAGGTTCTTGTGTTTGCGTTCGATCCACTGTCTGCTTCAACTGTATTATAGGTTCTCGTGTTTGCATTCGTGCCGCTGTCTGCTTCAACCGTGTTATATGTTTTAGTATTGTTTGTTTCACTCTCCACCGTCCCCGAATTTGTGCCGCTTTCGGTAATCGTGTGACCGTGCTGCATTGTTTTTTGAGAAGTAGAACCCGTTCCGTCATCGGTAATATGATGCACATTTGTTAAGTATGTTTGCCCTTCAAGCGCCTGCTGCCCGCCGCCCGGAACGCTGCCGATTGTTCCCTGGGGAGTATCCGAAAAATAATCCCACCGATCATTTTTTGCTGCGTTCTGTGTGTTTTCTGTATCTGTGCCGCCATTCGTTGTAGTTTTAGAAATCGTTCCGCTTGTCGTGCTTTCGTCCGTCCCTTGATCCGTAACTGTCCCGGTCATTGTCTTTCGGTTTGAATCCGTCCCGGAATCGTCAACCGTCCCGGTCATTGTCTTTCGGTTCGTATCCGTTCCGGAATCGTCAACCGTCCCGGTCATTGTCTTTTGGTTCGTATCCGTTCCGGAATCGGCGACTGTCCCGGTCATTGCATCAGTAAAGCTGCTTGTTCCCTGTCCGGTTTCGCTGCCGGTTTCGTCCGTGTCACGGTTTCCGGTTCTGGTATAATTTACATCATAAAGCGGGTTAAATTCCAAAAGTTCCGATTCGTACAACTTATTATAATACGGCATTATCTCGTTAAGGGTCGTATTCAATCTGAGTTTCCATAGTCCTACTGTTTCTTCTCCGATCTCTCTGGTGTAATAATGCTTTAGTATTTTTGTTTCTAGTACGTTTCGATATGTTTCATCAAAAATAGGAAAATCAAAGTTAAAAATAGTAGGAATAGCCGCCTGTATAATGTTATCCACACTTTCCACAATATCACTGTGGATAACTCCCGCAGCGGTTTCACAGATAAAGCGGACTTGAGTGGTATATTTACTCATTCTTCCACCCCCTCTACCATTTCCTTCATTTTGTCTTCTTCGGAATCTGTCGGAAGAATATATTCTTCGTCACTAACCCGGTAATCTTCTCGGTAATCTACCCAAATATCAAGTCCAAACAACTTATTGATTTTTTCGCAAGCCTGGCGCCGACTTTCCAAACGGGAATATCGGCTTGCAATCGTGCCGCCCTGATTGCGCTGCACTTCATCAGTGATTAGTCTTTCCTTTTTGGTCACATTGACATTTGAAATACCTAAATAAGTCAGGGCTTCGTTCCAAATCTGTGTCTTCAATGTGTACAACTTATCCGCTACATAGGGCGCATCCGTTTTAAGAACCCGGAACAGTGAATCACCGTAATTTGCAAGTGAATTATCTCCGAATATAAACGGTTCGTTTCCTTCATATTTCATATAAAGGTTTTTCATTGTCAACCGCTGCTTTTCATCACAGAGGATAAGCACCGGGGTCTTCTGTGCTTTTGCATTTACATCAATGCTTCGGTCTAACTCCCAAAGCCTATTGGCGAAAACGGCAACGTCAAGTGTACTGTTTGTCCTAATCATGTTATTATAAATAATAACGCTGTTTTCCGGGTTAAGTTCCACCTGATACCCGTTTGTTGCGTAGGCTCTTCTAAAGTTTGGAATCTGGTACACATCCCAGGTTCCTCCGATCATGCAGCGCAGCGCAAGAAATCCCAGGACTTCATCTTTAAAAAAGATTGCGTGTCCGTCCCCGAACAATGCCAACTCCAAATAGCGCGGGTCTACACTGTCCGGTAAATTCTGCCAGTCAAACATAGATATTGACAATTCTGTCAACCGGTTAAAATACTGCGCATAGGTTGCATTATTCATTTTCCCGGTCTGCCAAAACTGCCGGTTCTGTGTGTTTGATGGTCTGTTTCTTCCCATCGTCTCACCTCTATTCTATAACCGTATTCTGGTAAGCAAGTAAATAGTTACCTACTTTAACTGTTGGATTGCTTTCTACATCCCAATAGGTAATGCCGTTATCGTGTATCTTACAAATTTTGTTTGCATCCTCTGCTGGTACTGAGCCATCCAAAACACAACCAACAGTTTTTAAGTATGTCCAGATTTTTCTGGCTTTCCTTACCGGCTGCATTACTCGTTTCTGAGCATAACCAAACATATCAAAAAAGGAATCAATAATCCTCATTTGATTATCATTCGGGACTAACGTTCCTTTCCAGAATGTTTCTACTTCGGCTGAAATAGCAGAACTGCCTGTGGCTTTCCCGTGTAGCTGATCCGCTGCTATCGAATTTTTATAAGCGTCTTTTACAATACTGGTCGCGGTGTCAATGATTTTTTCTCCCGCCCTGAGTGCTGCAAAAACACCCAATGCTCCGTTTGCCGCTGCGCCTGCAAGCATTGTGCCACTGGAAATAACATCTAATGCCATAGGCACGGAATTTTGAGCAACCCACGCTTTATATGTATCTGTATTCCATGAACATATCGGATAATTCGTCAGGGACAAACATTCATTTATACACCCGCCTGTCAAATTGTTCCCCGTGTTTTTATAATTAGCTGGTGACAGTGTAAGTTCAACCGGCATATTGACGGAACCGAATAAAGCAAAAACGGGTGTTCCGCTTGTAAAAAACTCATAGCGTGTTTCCAGTTTTCCACCTGCCGGTGTAGATATTTCCAAACTTGTAAAGGGATATGTATACAGTTTTTTGTTCCTTGGGATGTAACCGTTTAGTGGCGTCTGATCGGTTAGAGCCTGTGCAACCTCTATACCTGTCGGTGTTGTTAATACATAGTCTTCGGTTAATTCAACCCCACCGTCATCTACAAGGGCTAAAATTAACTGTGTCGGACACATATACATATTTACGATAGCGTCAGGGCGGGTCATAAATTCCGCGATTTTTGCATTGATACCGTCTATATCGGAAGAATTAAAAACCCATAAGGTAGTGCCAGAATAAACTCTGCCGTAATCATGCCCTAAAGTAGCCTGTTCCTGCGTATCAACGATTGACAATATGATATAAAGGCTCTGATTAAAAACCTTTGCAAAGCTGTTACTGTTATATACTCTTTCCCCGATTTCAACCGGTTCTGCAACGATATTTTCACCAATACCGTCTGTCGTACTGTGCATACGGTCTATAAAGCACGGCTGTAAATCAAAGTCAAAATACCATGTCTGAATTACATCCAATTCAAACTGAATTTCCGTTACGGCATTGTTAACATATTCCACCGATTTAATAAAGGCATAAAACCACTTGTTGCCGAAAGATGTATTCTGATATGCAATATAATTGCAATCGTACAAATTATCCGCTAATTCATTTACCCGGATAACACCCCGATTTAAGCGGGTGTAATACTGATTGGTAAATGTCCGTTTTACCCGACTAGCCGCCGAAAAATAATTATACTGAGTTGTTAAAGATGAAAAGCGCAGCGTATGTTGATAGGTATTATCAAGCGGTATATTATGCAGAACTAAAACCGTCCCGTTAGGCTGAATATACATTTATACACCTTCTTTCTTAGGGCGGCATAGGATAAAACCTATACCGCCCATCAGGAGGAACTCAACTAAAGATAATAGGCTTTTTACTATGCAACCGTCAGAGTGCAGGTATCGTACTTAGTGCTGTCTACCTTAGAGGTAGCCGTTACCGTAATAGTAGCACCGGAAGTAGCGTCCTCGTTAATCGTAACCGTGCCGTAAATATCCACAGTCGCGGGTGCATTGGCGCTAAGCGTCCAGATAACTTCCTGGCTTGCAAAGTTTGTAGTAGCAACTGCCACGCCCAGAGAGAACTTCTGACCTGCCGATACCGTAGCGCTTGCCGGGGTAACCGTCACGGATACAATCGTAGGCGTTCCGGGAACAAATACCACTCCGTTCGCAAACGGACTGACCGAAAGGGTCTTCCAAACATGGTAGAAATAGTTCCAGTACATCCCCTGTCCGTTGTAATTTTCGGTAAACTCATACAAGTTATCGAAGATCATAAAGAAGTCACGGTCAACCAGAACTCCTGGAATCGCTGCAAGCGCAGTCATTTCAGCAGAAGTCAACTGATTGTAGTTCGGGTCATCCGCAAACAGTTCGTCCAGTCTGTCCGTATCCAGATTGCCGAAAGACGATACCAGAACCCGGTGACCGGTAAACTCTGCCTTGTCCATATTGAACGCTGCCGCCAGAACTTCAACGTCCATAATCGCATCAAAATCGGCATTGACAATTAGATACTGATCCGCTTTCGCAGAGAAGTTATGCACCCGCGCCTTGTTGTAGTTCGGTGACATAAACTCAAACTGGTTAGACACCTGCTTGATCTGGGATACAATCGTTTTCGCATTTGCCGCCGTTGCACTCGGAACGGTGATTACCTGCATATTCCCTTTGAGAACATGAAGAGCAATCAGATAAAGCATTACCTGATACTCGTCATAAGCTGCTCCCGAATACATTGAATTGGTAATTTTAGCAATCAGGTCAGTGATCCCGCCCCACGAAAGAAACGCCTGTCGAAGGCTGTTCTGCTGAATAGTGGCTTTATAGAACTTCTGGTAGTTCAGCACATGGAACGCTGCGCGCACATCCGGAATCTGGCGCTTAAATACTTCGTTTTCTGCGGTCTGAGGGTCATACTCAAACGGCTTCGCAAGTTCTACAAAAATTTCCTCGATACTTTCGCCAAGTTCCAGACGTCCTTTTTTGAAAACCGCCAGAGGGTTAGAGAACATCTTAGAGGTAATCAGCACCATACCGATCCGGTTAATCAAAGCGGACAGGAACTCGTTCTGGAGTGCCGGGTAGTCCATGATAATAGCGCCGATCTCTCGGATGGATTCAAGGCTGGCGTCAGCAACCGGAATATAATTCTGATAGTTCGCAGAAGCATTATTTCGGATAGCGTTCAGGATATCAACGCT
>Ga0326514_10003489_pt1 | contig 10011 bp, 8 predicted proteins | sample 3_2548_0518_D_FD_203653 | JGI IMG/M metagenome (GOLD analysis project Ga0326514, IMG submission 203653) | Bovine rumen microbial communities from UC Davis, California, United States - 3_2548_0518 | ecosystem: Host-associated > Mammals > Digestive system > Stomach > Rumen | place: USA: California... | reverse complement strand
TGTATTTGCACCATATTATGGGGTTTTATTAGATGATATACATGATGACCGAACAATTATTGACGGCTGTTCTGGTAAGAATGGTCATTATCAACCACGTACTGAAGATAATGAATGGGATGAAATTGTATTGAGGAAAATTATAGAAGCTAGCATTGAAATAGAAAAAGCTACAAGAAAAAAATAATTAAGAAAATATTATATTATGGCAACGACAAAGAAGACAGTTAAAGGTGATGCAACAGATAAAAAGAAAACCGCTACATCAAAGAAGACAACCACAACCAAAAAGAAAGAGGTTGAAAGCACTGGTGTTGTAGATGAATTTTTGAATGAAAATATTGGTAAGGTGGTTACTGAAGCCCCAAAACCAGAGAAGAAAGCGACAACTAAGAAGAAACCTACACCAAAAGCTAAAAAAACTGATGAAAATAAATTAATAGATGCCGAGGCTGAACTTAATGAAATTCTAAGTCAACAGATAACAGAAGAGAATATTAGGGTTGCGGATGAGATTGAGAAGACTATTAGTGAACAAAAGGAATTTAATAAAAAATGGGAAAAACTTGGATTGGTTGAGGATTCACAGGAACCACCACAGGATATTGCAACCAAATGTGAAATTGCTGATGTGAGTGGTGAAATTGAAGCAGTTAACCCAACAGACGACGACGTGAAAGCGCCAGAAGAGAAATGGAAAGAACTTGGCTTGACTAATGAATTACAGGCTGATATTCAAAAAACGGTGTCTGAATTATATAATACAGATACAACCATTGAAGTAGTAGATGAAAATGATAAGCCAAAAGATGTGGTTTACCCTCCAATTGTGGATAATATCGAACCACAGGAAAAGCAAAAAACGCCTACGGTTTATGATTTGAGAGTTAATCTGGAGAAAAAGGAAGAAGCACCAAAGTTCACATTTGTCAATACCAGCATGGGTGTTAGATTCGATTAATAAATCAAGTAAAACGTTTAAATATGGATAAAGAAAACAAATTGCAACAAAACACATGTTATGAAATACCAAGAAATAACAGGTTCTTGGTCAAGTTTCCAGAATCCTTTAATATTCTAGAATGGAAGGTTAGAACTTGTACACTACCAGTCGAAAAACATAACGGAAATATAACGGTCACTACAATGTGTCCAATTCTGTTGAATGTCAACAAACAATTTGACAATGATTGTATTAAACATTTCAATATGTCCATTGACCTTCTAAGCCAAGCTGGATTGGTGATGTCCACTTACAATTTATCTGATTGTAAAATTAATAAGGTTAACAACAGTAAATTGGATTATGGTGATGATGATATTATAGGAAGTGTTATTGATATTTCTTATGGGGAATGCACACCTGAAAATAACGGACTTTTAGGAATTATGGTTGTCAATAACCAGAATTTAGAAGATGAATGAATAAAAATTAAAAATTGTACTATTTATTTTAAAATAAATAAGAAATGAACAACTTGCAAGATATTTACGAAACGCTTAATACCCTTAGGCAATTTAACAGGAATTCATCCACATATCTTACAGAAGCCAATGATGGGAATAATGGGCAAAAAGATAATGCGGATGCCATTCCATATTCAGCACAGGATACATTAATGACAAATACATTGGCATCGGCAAAACAGGAATTTGGCGCTGATTTCAATCAAATCAAAAATCCGATGTTGTATTATCCAAGCGATGGAGATATTACGCTTAGCGGTGTTATTCCAGAGATGAACGATGCTAAATTCCAGTTCAGATATAAAGTTGGCGACGGTGCAGGATGTTATATTTGGTCGAATCCTTATATGCCAATTTCTGACAAGACCATTCAAACATTAAGCAAGGTAAACGGTGTGTGCAAGAACTGGCGTGATGAGATTTCAAAATCAGAAGACTGCAGACCGTCAAATTACAGAGACCCGCAGGATGTTCAGGATAATACACAGGGTCAGGCGCAGGAGGGCGCTCCAGTTGATTACCAGGGTGCGGAGGCACAACCACAGCCAGGACAGCAACCAATGCAGGAATCATATATGAGGGGTGACGATTTACCTTATGATATTCTCGGTCCTGGCGATGATATAGATTAACAGTTCTTTTTCAAAAACTTTATTTTTACGTGGAGCCATGTTTTATATGGCTCTTTTTTGTTGTTTATTGATATTTATTATTATATATTAATTATATTATGGGACAGAAAATTGAGATAAATGAAAACGACATAAAATACATGGTTTCAGAGTGCATTAAAAGGATTAACACGCTGAATGAGGATATGACACGCAGTCAGGTTGAGAACCAGATTGAGGATTATATGAAAAGCAGAGAGTTTGAGAAGAGGGTTCACAACATTGCAGTTGATGTTGTATCTGAATTTATCGAAAATATGTGGCTGAAGAAATCGTTCTGGAAAACAATGATTAAGAAAAAATAAGGTTGAAATGTCAAAGACTATAATTATAAGTGAGGATATTGGTAATCAAATAAAGCATTTAATATTTGAAAACAGGGAAAGCAAAAATATAAATCTTGCTAGGAAATACTGTATTTCAAAGGGTTATTCGCAAGAACAAGCACAGAATATTATAGATGGTATAAGGCATGATATTCCCAATTCTAGGATTGCTGCATGTAAGTTTCTGTCTGGTATAACAAGAATGTTTATTGACAAACAATTTACTGATGCTAATATAATTATGCAATTCAATAAAACATTACGCTATATTGGTAGTAATGCACATGTTGATGAATATGATTATAACCTTAATAATTTGTCAGCAAATGACCTTATTAAGAGGTTTTCTGGTGTAATAACAAACGATATCGCACGTGAAAAGGAATTATCGGCTAGTAGAACGTATACACAAAACAATGAATACAATATTGTAAAAGTCCCTAATTTTGAGGTTTCAAGCCAATACGGTGATTATACTTCATGGTGCGTAACACAAGATGAAGGTGCATATAATTCGTATACAAATAATGGGTTGGGGTTATTCTATTTTTGTTTAAAAAATGGGTTTGAAAATGAACCACAACAGCCTGGCGAAGGTTGCCCGTTAGATAGTTATGGATTATCTATGATAGCTGTTAGCGTTAATGAAGACGGTAGTCCAAACACCATTACTTGTAGATGGAATCACGAAAATGGTGGAAATGATAACATTATGACACCACAGCAGCTTGAACAAATAATTGGTCGTGGTTTTTATCAGACCTTTATTCCTTATACTGAAGAAGAGTTGGCCAACAAAAGAAAAGTGATTATTTCGGAGGCTATTAGTGAGTTTCGCGATAGATATTGCGGATGGCATTCAATTACAGCCGATGATGTTGATTTAGTGCCTTTATTTGATACTGATGTAGATGAGTATGATGATGAGGAAGAGGGCGGATATATAGATTTAGATAGCGTCTATAATGATGGATTAAAATATTTTGCGTTCCGTTATGAAAATGATGACATGAATAAGCCAAAATACATTATATGCGATAATGATGGCGAACTATTAATTGAAGATTTATATGATGATGTAGATTATCGTAATGGTATTATTTTTTTAAACAAGAATAACAAAACTACTGTTATGTCATGTACATATGGCACACCACGAGTTATAACAGATAAGTGGTATAATAAAGTTATGCAGACACGTAGTACATGTTATGTTGTGGTAATGAATGAGAATAAATTATTCAATATTGTATACACAATTAACGGAAAAGAAATTTTAGATGAATGGGTTAAGGCTTGTGAGGTATATGAGTTTGATAGAGATGTTTTTGCTATCATATTGACAGAGGCAGGTTTTAATATTGCAATAATTTATGAATCTGCTTACAGAATTGTTTTTGACCGCCCTAAATTTGAAATATCAATATGTGCTCGTCAGTTCATTAAAGTACAAGATACTCAAAATAGTAGGGAAAATAGACAACCGTTTGAGATATATGCGTTTAATTTACAGAAATTTCCATATTTAGTATATAGTTGTGATGGTTTTTATGGTGATTACTATAGAGTCACCACCGATAAAGGATATGCCTTTTTTAATCCCAACACAGTTAATGGGTTTGAAATATATGATGTAGTTCCTTACGAATTGGTTAATAATGGCGAGGCAAGTAGTAAATATCCGAGAAATCCGTATGGTAATAAAAAAGTTTCGGAAACAACGAACAAAAATAGAATTATAATTATAAACGAGGATATTGCTGGTGAATTGAAAGACTTACTTACCATGACCCAATTCAAATTCAAAGCCAATATTAAGAAATTCTTGGCAGCTTTGTTGGAAGACCCGACAGGTGCTGAGCCTGATATGATATTCACTCAGAATGGTCTGGATAAAAACAAATTAATCAAGGCTTTGGTAGATAATAAGGTCATCACCAAGAAAATGACAATCGACGACCACGATGCCGAGGGGAATCCACATACAGCCAAAATGATTGTAAAATATTCTGTTCCGAAGGAGCGTTTCAACGAGAAACTTGATGCTTTATATGATATTCTGTTCCCAGATGTTGAGGGAAAGATTAATGAAAATCTTTTTGAACATGACCCTATGTGTGACTCCCTCAGGATTGCCAAAGCTTCTCCGTTGACTATGGGATTTATCAACCAAGCTGGCAATCCGAGATATGGGATGGGTAAATACCTTGACGATGCGGTTGAAATATATAACAAGAAAATAGAGGATAATAAAATCGACGAAGAAGGTGCAGCTGGTGGCGGTGCTACAAGTTGTTCTGGTGTTGATGGAAATGGGTTCGGTAGTGGCGAATTTGTGCAACCATTGTTCGGGGGTATCAGTGTAAGAAAGAAAAAGAAAGATAAAAAATCAGTTGGTGGTAATCCATACACTCTTAACGAGAGTCAGGAAAGCAAATCCATCGACGCAGCAAAACGCCTGTTCATGCAGCGCACAGGAAAGTCAGCCGAAGAGGCTGACAAATTCATCCGCGTGGATTTGCGAAATGATTTGCCAGTCCTCAGGGACAGGAATGCAGCAAAGTTCATCCTGGGTGTGACCAGGATGTTCCTTGACAGACAGTTGACCGATGCCTCCACGATACAGAATCTCAACAAGACACTTAAACTTTTGACACAGGGTCACTTTAATGAATATGACCGCAACCTTAACGGTATGTCTGCACAGGATATCATCAGTCGTTTCGCCACGGCGATGAAACAGATGGATGACCAGGAACGTGAGGAATTGGGTAATATGCAGTTTACGGAGAATGGTGACTACCAAATCGTCAGGATTGACAATTTTGAACAGTCTTCCCAATATGGTCAATACACCTCGTGGTGCGTTACGCACAATGAAAATATGTTTAACTCGTACACATCCAATGGTTTAGGACAGTTCTATTTCTGCCTCAGGAACGGATTTGAGAACGAACCTGAACAAGTGGGTGAAGGTTGTCCGTTGGATAGTTACGGCTTGTCGATGATTGCTGTCAGTGTGGACGAAAACGGTAGGTTGAACACCTGCACATGCAGGTGGAATCATGACAATGGCGGTAATGACAACATAATGGATGCCAAGCAGATAAGTCAGGTTATTGGAAGGAATTTCTTTGAGGTGTTCAAACCGAATGGAAAATGGCAAGAGATAGTTGGCAATGCAATAAACAGACTAAGAAATGGTGAATCTCCTGAAGACGTGTTTAGTATTGTTGGTAGTTTTTTTGAAGGGTTGGCTATAGTTAGATTAAATGGTAAAGCCAATTGGTTACGACAGGATAACGGACAGTTATTTAGTGACAAGTGGTATGATAATTGTAGTACATTTAAAGAAGGGCTTGCTTGGGTTAAATTAAATGGTAAATGGAATTGGGTAAGACAGGATAACGGACAGTTATTTAGTGACAAGTGGTATGATGAATGTTTTAGTTTTAGTAAAGGATTGGCTAAGGTTAAATTAAATGGTAAAGGATGGAATTGGGTAAGACAGGGTAACGGTCAGTTATTATGTAACCAGTGGTATCATGAGTGTGGTGATTTCAACGAAGGATTGGCTTGGGTTAGATTAAATGGTAAATGTAATTGGGTAAGACAGGATAACGGTCAGTTATTCAGTGACAAGTGGTTTGATTGGTGTCGTGATTTCTATGGAGGGTTTGCTGCGGCTAGATTAAATGGCAAGTGGTATGACATGAGAAAGGATGGTGTATTATGTGATAATAATACCCAACAACCAATACAACAGCAGCCAGGGTTAAATGAGGTGGTTAACAACATAGTACGTAGTATATTGTCCGAGGCTGTCACTGGTGATGATGGTAGAAAATCATCTGCAGTGTATGCTTATGCTAAAAACACCAACGGTGAATGGTGTATTCTTGCAGCCAAGAGAAATAAAAACTGGGATGACGAGGGCGGAAAGATGAACCCCCCTATGGGTCACAGACATAAATATGAATCACCAGAAGACGGTGCTGTAAGGGAATGTGAGGAGGAATCAGGAATTAAGTTTGACAAGAAAGACTTGGTACTTGCAAGCAAAGAGGATTGGGGTACCAATTTCAAGATATATCTCCCAGGTAAGACAAGTGACTATAAGCCAGGTGAGGGTGATGAGGAAAACACAAAATTCAAGTGGATTCCTGTATCCGAGATAGACAATTATGACTGGGCTTGGTCATGCGGGGCATTTGCAAAAAGATTTAAACCAAAAAAGTAGATTATGGAATTAACAGATATACAAGTAAAAAATTTGATTTCAAATATATTGAATGAAGGATATTGGGGTCATTTACCATTACAAAACGATTCCGCATTGGATGAGTTTGGTGAAGTTGCATATAATAATATCGGGGAACAATTAAAGAACATTGATAAAAATTGGAACGACAAATCATCGGTGTTCACTTATTTGGGTGTTATTATGTATATGCTGCAGATTTATAATTTCTTCTATTCGCTTAAATCGTTGGATAAGAAATTTGATTTTACAAATAAAATCAACAAAGCGATTAAATATATTGATGATGAAAAGTTTTTCAATGAATGGAAAAATCCAGATGAAGTTAAGGAATATATCAAAAAATTGCCAGATACAATTAAAGAGATTTTAGATAAGAACAGTTTGGATTCAGATAATTTTAAAAAGTTGAAAGTAACTGTCCCTTGCAATGAGGGTAAGAACTATGTCAATATGAATGTTGATGTCAGGAATGGTGGCAGACATGCTGTCAAAATGACAGAGGACGAGTTCAAACAGGAAATGATACATGCTTACCACATGTATGCGATGGAACAGGAAAGTAAGTACAAATACGATTTGCAATTAACACCAAGTCCAGACAATTTTGTATATACACTGTGTTATAATAATAGAGATAATGAGAAATCGAAATATGCCAGTGCGTTGTATGACGATATATGGAACGGAAAATATAAATTCGATACTGAGAATGTCGATGCCCGTGGTGGCATAAAAATGTCCAAGAAAGGTTTCCCGTATATTCAATGTGCCGCTGGTGGTGACTGGGAATCACCAGTCTGTTTCTTCGTTTATTTCGACGGAAACAAGTTCAGGGGTTATGTACCGTTAAAGGGTAATGCAATCAACAGAAATGAGAAACATGCCTTCAGTGGTGGCGGGAATGAACCCGATGCCAAGTTTGTCCAGAAGGAACTTGGATTAAATTATGAGGAAGCTGACCATATATGTGATGATATTGAATACAATGCAGATGCTTGTCTTGAAGATTTCCTTGCAAGGGTTGAAGTAAAGGGAACATATAAGAAACGTGACTATACTAAAGACGAGGAAACTTTTAAACAATACAGGAAAGAAAAAATTGCTGATGAAAAGAAAAGGAGTGAGGAAGCTGAAATAAAAAGACAGATGAATACACAAGAAAATAACGGTGAACCAAATGATGGTGAAGAAATAAATGAGATGGTTTCCAATATATTGAATAAGTTTGTATTTGAGGCAACTGCAGGTGCTGGTGCTGGTAGCAGTGTTGGTGTAATTGAATTTGATGTACCATTTCCTGGTGATGACGAAACATTGGACAGAACACCAGGTGAGGTATGTGGAATGCACAAGAGAGTTGGCAAAAGTAATGTTGGAGAGTCTAAAAAACATAAAGTTATAAAAAATGATAAAGGTGAGGTTGTACCAGAATTTTGTAAGAAATGCGGTGGAAAAGTTGGAACTTACATATGCGGTGAACCAATATATAAGTGCAGCGAGTGTGGTGAATATTACGGAACGGTTCCATTCACATTAGGAAAAAAGAAAAAATAATGTAAAATTCTAAATATAATAATATTTATATTAAAAAAGAGATGGCAGATATATACGGTTACACTGGCGAGTTTGAAAGAAGCAACATATTCAATAAAATTGATATGCTTGACAATCAGCTTGCTGAGGAACAAGCTAAGGAACCAGAAGAAAGAAATGCGGACAGGGAGTTTGAATTAATGTATGCCAAATTCATGGCAGGATTAAAGTTGAGCACTGGCGCACGATTGTATTAAAGAGAAAGGTTAAAAAATAAAAACAAAATAATAACTAATAACAATGAAACTTGAAGAATATTATACTATCGGCGAGTTGTTACAGATAAATGAGGAAAGTGCCCGTAATGAGTTTAAACCTAAATTCGGAAACGGAGCAGAGCGCAACAGTAACAACAATGATAAGGCTGTTAAGGAAATCATCAAGAATGCATCTGAATTAGAGAAAGGTGTTAAGAGGGACGACACTCCAGTCAAACCGAGAGTTGAGTTCCCAGATTACAATAAAACCACTCTCGATGTTAATTTTGAGTATGAGCCAGGTAAAGAGTGGAAAGATAGAGTTGAAGCCCAGGCTGAAGGTTACCCATCAGTCCAAAATAAGGAAAAGAACGGTTATGACCAGTCACTTGGTTTTGATGGCAACGAGAATTTCTATAAAGCCAGGAAAGAAATGTCAAAAGACAGAAATGACCTTGACACAATCGAGCGTGAATCAGGTCTTAAGGCAAGAATTAAGAAAGACGAGATTGACTATTCAAACAAGACCGCTTTCAATGAAAGTATCTTTAATAAAGGTTCACAATACAAAACCAATTCTGTTTATGAATTGGCTGAGAAAAATGGGGTGAAACTTAGTGGAGAGAAAGATAATGGTGACGGGACTTTTACTTTTACTGTCATTATGCCAGGTGATACTGACGATGGTTATCAAGAAAAAGTTAAATCGCTCATAAAAGATATTAGGTCTATGTATGATGGTAAATACATAAAATGCCAGAACGATATTAATCACTATTATATTACGGTTACAAACCAAAATTCATTAAATGAGGCAAAGCAGATTAAGAGATTAATTTTCAAAAATACCACATTTTTAAGTGAATCACAAGTTCTATCAAAAGTTCCCGAAGATTACAGGGTTGATGAGAACAGATTCTACATGCGAGATAAAACTGGAACGGATTATCTGATTGAGTGTAAAGCTGACCCGTTCGGTTATGTTCATATGGAAATTGTAAACAAATTCAACAAGCAGGTTATCAACGAAGAACTTGAAAAAATGAAAAGATTGGCTGCATATAAATACAGCGACGACAACAAGAAAGTGGACACGGGCAAAATGGAAAACATGTCCGAAAGCATCTCTAATTTCAGGGAAAAACTAAATAATTAATTAACTTATGAGGAATTACTAAAATGTGGACACTAATTTCAAACTTAACAGATTCAGTTATTAAATTCATTAAAAATTTTGGGTTTCTCCGTGGTTTGGGATATTTGGTTCTAATCGCATGTGTACTGTTTACCACTGTAAGCATATTTAACATAGACGGTACGGTTCAGAGAGCAATACAATCGCATGACAAGGCCCAAACCGAGGCACATGACAGGGCTGTTGAAAAACGTTACGAAAACAGTCCAAAAATTGATAGGATATTAAATGAAGTACTATATAAATACGGTGCTGACCGTGTATGCATTGTTGAAATGCACAACGGCTCCAAAAACGT
>Ga0326514_10003488_pt1 | contig 10012 bp, 7 predicted proteins | sample 3_2548_0518_D_FD_203653 | JGI IMG/M metagenome (GOLD analysis project Ga0326514, IMG submission 203653) | Bovine rumen microbial communities from UC Davis, California, United States - 3_2548_0518 | ecosystem: Host-associated > Mammals > Digestive system > Stomach > Rumen | place: USA: California... | reverse complement strand
GAATTTGGTAAAAAACTTGTTCTTTCAACTTTCTGCGGAACACAATACGGACAGGCTCTTCCTGCAAGGTCTGAACTTGTTAAAAAACGTGACCAGTACGCAAGAATTTATAAAACCTGTCAGGAAAGCTTTGCAAAACAGATGATTTCACTTGTTGAAAAATTCCTGAATGTTAAGGCATTCTTTGAACACGCTTCAGAAACAGGAAAAATCAAGCCTTCTGTAATTATTGCAAACTGTACCATTTCAGACCTCATGGAAAGCGGAATAAAAGAAAATTTTGTAAAGTATATAAACTGGGTAGGCGGAGAACATACAGATAATAAAGTTTGGTATGCTATAGTTCCTGCTCTTAAACACCCCGATTTTATGGACGATGATGACGATGACGAAAGCCTTGAACTTGATTTCGATGAATCCGAAGATGAAAGCAATAATAAATATGGCTTAGACCTTTCCACATTTGAAGAATTTAAAAGTTTTATAGGTCTTATGAAGGATTCAAAAATTGTTACATTCTTTAATTTTAAGGGGAATGAAACAACAGGCTTTTCAAATCTCAAGGCAAATATCATAAATAGATATAAGCAGGAATGCGAAAAGATTAATGATGAATGTAAAGATTACACCGTTTTTTGCTATCCTAATTTTACACTTCTTCCAAAATCAAAAAAGAGAAGTGCTTTCTGTAAGGTAAGCTGTGAATCTGAAATTGTGGTGGAAGGCGATATAACTTATGAAAAAAATGAGGAAGATTTATATCTTGATTCACCAAGTATATACCTTGATTCTTCATATATTGCCTGTGCAATGATGATTTATGCTCATAATAATAAAATACTTAGAGACAAAGGTTTTCCTGTTTCAAGTGATTTCGATTACCCTGCTGTAAGATTCGATTATGAAGGCAGTTTTGTACTTAGAAATAAAAGGACTGCTGAACCTTGCTGGAAAATTATTACAACAAAAATGAACAGAGAATATGCCTATTCAATGCCAAAAGATGTTAAAGAAGCTATAGGAAATTTCGGTTTCTGCTTTGGAAGCGATGAGGTTAAGGTTGATGAAAAGGCTATAATTAAGAATACTTACGTTATGTGTGCAAGAACCCTCAAACAAGAATCAGTTAAGAGATATGACGGCTCTTCAATGACTCAGTACAGACCTATATACAAGACTATCTTAAAGGTCTTTTTGAATATGGTTTATACTTTGTATCAGGATTTAGGAAACTTTAAATCAGAAGTACACAGGTGGGAACAGACAAACAATAAAAAGTATATCAACAATCCGCTCTTTGACCTTAATTACGGCGAAGGCGTAAGCGGAGAAAGAATTGAGATAAACGAACCTCATATTCAGATTGTTTACGGCAGAAATTCAGATGATTCTGAAATAGAAATCACTGATACAACAGATTGAGTTAATAAACAGATATGCTGTAAACTATTACAGCATATCTGAATTATAATTAAAACCGAAAGGGATTGATATTATGTTTTATAAACTTCAGATTTCAGGAATTTCCGAACTTGATTCCACAAGCACTGACGGCAAGAATGCTGCTATTCAAGAAATCGAAATAAAAAGCGATACTATTGACGATTATGCCAATGCACGCTCTACTGATGTTCTTTTAAGAGTTACGGTGAAATTTGAAATAAACAATGAAACCAAAGATATCTGCAAGGAAATTATGCAGTGGTCATTGCAGTCAGGCGGTTCAGATGTTTACAAAGATGTTGAAATTACAATCAGTGATGCAGAAGAAAATCAGATACGCTACTTTAAAATCCCTAAAATGTTCTGTGATGATTATACAGAACATTTTGTCCCTGGAAATTCCCAGAATTATGCCGAAATAAAATTGATACAAAAAGGCGGTAATTTCGGTGATGTTTCCAATGAAACTTAATTTCAGGAATGTAATATAAAATTGTTCCTTCGGTAAATTAAACGTGAATTTTTTGTTTCCGTATTTTTTACCGAAGGCTGTTTATCAGAGGCATTATTATGAATATAAGCGAATTTAAAAGCTATGATGTTATTTCAATAGATGAACTTCTTATTGAAAAAATGCCAAATTGTCATACTGTATGCAATTTAACCGCAAAAATAAAAGAAGAAAAAATAAACGATTTTTTTATTGATGTAAATAAAAACCTCACTATAACAGATGATGATAATAATATTGTCTTTAAGGGCTGTATTTACAGTGTTGATATAAAATGCGGTCATGTTGGATATTTAAAGCTTACTGCATATTCAAGTTCAATAAAAACTGATTCAATAAAAAGAAAAAGAGTTTTTCAGAATACTGAAAAATCATTCAAAAAAATTCTTGATAAAACGGTAAAAGACAGTGATGATGATACTTTTTCTTTCAAACTCGAACAGGATGTTGAAATTGATTGTCCCATTGTTCAGGATAATGAAACCAATTTTGAATTTATTGTAAGACTTGCTTCGGAATGCGGGCTTTATGTATTGGCTGATGATTCTGAAAAGGCTTCGTTTACTATTTCCAAGGGCAATAGAAACAGCTCCGGAAGTCAAAGCATGGAAGATACCTTTACCAATCATAAAATATGGAAATATGATAAAGTTTCACAAAATATGATAGGAGGTATACAATTAAGCACCTTGAATTTTTTTGAAAATGGTGCAAAAATTTCGGTAAAAGACAAATCAGCAAGCGGAGACTATATAATATATAAATGGCAGTTGAAAAAAATACATGAGGTGTATACATATGAATATTTGCTTTATCAAAGCAGACAGTTTCCTGTTCCGTATATTCCGCCGTATCCTGAATATGTACGCATTACCGCAATTGTAACGGATAATGACGACCCTCAAGGTTATGGACGCATACAAGTTGAATTTGTTGATGATGAATATAAAAATATGGATAGTTCTTCTGAAGATAAATTGTGGATTCCTTATGTAACCCCGTATTCCGCTATAAAAGACGGAAAAAGCACGGGAATAGTATTTATTCCTGATAAAAATGAGGCAGTTGATATTATTTACAGCCATAAAAACTTTTATGCCTGCGAGTGCCTCAGAAAAAGAAAAAACGGTGAAAAAACCGATTTTCTTAATTTTGACAGCGATATCCAAAAGCCAAACGAAAATAAGTATATCGCAAATATATACAATAAACAAATAAGTTTCACAAAAGACGAACTTGAAATAAAATCAGACGAAAATACAATAAAGCTTACTAAGGATTTTATTGAACTTTCCGTTAAAGACAGCACTATAAAAGTAACTAAGGATAATATAAATATAAAAGTTGATGAAAGTAACTTTGATATGAAAAAAGACAGCATAAAAATATCCCTTGAAGGTTCAAATTTAGTAATGAAAAAGGATTCAATAACCGCTAACGGAAATAAAAAGGCTACATTACAGGCATCAAAAGTAAATATAAAGGGTACAACTGAAACCGTAATTTCATGAATGTTTTTAAGGATTCAGTTTGCTTTCTGAAAGGAGTGTTTAAAACGATAAATTCAGAATTGCTTCAAAAAATGAATGAACAGTCTGACGAATTAAGACAAATTATAGAAGAATCTTCACTTTCTGCCGAAAAAAAAGATACACTTACAAAGCTTTTTTCTCGTCTCAATGAATACAGCAGAAATCATATTGAACTTATTGAAAATTCCGTTGAAGAACAGATGAGATACAGGTTTAATGGAGAAGATGAAAATTTTAAAGTTAAAACTGCTCTTGTCCGCAAGGAAAAAGCTGAGACTTTAAGGAGAAGTCATATCCTTGATTATATCTGCAAGCCTGATAAGGATTCTTTAGGAGTTTTTTTTGACTGTTCGTATGAAGAGTTTATAAGATTCTGCGATAAACGAACATATAAGGTTACAGTTCGTACATCAACACAAATTTCAGACTGTTCATGTGAATTGCGTCCTGATTTCAGGTATGTTAGTCAGGAAGAAATACTTTATAGAACTGCATATCAGTACAGAATAAAAAAACCTGTTATTTTTTCGCCTTATGCAAGAAAATACGCTTCTTTGAAGTTAAAAAACTGTGATTTAAAACCTGAATACATAACTGAAATTATTATAGATGGCATACCTGAAAAAATTACAAAAACTACTTGCGAATATAGTCTTATGTGGAATGTATCGGTTTCAGGTGAAGAAGAAGTAAGGGAGTTCCCTTATATTCAGATTCCTGCTCCAAAAGAATTGATAACCCCTTATTTTGAAAACACTTTGTATAAAAAAACCTTTTCTGAAATAAGTCCATATGATTATATCGTTTTCGATTTAAGCGGAAAAGAAAACTTTTTCTTTTTAAGGAACAGAAAAGAACTTTATATAAGTTCTGACTATGATATAATAAATATGTCATACAGCAAAGTAACTTTGCTTAACGGTTCTTTTGATGAGGATACAGAATGTTTTTTCAACTTTTTTAAACCAAATATTTTCCTTAATACAAGAGTGCGTTCCCATGCTGATATATTGTATGTTCTTAATTCTTTCAATAATAACCCTTATCATATAAATATAAGTGAGGAATTTAAAGTTGAAGTTCCTGAAAAACTTGAAACAATAAAAACAATAAAAAATTATGATAAGCAAAATGCTTCATATTACAGAAATAACAGTCATAGTATCAACAAGACAAAAAATTTAAGGAGTTCTCTTAACTGTGTAATTTATTTTTACGGTGGAAAATTCACGGAAGATTATGCGAATTATGTGCTTGAATATCTTAATGAAAAATATCCTGAATTTAATTGGCAAGGAGTGCTTTCTTAATGAGCTGGATATGGCAGAAATATTCAAAAGATAATAAATTTGTAATAAACGGCAAAATAAACCCTTATTCAGAAATCTTTGAAGATTATTCAAATGAAAAGGTTTTTTATGTTAATGTAATGCAAAGATTCAGTGAAATTTTCTTTAATATCGTTGAACCTGAATCAGAAAACGAATATTTAAATGATGAATATAATACTATTGAAAATGAAAAAGAAATTTTCAGTCAGGCTGTTCATTTCCTTGCAAAACTCGATATGCTTAACGGCATTTCTTACATTGAAATTGCTTGTGACCTCATACGTTCAGAAATAAAAAACGGAGCTTATGGCAAAGAAATCAGAGATTTGTTTTTTTCAGACTGCTTAAATGAACATGAAAGAAAAAGGATTCTTATGTATATGTACAATAGAAACGAACAAAACCAGAATGAAAGTTTATTGATTCCTGTTTTTATGGAGTTCTTCAATTGTATTGAACGTGCAGTATATAAGGGCGGTTCTGCTGATAAAAATTCTTCTGATTTAAAAAATCCGAAAATTATAATAGGTTTTGCAAAACCATGCCCAGAAGTATATTACAGAAAAAGTAATGAAACTTTTTATTACTATTTTGGCGGAAGTGAAGAAAATCAAAAAAATATTAAAAAATTCAGGCTGATTAAGCTTCTTTTTGCAGATGTTGAAGAAAATATCGTTGATGTTTGGGGAAAATGCTTTGGTATAATAGGTGAAACAAATATATATGCAGGAGCTTATCCCGAAATAAATCAGATTCGTTTGATTTAATTAATTTTTATTAAGGAGATTTTTAAAAATGGGTAAGGAAATCGGTATAGACCTCGGAACAACAAATACCATAGTTTCATATGTGAACAAATACAACGAGCTTGTTACAATGGAACTGAAAGACCATGCTATAATCCCTTCGGTTATTTATTTTAAAAGCCGTAGTGAATGCGTTATAGGATATAGGGCAATTTCAAATGGTATTTTCAATCCAAAGGCTTGTGTAAAAAATTTCAAATCCTTTTTCGGAAAGAAAGAAAGATTTAAAATAACAGCAGAAGACGGTGATGAATTTAGTCTCACTGCTGTTCAGGTTGCAGGATTTTTTCTCAGAGAAATAATAAAAAATGTTCAGGATAAAATAGCAAACGAATTTCGTGATATTGCGGATATGAACTTTATCAGTAAGGTTGTTATTTCTGTTCCTGCCAAATTTAATCCTACTGAAAGAGAAGCCGTAAAAAAGGCTGCAATTTCTGCAAGACTTAATGACGTTGCTTTAATGACTGAACCAACTGCGGCAGCAATCGCATATGTTCACGACCGTGAGGGATTGGAAGGCAAAACTGTTCTTGTATATGACTTTGGCGGAGGTACATTTGATATTTCTATCATGAAAAATCAAAACGGAATTTTCAGCGTTCTTTATACTGACGGTGATGAACATCTCGGCGGAAATGATATTACTGACAAAATAGCAAATTACATAATAGAAGAAATAAATAATGAATTTCTTGATAAGGGTATAGACCTTGAACTTCCATTGAAACCAAAAAATTATAATTCTGAAATGTGTAATATTGATGAGCTTTCATATCTTACAAATTATAACAAAATAATTGAAGTATGCAATGAACAAATCAAACATAGGCTTTCGGACGGAAAAAATGAATTTTATGGTGAAATTCCAATAATTATAGGAAAAAAAGATGACGGCAGAGATGAAAGATATTATTATGAATATAAATATTCACTCGAACAAATAAATGAACTCATTGAAGATGAGATTGAAAGAACTGTTGATATTACAAGAACAGCTATTGAATGGTCGGCAACAAGAAAAAATGAAAATCCAAGGGAAAATAACATAAAAATAGACCGTATAATACTTGCGGGCGGAAGTTCTCAGATTCCAATGATAAAACAAATGCTTGAACAGTCTGCTGTGAGTGAATATGATGAACAATTTGGAAATATACCTGTTATTTCCGATGATGACGTATCAACATTAATTTCCAGAGGTGCAGCAATTATGGCAAATGAAAATTATCGTGCTTCAGGAGTTAAAGAAAAAACAAACTATGAATACGGCGTTCAAGGTGAGATAGGTGCTGTGCTTGATGCTTTTGATATGATAATTCCTGATAATGAGGATATTCCATGCCATAGGTGTAAAACGTTTAAAATTAAAGACGATTTTGACAATCTGGAAATAAAAATCTATACACGAAATGCAAAATCAAAAAATAAAAGGAATATAACCATACGTTCAAAAGCTGTGCAGTTTATAGATGAACTCATAATAGAAAATATCCCGAAAGACAAGAACAGAACTGTTGAAATTGATTTTACCATAAATCAAGACGGTTCACTTTCAATACAAGCAGATATAAAAGCAGGTGAAAAAATTATTTCAAAAAACCATAAAATACAGAAGGGAAGTAATTTGTTATGCTGAATGACAATCCCATAAATAAAATACAGGAAAAAGCCGGATTTAAAATATACGGCAAAGAAGAACTTCAAAAAAAGCTTAAAGAAAAATATCCAAATATTATTGCACAGCCAAAAACATCTGATTCAGGCAAAAAACAGGTTGATTCCGATAAATTGAAAAAAGAAATTGTTTTTATGGAACAGTTTAAAATATCAAAGTATTTTGATAAGCCTAAATGTGAAAACATTCAAGAATCTGCTGTGAGATATTTCAATGAAAGCGTGAACTGTAAAGGCTTTGAAAATCTTTATGGTTTTGTCGGTGCAAACAGCAACATAAATTCTATGAAAATAATCAAAGACCATCTTGATGAATATAAGGAGGATATGTTAGAAAAAATAGAACGTATCCGCAGATTCAACATAAGCGAAAGAAAAGAATTATCCAAAAATGCAATGAAAAAAGCCTGTGAATATATAGAGAACTGTATACTTGATATAGTAAGGGTTATATATGATAAGCTCATAGATGAAGATTCTAACAGCATTGTTTTTTCAAATCTTCTTAAATTGATAAACAGGTATCTTGCAGAAATGGGCTTCTATACTTATGATGACAATATCAAAGCGGGAATCAGCTATGATGAACTGGAAGAAGAAGTTTCGGAGATGTTTGAATTTAAGCCCGTGGAGACAAGTAAAAGAGAACTGAATAAAATAATCAACCGTGTTGAAAGGTTTCCCTATGTTTATGATTATTACGATAGAGATAACAGAATCCGAAGTTCCTATATAAAGGGCATATTATGGATTTTCACTTCAAGAGGGGTGTGATTTATTTGCATGGCTGATGAAGATAAGAAAAAAAACTTCAAGAAGGCTAAAACATCGCTGGAACAACTTAAAGAAAAAAAGGATTTGGAACATATTTTCAAATATGTCAAAACATACTATAAAAACCAGCCTGAATTTTTTGATGTGATAAAAGACTTTTATCAGAAATTTAGAAAATCTTTAACCAGTATTGAAGATTTAAGACGTGAATTTGATTTGCTGTATGACAGGTGTGAGAATAAAAAGGTATTTAAGTCTGTATTAAAAGAAAAGTATTATTCGCTTAATCAAAAAAAATCCACAGAAGACGGATTTTATGACCAAGATGTTGAAGAACATATAAACAGTGATGAACGCTTTAAAAAAGAACTTGATTCATTGTGCAATAGGTTCGCAAATAAGGTTTTAATTAAAGAGGCTTTAAAAGAAAAAATAAATTCTCTTGAAGAACATAATAAAAAAACAGATATAACTTCAAATAAACAGCCTTCTTCCAGAAAAATTTATAAAGTTTCTGATTATAACCCTGATTTATTGCCAAAGGTTGAAAGCTATGAAGATGATGAAGTTCAGGATTTTGAGTATATCCATGAATATTTTGAGATAGATAAAAATATTAATGACGTTTCTTTAATACATAACTATGATGAAGCTAAGAGGTATTGCGATATTTTATCCGATACAAATGAAATAGTAAAATATCTTGAAGAAAATAAATCTGTAAGCGGTTATGAAATTATGCTAAGAATGATATATGATTATAACCAAGAAGTTGAGGATATTATCAGTGATATATATAAAAAAATAAATGAAAAAAGTATAATTTCTGCGGTTACGATTAAAAATTCTTTTGGTTGCTTTTCTGAAATTATCCTGAAAAAGATAGTTCCCTCTTTATATTCAAGGATTATTGATAAAACAGAGTATTACGAAAATTATCTTGAATTTCTTGAAAAGATTAATTCTTATCTTTATTCAATCGGAGTTTACACTTACGGCAAATATAAAATCGGAAAGAAAATTGATGAGGAAAAAACTCAGTATTTCAGTATAGATATTTGTCCTGTAAGTGATAAGAAACTTATAGGAACAATAAAAGAAATTGAGAGACTGCCTTATTTCATAAAATATATTAATGAAAAAAATAAAATCTCACATTATTTTTGCAAAGGAAAAATAATGATATTCGGTCAGTTTGATTAGGAGGATATATGCCAAACGAAGAAACAATAAATGATGTGTCTGAAATATCAATCAGTATAGACTTCGGCACTTCCAATTTAAAAGTAGCGGTTTTCAACAGCGAGAGAGCCTCAAGAGAAAACGGAGATATTGACAAGATTTTTATTATGGATTTATCCACGGAGCAGGGTTCAAATGTTATTCCTAATATACTGAATATAGGAGCAGAAAATGTATTCAGTATAGGTTCAGCAGATTACAGTGGCAATGTAACCGTAGTAAAAAGTATAAAACGTCATATTGAAGAGGAAAACTGGACTGTATACGTTCCTGCACGCCAAAGAAATATGACCATTGATGAAGTACTCAAAGAAGCTTTTGAATGGATTAGAGAAAAGGTTTTTGCACAGTTCAATAAAAATCCTAAAGATACGGTAATAACTGTACCTGTATGCTTTTCTGAAATGCAGAAACAGCGTATCAGAAAGGCTGCAACTGCTGCAGGGCTTAATGTGAAAGAAGTTCTTACAGAACCTTTTGCAGGATTGTTTTCATATTATCGTTTATTCAATTTTCAGGAAATGAAACCGATTAATGTTTTAGTGTTTGACTTTGGCGGTAGTACTTTGGATATGAGTATAATAAAAATATCTCCAAATGAAACCGTAAAAGTCAATACTCTTGCGGCAATCGGAAAAAAATACGGCGGAGAAGATTTAACAAATATGATTTATGAAAATCTTTTCAGTCAGTATA
>Ga0326514_10003485_pt1 | contig 10017 bp, 8 predicted proteins | sample 3_2548_0518_D_FD_203653 | JGI IMG/M metagenome (GOLD analysis project Ga0326514, IMG submission 203653) | Bovine rumen microbial communities from UC Davis, California, United States - 3_2548_0518 | ecosystem: Host-associated > Mammals > Digestive system > Stomach > Rumen | place: USA: California... | reverse complement strand
GTTCAGCAAAAGAATACTTTGTTCACCGTTTTCAAGGTTATAATTAAGTTCCTGTATAAGAATACGGCTGAACTCGGTTTTATTTCCTTCAGAACGTTCCTCATTCATGTCGGCTATAGTGACTTCGGGCAAAGGCATATCCTGATAGCGTTTAGTAAGCCTTACAAGTTCATATATGCCTTTTTTTGCGAAATAGTAGCTCTCTATGGAAGGCGTTGCAGATGAAAGCAACAGCACACACTTATGATACATACATCTTTGCTTTGCTATATCGTGTGCCGAATATCTCGGAGAACTTTCAGATTTGTAAGTTCTTTCGCCCTCCTCGTCAATTATAATTATGCCGATGTTATTCAGAGGTGCAAAAACAGCACTTCTTGTACCTATAACTATATCCGCATCACCGTTTCTGATACGCTTATATTCGTCAAGTCGCTGTCCGAGCGTAAGACCGCTGTGTATGACGGCTACCCTCTGACCGAAAAGCATTCTGAATCTGCTGAGTACCTGCGGAGTAAGTCCTATTTCAGGTATAAGCAACATTGCCTGTCTGCCTGACTGTATGACGAAAAATATAAGCTTTTCAAATACCGATGTTTTTCCGCTTCCCGTTACACCGTGGAGAAGAAACACAAAAGGTACTTTTTCCGTTGCTTTTGAAGATATTCTGTCATAAGCGGACTGCTGTTCTTCTGAAAGAACTATATCTTCGGGATTTTCCGTATTTTCTTCAAAGTTTCCTACATAACGGAAAATTTCAGTTTCATATTCTTCTGATACACCGTTTTCGGAAAGTCTTTTTACTACATAATCGGTAACTCCGCACATATAGGAAACTTCCTTGACTGCCACTGCACCGTTTTCCGCAAGAAAATCCGCAACGGCTTTCTGTTTAGGAGTAAGGCTGAAAGATTCAGGGTCTGACAAATATTTATCAGTCAGTTTCACCATTTTTACAGACGCATCATTCACTGACTGACGAAATATATTGTCGGATTCTATAAGATTATTTTCACAAAGTTCATCAATACAAAGTCTGCTGTTGTTTTCAAGATAATTCTGAATGTACTTATCGGGATTATCTGCGGACTTTATATTTTTTAAAAGTTCAGCCGATTTTGGCGTAAGATTTGCGGTACTGACGGCATTTGTAACAATTCTGAATTTTTCCTTTACCTTTATGCTCATTGCAGGAGGAAGCATTACTTTTACAGCCTCGAAAAAAGTACAGAAAGTATATTCCCTGACATGAAACGCAAGTTTCAGAAGTTCCTCGGAAATAACAGGTTTTTCGTCAATTACAGCGGATATATATTTGCTTGCGGACATCATATCGCCTTCAAGACCCATTACAATTCCGATTCTTCTTGAATTGCCTTTTCCGAAAGGAACAAGAACCCTGCACCCTGCACTTACATTCATATCGGCTTTGACTTTATAACTGAAAAGCATATCAAAGTCGTACAAAGTACCGCTTACGGCAACCTGAGCTGTAACAGGCATATCAGTTATCTGTGTTTACTATTTTGCACTTACCGCTTGCGAGTTCTTCAACAGCGGTTTTTACAGGTTTTTCCTCAATAGTCTCACCTTTATCGTAAAGTTCCTGAGTTATTTCCCTTGCACGTTTTGCGACAGCAATTACAAGTGAATAACAACTTTCATTCTTTGAAATAATCTGATTTACTGCTGGTCTTAACATAAAAAACACCTCATTTAATTATTTTCTTCCCAGAATACCGACCTAAGACTGTCGGCTCTGATAATTGCATTAAAATCGTCCACAGCATCTTTGAGGTCAGCGTTTACTATGACGTAATCATATTTTTTTGAAAATTTCATTTCCTCGCTTGCCTGAGCGATACGCTTTTCAATGACTTCCTGCGACTCTGTACCACGTTTGTTGAGTCTTCTTCTGAGTTCCTGAACAGAAGGCGGAACTACAAATATAAACAGTGCATCAGGACGGATTTCCCTTATTTTAGATGCACCCTGCACTTCGATTTCAAGTATTACGTTTATACCCTTTTCAAGATAGCCTTCGACTTCCGAATTAAGAGTACCGTAATAATTTTCGCAGTAACAGGCATACTCGAAAAATGCACCTTCATCTATTTTTTTTCTGAAATCCTCCACAGTGATGAAGTGATAATGTATGCCGTCCTTTTCACCTTTTCTGGGTTTTCTTGTAGTTGCGGAAACAGAAAGGTGAAATTTATTATCTTTAAGTATTTCCGCAAGCATAGTACCTTTTCCACAGCCAGAGGGTGCGGAAAAGACAATCAGTCTGCCTTTAGTCACTTTCATTTCCTCCGTTTTCGTTTATTCTTGAGGCGATAGTTTCAGTAATGAGAGAAGAAAGTATAACATGACCGCTTTCCATTACTATTACAGCCCTTGTTTTTCTGCCATGGGTAGCATCAACTGCCCTGCCCTCGTCCTTTGCCTCCTGAATAATTCTTTTCACGGGTGCGGATTCGGGACTTACTATTGAAATAATTTTTGAGGCGGAAACCATATTTCCGTAGCCTATATTTATCATTTTCATAATCATTCTATATTCTGTATCTGTTCACGGATTTTTTCAATTTCTGCTTTCATATCAACGACTATTTTAGTTATACTCAAATCCTGAGCCTTTGAACCTATAGTATTGACTTCCCTGTTCATTTCCTGAACGATAAAATCGAGTTTTCTGCCGACAGCCTCTTCTGATTCGAGCATATCCCTTAGCTGTGATATATGGCTTTTAAGACGTACAGTTTCTTCATCAACGGCAATTTTTTCGGCAAAAACTGCCGATTCGGTGAGTATTTTCTGCTGGTCTATGTCTTTTCCCTCAAGAATTTCGGAAAGTTTCTGATAGAGTTTATTTCTGTAATTTTCCACTGTGGAAGGAGAAATTTCCTCTACCTTTTCGACCATTGAAAAAATAAGTTCAGACTTGCCGAGGAGGTCATTTTTTAATTTTTCGCCCTCTGTCATTCTCATGCCGACGAATTTTTCAAGGGCTTCTCCTGCAACCTCTGAAATATCATTCCAGACCTGTTCTTCATCATCTGAAACTTTCTGGACTGTAAAAACATCTGGTAATTTTATAAGTTTTGAAAGTTTGAGGTCATCTTCGAGATTAAGTTCGCCTGCAACACTTCTGAGTGCATTGACGTAGCCTTCTGCAACGCTTTTGTTTATCGCAATTTCGGTATCACGACATTCAATATTATTTACAGTAACAGCGACTTCGACTTTACCTCTTGTAATACCTTTTTTCAGCAGAGCTTTAAGTTTTTCGTCAATATAGTTGTAAGTTCTTGGTATTCTTGAAGAATACTCATAATACCTGTGATTCACAGAACGGATTTCAACAAGAATGTCTCTGCCGTTGATAATTTTCTGTGAACGTCCGTAACCCGTCATACTTTTCAGCACATTATCTCCTGCTTTCGTAAATATATTATTGCATAACCACACTATTATATTATTATATCACAGCCCCCTGAAAAATGCAAGTATTTTCATAAAATAAAAAGAGAACACCGAAGTGTTCTCTTTCATAATATGTTAAAGATTCAGAAATTAAGCCTTGCCTATACCAATACCGCCGATAGGAAGTTCAGACTGCTTGTAAACGCCTGAGTCAACCTTCTGGATTGTAAGAGCGTCCTGACCAGTAACACCGTCACCGTTGTTATTTACGTCAGCATTGAGGAGACCCTGAGACTCAAGACCGTACTTTTCCTTGTTAGCGATATGCTGGAGAACTGCTACACAGTCAGCAAGTGTAACCTTGCTATCGAGGTTAGCATCGCCCCACATTACTTCATCAGGTGTATCTTCATTGAAAGGTGTAACTTCAGGATAGAGAAGAGCCATAGTACCTGTTGTGATGAGAGCATCACCCATATGCCAGAATCTGTGGAGTTTGTATGTGTAATCATCAGTCTTTCCTGTTGCATCATAAATCTTCTTGCATTCCTGATACATTGGGTCCTGAGCATAGATTTCACGGATAGAACTGAATGTTGCACCGTTTTCAAGCTTAGAACCATCAGGCATTGTGCCGTGGTAATCCTTAGGAATATAAACTTCCTGTTCAAACATTCTTGTAAGTGAACCGTTGTGATCTTCGTAAGCGATACCGATTTCGTCACGAGCAGCATTCCACTGTGCTGACATGAGTTTGTTAGCAAGGAGGAGACCTTCTTCTGCAAGAGTAGAAGGAGCAGTCTTGCCGTTTCCGACATCTGCACTTACCTTATTAGCAGCAGCATAGTAGATAAGAGTATTACAGAGTGAAGATACACAACCGATATCTCCCTGACCGTAACCTGTGATTTTGCAGGTAAGACCGTTGTTAGCGTTCTCATCATAGCTACCCTGCCATTTAGCAGGCTGTCCTGACCAGTCAAGGCTGGAAGGAATAGCATAATCCATGTGTGTGCCGTCTTCTGTTGTATAATCAAACTTAGTATTCTTAACGAACCAGTCAACCCATCTTGTGAGGAGTTTTTCGAGAGCCTGTTCAAGAGTAAGACCACCATATGTATAACCACTTGAAGCTGAAGCATCACCGTTTGTCTTAACATAGTAATAAAGTTCAGCAAGACGCTGTGTTGACCATACCTGGTTACCAATCCAGTGGTTAGAACCTGGGTCAGCATATACAGGGTGTTCAACGTAAACCATATCATAGAATGTGGATTCGTCTGCACCATACTTTTCATACTTACCGTTCTTGGAGTTTGTACAACCACCTGCGAAAGGACCATCAGCAGACTGTAACCAGAGGTAAAGTTCAATCTGTCTCTGGAGAGACTTTTCATAGTCCTTCTTAGCATTGCTTGACTTCATACCTGCTGAAATCTGCGGGTCATAAGCAAGAGCATAAGCAGCGAGCGGGTTCTGATAGAACTGGTGTGAATGTGAACAGCCTATCTGCCAAGCCCAGCTGTATTCACCATAAGTTACTTCCATAGCTCCGCCCCATGAAGTATACCATGACATGAGGAAGTGCTGTGAATCAAGTCCTGATGACTGTGTGCCAATATTCTGGCAACCGATAGCCTTATAATACTTATCAAACATATCGTTACGGCACTGGTCACCCATTTTACCTGCAAGTGTTGAAATATCACCTGTGTTTAAACCGTAAACGTTTGCGAAATATACAGCCTGAATAGCACGGTCTTCAGCGTCAGGAGCGTTTGTGAAAGCGTACTGTACAGGAACTTTATTTACACCATTGAATATAGCCTTGATACCATTACCATTGTTTACGTCGTTGCTTGCCATACCGTATTTAAGTTCTTCAAGACAAGGCTGTGGAACAGTTTCAAAACAGGATTCATGTTCACCTCTCTGGAAAGTATTGATAAATGTGAATTTACCAGTACCAGCACCAGGAGTTCCTCCGCCGAAACCATACCAGTCATCAACGTCAGCGAGCCAGTGCATGAGGTAGTAACCATTATCGCCTGAATAGCTTGACTTCATTTCATTATAAATCGGGTTAACAGCATCAACACCGTTCTGCTGTGAAGGATACTTTGAAGGATCATCTTCTTCTGTAGCAGTATCAGCCTTAAGTCTGTCCTGCTTGAATATAGTATCATACTTCTTGTTTGAGCCGTAAGCGTTTACAGACCAGCCAGGAATCATAGCTTCAAGAGTTTTCCAGCCTTTCTGGAGGTCGCCTGTGCTACCGTCAATAATTCCCTTATCTGCAAGAACATCATGCATAGCAGTAATCCATGCGATGTATGACATAGCTTCTGATGTTGTTTCATGACCATAGTCAGGAGCTTCAACACAAAGAGTTTCTACTGAATGGTAAGGGATTCCGAAAGAATCTCCGCCGTTGTTAGCCTTTGCAAGATATCCGTTAGCCTGACCGTTTGTAACAACGTCATCATAAAGAGATGCGAACATCTTAGCATAGGATTCGTTTGCACCGTTTTCTGTTGCATATTCAGTTGCAGCAGATGCAAAACAAGGAAGCATACCTGTTGCTGTAAGAGCAGCAGAAAGTATACCAGCTGTTAAAGCCTTAGTCTTTTTGCTTATCATAGTTTTTTTACCCCTCTCAAAAAATTGATATAATATAAATTTCTGCGGAACTCGTCCGACAGAGCGAATACAAAAATACTTCTTAATCCTGCATGAACAATCACAGGATATTCACACAGTATTCAAACTATTTTCAAAATAATTATATTCTTTTTTTTTATTTATGTCAACCGTTTTGAGAATTTTAATTTTTTGGCAGACTATTTTTTGTTGCAATGCACACATTACAAACAATGTTTTTGTGCATTTTATCCACAAGAGGAAAAATAATGCTGTTTGAAAGAATAACACATTGTTAATAAATAATTTGTTTTAATATGAATATCCAATATTCACTTATTTTACAATATTCTTTCACATTTTTCACATATCACTGAAGTAAAATATTTGTTGTTAATGTCAAATAGGAAAAGATTTTAATTAACATTTTATTAATATTTTGTTCATATTTTGTACACATTATTTTGAGATAATAGAAAAGTATAATGTTATATTATACTTTCATAAATTTTATTTTTACTATTAAGGAAAGGAATTTTTATGGTTACTATCGAAAATCTAACCAAATACTACGGAAACAACCGTGCTGTAAACAATATCAGCTTTACCATAAACGATAATGAAATTCTCGGTTTCTTAGGACCTAACGGTGCAGGAAAATCCACAACAATGAACATGATAGCAGGCTATCTTCCCATGTCAAGCGGAACTGTAAACATATTCGGTTCTGACATATCAAAAGACCCTGTAAAAGCCAAGCAAAATATAGGCTATCTGCCTGAAATACCGCCTGTTTACCCTGATATGAGAGTAAATGAGTATCTTTCATTCTGTGCAGGACTTAAAAAAGTACCTTCATCACGGAAGTCAGAGGAAATAAAGCGTGTTATGGGACTTCTGAAAATCGAAGATGTACAGAAAAAACTTATCAAGAATCTTTCAAAAGGCTATAAACAGCGTGTAGGATTCGCACAGGCTTTAATAGGAAATCCTAAATTTCTCATACTCGATGAGCCTACAGTTGGACTTGACCCTAATCAGCTTATGGAAGTAAGAGAAATTATAAAAAGTCTGAGGAAAGAACATTCTGTTATTTTCAGTTCTCATATACTTTCAGAAGTAAGTGCAGTATGTGACAGAGTAGTCATAATAAACAAAGGCGACATAAAAGCAGTTGATACTATTGAAAACCTCGAAAAATCAGTAAGCGGAAACCTTATTCTTCATATAAAGGTAAAGGGTTCAAGAACAGTCGCATCAAATGTTATAGAACTTACTGATGGTGTAAAGGAAATTACCAAAATCGACTCGGAAGGCAACGACTTCTTTAAATTTGACGTTCAGCTTGAAGGCGATGCTGACCAGATAAGAAATAACGTCATGACTGAACTCCTCAAAAACAACATTCAGATTTCCGAAATCTTTACGGATAAGCCAAATCTTGAAAACGTCTTTATAGAACTCATAAACAAACCGCTTAAAAAATCGGGGTTGCAGGAACTTCTTGACGAAACCCCTGATATTTCAGAAAATTCCGAAAATGACAATGATAAGGAGGAAGAATAATAATGTTTTCCGTATATAAAAAAGAATTGCAGTCTTTTTTCTTTACACCGTTTGCGTACATAATTTCCGCACTGTTTATGTTTCTGTTCACATACATTTTCAACAGTGCAATTGCCAACCTTGATTCAAGTACATATATATTTTCGTTCACGGAAGTTTTCTATGATGTAATATTCTTCTTTATTTTCCTTGTACCTATAATGACTATGCGTACTTTTGCGGACGAAAGAAAATTCGGAACGGAAGTTCTGCTTATGACTTCCCCCGTAAGCGTACTACAGATAGTGATAGGAAAATTCCTTGCAAATATTACAGTATTTGCATTTATGCTTTTGTGTTCGCTGGTTTTCCCGATTGTAACGGCAATGAGAGGCGAAGTGGTAATAAGTCAGCTCATATGTGCGTACATTGGATTTTTCCTTTGGGGTACAATGTATATAACAATTGGTATGCTTGTATCATCTTTCACGGAAAATTCAATAATTGCGGCAATTATCGGAGAAATCATAATGTTCGGATTTCTCTTTGTTGACAACTTTTCACAGACTAATTTCATTGCACAGTTTCCTAAACTCCAGTCTGCACTTTATGCCTTTGCCGCACAGCCGAGATTTTCATACTTCTCACAGGGATTTATAAGGCTTTCTGATATAGCGTTCTTTATTTCTGCTATTATAGTATGTCTTGCATGGAACTATATTTCACTCGAAAAAAGACGCTGGAACAGGGGGTAATGAAAATGCAGAAAAAGAAATTCAACTTATCGGGTTCAGTAGCCCTGCTCATATCACTGCTGATACTTCTTGTGTTCGTTCCGATTAACCTTATAATAAGCTACTATGACAAGGTATATGACCTTACACCAAACAGAAAATATACATTGAATCCTAAAACCGTTGAAATCCTCGACAGTACCACGGACAAACACATTGATGTATATTTTCTTTCGGAACTCCGCTATTTGCAGGAAGTTCCAGAAGCACTTCCGCTTTATCACACTCTTACACAGCTTGACGAAAGAGATAATATTACACTTACCTGTTTCAATCCAGATGAGGACAAGGAACTTGCAGAATCCCTTGACCCTTCCGGAACTCTCGGTGTTGAAGAAACTGACATTTTCGTAAAATGCGGTGACACCATTAAAAAAATCGACTATAAAAAAACCTTTACATACGAAAACAGCATACTTAACTATAACGGTGAGGAACTCCTTGCAAGTGCCATTTATCTTTGTACGGAAAATAAACTTCCTGTCGTTTACTTTGTAACAGGTTACGGTGAAAATACCATAAATGACGAATATTCAGTCTTTGCGGACGAAATAAAGGCTGATAACTACAGTGTTCAGGAACTTGACCTCTCATCAGTTGATGCAGTACCTGATGATGCGTGCATAGTCTATCTTGCAGGAATCAAGAAAGACCTTTCACAAGCCGACAGAGACAAACTCAATGACTATATAGACAATGGCGGTTCACTTTCCGTACTTGTTCCGCCAAGCGACACAAAGGGCAGATTTGAAAACCTTGAATATCTGCTTGCAAAGTTTGAACTTACAATGTACTACAATCTTATAAGCGAAGCAAACCCTTCAAATCAGCTTACAAACAACGAAGCCGTACAGGATTCAAAATATTTCCGTGTTTCTTATCCTGCTTTCAATGACGAATACACCGTTGACCTCACTACAGAACTCAATCAGCTTGTACTTGACGGTATGTATGTTGCAGGAATATCAAATACAAGAAGTTTCGGAGAAATCACTTCTGACAATGCCATGATAGAAAAATATCCGATTATCGAAAATCTTCCCAATGCTCAGGACAGCGAAGAATATACTGCTCTCAGCGAATCAAAGGGCGGTGACAAGAATACTGCCGAAGATGCAGAATCACAGTCAAATCAGCCTCTTGAACTCGGTTATTATTCATATAACAAGCAGACTGGTGCTAAACTCATTCTTATCGGCACTGATGACATAATAGCTACAAACAGCGTAACAATTACTACATACGGAACCCGTATGCTTGCACTCTTCTCAAATACATGGCTATATAACAGCGATGTTGATATGGGTATAGGCAGTAAGGCTAATTCCTATGACATGATGCACTTCTCAGGAGACCAAGAAGCAGAATCCGCTCTCAGAATGTTCTTTATTGCACCTGCTGTACTTGCAGTCATGGGTGTTGCAGTATGGCTTAAAAGGAGATACGCATAATGAAAAAACCAATAATCGCCCTTTCAGTGCTTGCCGTACTTGCAGGGGTTTCAGTAGGAGCTTTCCTGATTGTAAAGGACAAGAACGACCAGAACGTAAAGCAGGAACAGGAAAAAATTGAGGACAGAGTTCTTTTTCAAATGGATAACATAAGCAGGCTT
>Ga0326514_10003484_pt1 | contig 10019 bp, 7 predicted proteins | sample 3_2548_0518_D_FD_203653 | JGI IMG/M metagenome (GOLD analysis project Ga0326514, IMG submission 203653) | Bovine rumen microbial communities from UC Davis, California, United States - 3_2548_0518 | ecosystem: Host-associated > Mammals > Digestive system > Stomach > Rumen | place: USA: California... | reverse complement strand
CTTTATAAGCATAAGTCCTTCGGATATCTTCATCAGAAACCACACGATACGTTTCCTCATGAATAATATCAGAAATATCGAGACGATCTGGCTGTTCCGGGTTTTCATCAGGATAGCCAACAGTTATAGTGGCTACAGGAAAAGTCAGACGTGGCAACTTAAGCACATCAATAATTCTCTGTGGATTATAAACCGTCGTTCCCAAAAAACACGTTCCGAGACCCGCTTCTTCAGCTAACGTACAGAAATTCTGGCAAAAAAGCATAGCGTCGGTCATAGCATTACTAAATGACAGGAAATTATCATAACCAGCATCTGCATCAGAAAGCTCACACCAACGAGTAAACCGGTTAAAATCAGCTATAAAAGTCAGTACAACAGGAGCTCCCATAACCATAGGTTGATTAAAGTGTAAAGGAGCCAATACTTCTTTTATAGCCTGACTTCTTGTCTCAACCACACTATAGAGTTGCATGTTACCCATCGTTGCTGCACGTGAAGCTGTAGCGAGCAAGCTATGGATGAGATTTTTATCCACATCCATAGCCTTGTATTTTCGGATAGTCTTACGGTCTTTTATTGTCATATACGTTTATTTTAACTTCCCAAGAGCTTCCTTGATACGCTTCATAGCCTCAACTATATTCTCGTCACTAGTAGCATAACTCATACGAAAACACTCAGGACTTCCAAAGGCGTCACCCCCTACAGTTGCTACATGCCCAACTTCCAACAAGTACATAGCCAAATCTGTAGAATTATTTATAGTCCTACCCTCTGCACTCTTTCCAAAGAAACTAGAACACTTAGGGAACAAATAAAATGCTCCCTGAGGATTATTCACTTCAAGTCCAGGAATTTCCTTGCTAAGACGAACGATGAGGTCCTTACGGCGTTCGAATGCCTGACGCATATCTTCCACGCACTGCTGATCGCCAGCGAATGCAGCTTCTGCAGCTTTCTGAGAAACAGAACATGGTCCACTTGTATATTGTCCTTGCAGTTTATTACATCCCTTTACTATCCACTCTGGTGCAGCGATAAAACCAATACGCCAACCAGTCATGGCATAAGCCTTACTTACACCATTAATAACAACTACACGTTCCTTGATATCATCAAAACTTGCCATTGAAGCATGAGCACCTACATAATTGATATGCTCGTATATTTCGTCAGCGATAACAATAACACGTTCATGGCGCAGCAATACATTCTTCAAAGCCTCAAGTTCCTGTTTGCTATAAACTGAACCAGTCGGGTTGCTTGGAGAACAGAGTATGAGAGCACGGGTCTTTGGAGTGATAGCAGCCTCTAACTGCTCTGGAGTAATTTTGAAATCCTGCTCTATAGGTGCATCGATAAACACAGGAGTACCTTCGGCAAGAAGAACCATCTGAGGATAACTAACCCAATAAGGTGCAGGAATAATCACCTCATCTCCAGCATTCACAAGTGCCATGATTGCATTACATACAGATTGCTTTGCACCATTAGAACAAAGAATCTGAGATGGTTTATAGTCAAGTCCGTTTTCTTTCTTCAACTTTGCAACAATGGCATTCTTCAATTCCGGATATCCAGGCACTGGGCTATAACGACTATAATTTTCTTCTACAGCCTTTATTGCAGCAGCCTTGATATGATCTGGGGTATTAAAGTCTGGTTCTCCTACCGACATATTGATAATGTCAATTCCCTGCGCTTTCAACTCGGAGCTCTTCTGACTCATCGCAAGTGTAGCACTTGGCGACAAACGATTTAAACGATCTGATAATGTATTCATTTTTTATATGATTAAGTTATAATAAATATTTCATAAGTATTTTTCTGCATACTGAGGCTTACAGTTTTAGAGTATGCCCCATACGTTCTTTCTTCGTGCGCAAATAACGTTCGTTGTATGGATTAGGTGTGGTTTCTATTGGCACATTTTCCACGATAGTTAATCCGTAACCCTCAAGTCCCACACGTTTTGTTGGATTATTAGTCAGCAGACGCAGTTTTGAGATTCCCAACTCTCTTAATATCTGAGCACCAACACCATAGTCACGCAAATCAGGATCAAATCCCAAATGAATATTGGCGTCTACCGTATCATCACCCTGCTCCTGAAGTTTGTATGCGGCAATCTTATTCATCAGGCCTATACCTCTACCTTCCTGTATAAGGTAAACAACAGCCCCTTTCCCTTCTTTCTCTATCAATTGCATAGACTTGTGTAGTTGTTCACCACAATCACAGCGCTTACTTGCAAAGATATCTCCTGTAGCACAACTCGAATGCATACGCACCAGCACGGGTTCATCCTTCTTCCATTCGCCTTTGACAAGCGCAACATGCTCCAATCCATTGCTTTTCTGACGGAAAGGAATAATACGGAAATGTCCATAAGCTGTTGGCATATCTGCCTCTACACCCTTCTCAACAAGACTTTCACGTTGCAAACGATAAGCTATCAAATCTTTTATCTGAATTAGTTTCAGATTGAACTGCTTAGCCTTCTCTTCTAGCTGTGGCAGGCGAGCCATAGTACCATCCTCATTCAAAATCTCAATCAGAGCAGCGGCAGGACGTAAACCAGCTAAGCGGGCCAAATCAATTGACGCCTCTGTATGTCCACTCCTCCGCAACACTCCACCTTCCTGAGCATACAAAGGATTAATATGTCCTGGACGACCGAAGTCACATGCACGGGCTTCTGGATTTGAAAGCCATTCAATCGTTGCTGCACGATCATGTGCACTTACACCTGTAGTACAGCCTTCCAACTTATCTACCGTTACAGTAAACGGAGTACCAAGAACAGAAGTATTATCTTCTACTTGATGAGGCAATTCCAGTTCTCTTGCATGCTGAATCGTTATTGGAGCACATAACACACCACGTCCTTCACGCAACATGAAATTAACCTTCTCGGGAGTAATCAGTTCGGCAGCAGTAATAAAGTCCCCTTCGTTTTCGCGATCTTCATCATCCACTACGATAACCATCTTTCCTTGACGAAAGTCTTCAATAGCTTCTTCTATTTTGTTAAACACCATATCTTTTTCTTTTACGTAGTTTCTAAATCAATAAATGGTCCACCAATCTCCTGACACCTATGCTTCAATCGTTGACTAGTTGCAATCACTTGCTTTAAGTCCAGATAAATGCGACGATAGAAGCGAAATGAATATATATCCAAAACCGGCATCTTATTTACATCCATCAGAATTTGCTTGTCACGCGAGTTTGATAAAGCATCAACTACATACTCTATAGCGCTGTCTATCCTTTGAATCTGTTCATCGCGTTGCTTTGTAAACAATATAGTTAGCATTTCCTTAAGATGGAAAATTTTATGATGTACTCGATAATCCCGACTCTGACGTATAATATTATCAAGGATTGCAACAACTACAGGATAGTCTGGATCATTAATAATAACCTCTTTCAATACAATATGTCTCTTCGGTCGGATTCCACCTAATTTACGTAAGAATGAAGTGTAAGCATCTTTGTTAAAGACAACAGAGTCATTATTCGATTTCACCGTAAAAAAGACACCTAATGGAGCCATCACGAATGAGCTCACCCACATACCTATCCATACAGGCCAAACACCATCACGCCCCATTTTCATACATGTATTATCGACGATGTAATAAAGTATGAAAATTATAACCGAAATAACTACAGGCAATCCTAGTCCACCTTTACGGATAATAGCTCCAAGCGGGGCACCAATAAAGAAGAATAGCAAACAAGAAATAGACATAGTAAATTTCTGCCAGAATGCTATCTTATGGCGTCGAATCTTATAAGAGCCGTAGTCCATAACGTCAGTCCTGTACTGCGATTCGTTTTGCATAATAGTAGTCTTCTGCATTGCAGCGTAAACAACCCTCTGCTTTGTAGTCAAATCAAGTCGTTTGTATATTGAATCAATATTTATTGTATCATTTTTTATATGAACCAAATCCTTTGGAGTCACATCATCAATTTTGCCTGTTTCAAAGTTACGACGACGAGCCTGTGACGTATTGGAGAGAAAAAGCGAGCTACAACGCATCTCGTCATAATACACATGCCCCACGCTATCATAATACTGTGTCAACGAATCTACCGATGAAACTAGGCGAGTTAAATTCTTAGCCCCTTCGTTATCTTTGAAATTTTCCTCCTCAGCCAGTTGGAAGTTCATGTCAAAGTCAATAATAAAATCTTTCCTCACAAATGTCTCCCTTCTATAAGGAACATTTCTTGCTTGTAATGCCGCACTATTCAAATTCTCAAACTGTTCCCCATTATACAAATGCAATACAAGGTTTTTTTTGTCGTGACTCGTCACAAGACGTCCCGAATCTGCAAGTATTATATGGGCATTATTTACTCCATCTTTCAGATTATAGATAATCATATTATAGAGCATACCAGTCTCCTTGTCTTTTCGTTCCACAAACATATTCACACCTTGAATTCCATCGTAGAAGACTCCCTCTGGTATATCCAACTCAGGCGATGTTGCACGCATCGAGAAGAGTAACTGACGTAATTTCACTTCAGAACGCGGAGCTATGTTATTTTGAAAGTAGAATGATGCAAAAGCCAACAGTACATTCACGACAATCAGAGGACGTAATACTCGTATCAAAGGAATACCCGCAGCCTTCATCGAGAGCAACTCCAAACGTTCGCCCATATTTCCGAAAGAAATCAATGAAGCCAACAAAACTGCCAGCGGTAATGCCATCGGAACTAGCGTCTCACCAGAATAGAAAAGGAATTTTGCCATAATCATCATCGACAAGCCCTTTCCAATCAATTCGTCAACATAACGCCACAGGAACTGCATCATAACCACAAAAAGGCTGATACAAAATGTCCCAGCAAAAAGGGTGAGGAAATTCTTCACCACAAATATGTCAAGGCGTCGAATAAAACGCATACCTTCTGAAAATCGGCGCGAAGTTACGACTTTTCTAATAAATAATATTATTTATTAACAATAAATCCGTACCTTTGTCTCCATAAAATATCAATAATGATTACAGCTGAACAACTAAAAGACATCAAAGAACGCACCGACGCGCTTCATCGGTATCTCAACATAGACTCAAAACTTATTGAGGTAGAAGAGGAGGAGTTGCGTACTCAAGCACCTGGATTCTGGGATGACCAGAAGGCCGCAGAAGCCCAAATGAAAAAAGTGAAAGACTTGCAGAAGTGGATTAACGGCTATAAAGAAGTGAAAGCAGCAACTGATGACACAGAAGTGGCATTCGATTTCTACAAGGATGAGATGGCATCTGAAGAGGAGGTAGATAATTATTACGCTACAGCTCTCCAGTTAATCGAGAATCTGGAACTGAAGAATATGCTTCAAGGTGAAGCCGATGGAATGGATGCCGTACTGAAAATTAACTCCGGAGCCGGTGGCACAGAAGCCCAAGATTGGGCAAGCATGCTTATGCGCATGTACCAGCGATGGGCCGAAGCGAACAAATATAAAGTTACAATCAGCAACTTCCAAGATGGTGACGAAGCAGGTATCAAAACAGTAACGATGGAAATTGAGGGTGATCAAGCATATGGATTTCTCAAAGGTGAAAGTGGAGTACATCGTCTCGTTCGCGTTTCACCATATAACGCACAAGGCAAACGAATGACATCTTTTGCAAGTGTATTTGTCACCCCACTTGTTGACGATTCCATCGAGGTTGTTATAGATAAAAGTAAGATTTCATGGGATACTTTCCGCTCTAGTGGCGCTGGTGGTCAGAACGTAAACAAAGTGGAAACTGGAGTACGCTTGCGTTATCAGTATGTCGATCCAGATACAGGTGAAGAAGAGGAAATCCTAATCGAAAACACCGAAACACGAAAACAACAGGAAAATCGCGAGAACGCTCTCCGCTTGTTACGTTCACAACTCTACGATCGCGAACTCAAGCGTCGTATGGCAGCACAACAAAAAATCGAGGCTGGAAAGAAAAAAATTGAATGGGGAAGCCAAATTCGCTCATACGTTTTCGACGACCGTCGCGTAAAAGATCATCGTACCAACTATCAGACAAGCGACGTAGGGGGAGTAATGGACGGAAAACTGGACGGCTTCATCAAGGCATACCTTATGGAGTTTTCTACCGAAACTAACTAATCTATCAAGTTTTTTAATACTATGCACATCGAAATAGAACGTAAATTTCTCGTCACGGGTGAATACAAGCATCTCGCTTACAACATGACGACTATCAAACAGGGGTACTTTGCTACTGAACCAGGAAAAACAGTTCGTATTCGCGTTCGTGGCGACAAAGCATACCTTACCATCAAGGGCAATTCCGATCCAACGGGTTTGTGTCGTTACGAGTTTGAAACAGAAATATCATTGGAGGATGCCGACCAACTACTCAAACTCTGCAAACCAGGAGCAATCATAAAAGACAGATACCTGGTAAGAAACGGCAAACATATCGTTGAAATCGACGAATTTCATGGTGACAACGAAGGTATGGTGTTAGCTGAAATCGAACTTAATTCTCCTGATGAAGAATATGAAGTACCTGCTTTTCTTGGCAAAGAAGTCACTGGCGACCCTCGTTACTATAGCAAATTTCTATTAGCACGACCTTATAAACTTTGGAAAGATGAAAAATAACAAAACCCTGCTATTTACAGCACTCCTTATGAAAGGACTTACCTTGGCATTGTTTTTTGTTTTCAACATAAACGGAAATGCTCAGACTACTCTTAATGTATGGCTCAATAATGGAGGAGTAGAAAACTATGCCTTTACCGACAACCTCTCAATGAAGGCTTCTTCCGACACAGAACTCACTCTAACCTCTGGTACTGTAGAAGTCATATACACCATTGCTGACATTCGCAAACTCACTATCAACAGTAAAGAAGCCGAAGAAATTGTAGCAAGTATCAATACAGCCGAAGCACAAACATCAGACAACTCAGAGACAGCTATCTACGACATGTCAGGCAAACAGATAACTACTCTCAAAAAGGATGCAAAAAACGTGACACAGGTAGATTTAAAAGGGCTTCCTGTAGGTATATATATAGTTAAGTCCAAGCAGACACAATTCAAGATTATTATTAAGTAACATTCTCAAAATAGACATAGAAAAAGGACACTCACCATCAAGTGTGTGTCCTTTTCTGTTGGTAGCGGGGGAGGGGCTCGAACCCTCGACCTCCGGATTATGAATCCGACGCTCTAACCAGCTGAGCTACCCCGCCATCAGCCTTATTTTCGCTTTTGCGGGTGCAAAGGTAGTGCAAATCAAGAGAAATACAAAATAAAAAATAGATTTTTTTACTTTTATTTCCGAGATGCTACATTCCTTCAACGTATCTATCTCAGTACTTTCTTCAGTTTTCCGTCTGCAGTCTTAACTATATTAATACCCTTCTGCAAAGACTGTAAGCGTATTCCTGCAATAGAATATATCTCGCTATAACAATCGTCATCAATGCTTCCCGATTCTATTTCATCAATAGCAGTTATGTCACCACCATTTATATCCAAAATAATCTTACCGTCATCCGTCTCTCGGATATTATCCACAGTAAAAGTAAACTGTCCACCGGTGAAAGCTGCATACGACGTTAATTCTGTCGTTCCCTTACTCCCTGGATACATATCGCCGAGTAACGATACATAATGGTCAGTATCAAATCCATTCTTTATATTTGATATCAATTCACCATCAGCAGGTACAATTGTCATCCTCTGATGAGTGGAACTCGTATTAACTCTATTCCCTATCCAAGCAGAACTAGAGTAATCAATATGCGTTACGAGTAATCCGTGAGCAGCTCCATTCATATCATAAAATATTTTTGCCACACACCCCAAATAGGCATCCATGCCTTTATTCTGACGGTTTTCCAGCACAAGGTACTCATTCGCACTTGCTTTATTGGGAAGTTTATATGCAATTCCACCATCTTCAAATGGTTCTAACGTCAAAGTATATTGTTTATCTGGGTCAAGGGTCACCAATTGAAGCCAACCCATAAAGTCTCGTTCGTAGGCAGTATAACCAGAAGGGTATCTACTTTCCATAGCATAGCAACCGGAATCCATCACATCCCACATATCCATACCAAAAAGATTATAAACAGAATAATTTACATCATATACATCTGGCAATCCCAGCCCATGTCCTAATTCGTGAACCGTCACACCTATTCCGTCCTGTCCTTCTTGATACATCTCCGAAGTACAGCCATATGCTCCAAACGTAACCGACTTTCCATCATAGGATATAGTCTTAGACGAAGCACCCTCTTTCGGCCATATGTTATTAGGATCATAATCTGGTTTTTGGGAATCCCAGGTAGTATTTTCGCCCTTACCGGCATAGATAAAGAATACAAATCCTACCCTACCGTTATTCTTATTGTCAAACTCAGTCCAATCCACCTGAAAATCTCGAACAGCCAATTTACATGACTCCGAATAAAACGCACCAATATTCCTATCCGTTCCCATTCCGTTATTATTCCCTCCATAATATTCGTAGTCCTCCGAAAGAGTAACAGGACCATATACCGAAAACTCCGGGGTAAATTTCCCACACGACTGTTGACGGAAATATTCTCTTACCGAACAAGCAGATTCATGACCAGCCTGTCCTGGCATCACACCTTCACCAGCGTTGAAAAACTGATCATATAATTCTACGACCTTCTCATCCGTATCAGCCACACTGAATTTCTTATTCTTAAACTGCACAAGAATCACAGGCACCTTAGGCGAACCAAAATGAGGCAGCGGAGCAGAAGCAGTATCGCCTACCATTTTCAGTCTGCCAACATTCAAACCACCTGCAGCTTCTGCCCTATCCTGCTCTGTTGTATTATGTATGCGCCTAGGTATTACTACCTGTGCTCCACCAGAAACAGATATAGCGAACAATATAAATAACAGAAGATGTTTCATTAAAAAACTCGTTTAATCGGCGCGAAGGTACGATTAAACGAGCAAAATGCAAAATTATTCTATTTCTTTTAGTGGCGTTGACGGCGAACACTAACACGTGGACCGCTGCTTGAAGAACCACCACTCGACTTACTCTTCGAACTCTTGCTGGCTGATGTATTATTCTTAGAACGGGTTACACGACGAGACTTCTTGTTACCCTGAGCCTGGTCGATAGAATCCTGTTTTGCTAAAGCGACAGAATCTATCGGTTCGTGCCAAATATGCATTTCAAAGTCTTTTATCTGTTTCTCAATACGAGCTTGTTCACCCTTTAACAAACTGTCTGTAGGACAATATTCCTGAAGGGTCTTACCCTGCATATTGGTAGTCATGTAGATCTTTCCATGATATTTGTTCGAATCAAAGAAATCCGCCATCGACATACATGCAGCATTGTTAAGGTCACTCACCATCAGAGTATGACCTGCGAGATATGTAGCTGCATCATCATATTTAACCCAGAATAGTGGATACTTAACAGGATCTATACTATACTCATCAGAACGATGGAGCACAGGACAGAAAGCTGTCACGCGACTATTATACGTAGCTGTATTCTGATCGTAATAACTCGATTCCTTCACATAGTAACTGAGCACTTCACTCGATGGAATGTCAGCATTATCCACACGAATAGTGTTTCCAGCCACTTCGTACGGAATACTGTATCTATCAAGCATATCCTTGAAGTGCATACGATTTTCTTTCGAAAAATTCTCCAATCCATCGGTATTATAACGATATACCGGCAACTTACCCTGATTAACCAGTTGGAAGAGAAGAGTGAAAAGATTCACCTGATTTCCCTGTGGGGTAAGCGGGTAGTAAAGTGCTGCATTATCACCATCTGTAAGGTCTATGGTGCGATAAATGTCACGACGCCACACGACTTCTGCAGGAACCTCTACCGACTTAGGAAACATCAGTTCGGCACGACTGGATGAAGTAACAGACTTCTGCCCAGCCTTTGCAGTCTGACTGGACTTATTTTTCTGAACTCGGCTCTTTAATGGCTGTGCCTGGAGAGTTG
>Ga0326514_10003483_pt1 | contig 10019 bp, 14 predicted proteins | sample 3_2548_0518_D_FD_203653 | JGI IMG/M metagenome (GOLD analysis project Ga0326514, IMG submission 203653) | Bovine rumen microbial communities from UC Davis, California, United States - 3_2548_0518 | ecosystem: Host-associated > Mammals > Digestive system > Stomach > Rumen | place: USA... | reverse complement strand
CGATAGTATCGTGGCTTTCTGCGAGAAGGAAATCAATGCTCTTGCTACTCGTGCCGAGAAGGCTAAGGAGCGTGCTGCTGAGAAGCGTGCTGAGGGCGATGAGCTCCAGGCTGCTGTCCTCGCTGCGCTGACTGATGAGCCTGCTACTCGTCAGGATGTGACTGACCGTGTTGAGGGTGAAGATGTCTCGGTTGCTAAAGTAGGGTATCGCTTGACCGCACTGGTTAAGGCTGGTCTTGCTGTCAAGGAAGAGATTGCTGTTACCGGCGAAGATGGCAAGGCAAAACGTGTCGCTGGCTATAGATTAGCCTAATTTGAATTGAACATTTTTAAAACCCGTCTGTATAAGACGGGTTTTTTGTTTTAAAAGTGAAGGCCGCATAAACTCCCTCCGGCCGATAGCACATACCTGCCCCGTTCCACAAATGAAAAATTGGTTTGGAAATTTTTGTTGACATTTTTTGAAAAATATGATATACTATTTTTAGAAAAGGTAGGTGCTTAATATTGAAATATTGTTTATCAGCAAGATAGAGTAAAGAATATCTCCAAAAAGCCGATGAAATCATGGTGGCTTGGAAAGACCATGAAGCAATTATTGATTTAATGGAAATTAATCCAGAAGCATCTTTTGTATTATATATAGCAGATAATAATTTAACTGATAAAGATTGGGAAAAAGTCAAGCAATATTATATTATGACTCAAAAACGTTTTAAGGTATTGCTCTTTAAAATGAATTATGATTATTGCCTTAAAAATGATATTCCTTTCTTTTTTGATGTGGCCGTTAATACAGGTTGGGAAGCAAATGCGTTAATTAATTTAGGAGTTTGTTCTTTATATATTACAGGCCAACTTGCTCATCAGTTAGATTTTGTAGATACTTTATCAGTTGAAATTAGAGTTCGTGCTAATAGTTCTGGCGCGCCATTTGGCTATAAAGCATTAATTGGTGGATGGTTTAGACCAGAAGACCTTAATGATTTAACTATGATTGATGTTTGTGAATTTGCGGCTAGAGATAACCGTGAAGAACAAGCCTTGTATCGTATTTATGCTGAACAAAAGGCATGGCCTGGTGAACTATATATGATAGTGAAAGATATTCAAGATAAAGAAATTATAAATAGAATGATACCTCCTGAGTTCCAAGAGAGAAGAAGCAATTGCGGGATGAGGTGTCAAAGTGGTGGTCGTTGTCATTTTTGTGAAACCATTACATATTTAGCAAATCCAAAAGTTTTAAAACCAGTAAAGGAACAAATTAATGATTAGTCTTGATATGATAAATCTCTTAAAGACATATTTGAGAATGTCACAAGAAGAGTTAATGAAGACTCTTTACAAGGAGTTACATAATTATTATACTACAGTAAAAATTGACTCTACTGAGTCTTTTATTATCGCAAAAGGTAATTTGCCTATTATTTTAGTAGCACATATGGATGTTGTATTTAATAGCCCTCGTAAGATTATGGCTATTTATTATGATAATGAACAAAATATTATGTGGTCACCTGATGGACTTGGTACTGATGATAGAGCCGGAGTTACGATGATTATGTGGATGCTTAAAAATACTAATTATCGTCCTTGGATTCTATTCACAACTAATGAAGAGACCGATTTAAAAGGAGCGCAATTTGCTTCTATTTTAAACATTCATCCTCGATTTGTTATTGAGTTAGACCGACAAGGGCGTGGAGAAAGTGTTTTTTATAAATGTGATAATACAGCATTTGAAGAGTATATTAATAGTTTTGGATTTCATACTTGTCGAGGCACATATACTGATATTAGCGTGCTTTGTCCTGAATGGGGCTGCGCCGGTGTGAATTTATCAGTAGGCTATTATGATGAACATTCATATGCTGAATATTGGAGTGCAGATGACTTCCTAAATACTTATAATAGATTGTTAAATATTTTAGAAGATTGTGAAAATGTGCCCAAATTTAAATATATACCTAAAAAAGAGAAAAAGGAGACAAAATAATTATGGCAAAAGGTGCTGGAAGTAAATTATATATTGAAAATAAATTAAGAGAAGCATTTGGAAAAGATTTTATTGCTGTAGTTGATAAGAAATGTTATATTAATGCCCCTGATGATGATGGAACTATGGTATAGGTTGCCGTTAGTATGACTTGCCCAAAAAATCCCGTTGGAGCTACTCCTGAGGGTGGTATTGATTTTGATAATATGCCTTCTGGCGGCAGCGCTACTGAATTTAAACCTGCTGAAATTACAGTTGAGGAAACTGAAAATATTCGTAAGATGATTGCGGAATTGGGGTTGTAATGAAAGAATATAAATGTAAATATTTTTAGGCTGATTGGTATGATGAAAAAGGTAATTCTCGGTAGGAAAAATATGAGCGAAATATAAAAGTTCGAGTAAAAGATAATGACGATAGATTTCTTTATTTTTCCAATTATGATAATAATAATTGGGAAGATATGGGAATTGCCATTAGCCTAACAGTGGATAAAGATTTTTTCAAAACTTATCAAGAAGATGATTTTTTAGTAATAGATTTTATATAAAAAAACTGCACGAACAGTGTTAACGCGTCCGTAATGATTAATACGGGCTGATGTTCGCGCTGTTTTTTCTTTACTTGATTTTTTTATAAAAATATTATATAATATATATAGAAAATAAGAAAAAGGGTTGATATTATGAATAATTATGATTTTCTTATGAATTATCTTCATGCGCGTGTATGTCGTGTATATCCACCTTCTTATGATGATGAAGGCAATTTTGGTGTTGTTGTAGAGGATAATGAAGGTTATTGGTATATGACCATTTGGTTTAATAAAAATGGAGAAGTGATTGAAAAATGATTGAAGGGCTTTACCACCAGTTTGCCAAATGGGGTGAAAAAGGGGCTGTATTTGTAATTGCTGACCTTCACCTTGGTGAAAGCGAAGATTTGCGGCAAGCTTATCCAAAACGCCCAATAGATGAAGAATTGGTTAAAAAAGTTAATAGTATTGCGGGCAAAGGTTCTACTCTCATCGTTTGCGGTGATATTGGCACCAATTTAGAACTTATTGGTAAATTGCGCGCAAATGTAGTACTTTTACGAGGAAATCACGACCATCTTGGTGAATATTATAAAGATGTAGTTTCTGAATACTATGAAGGACCTCTTATTATTAGTCCTAAAATTATTCTTTCTCATGAGCCTTTTCAGACACCTTATCTTTATAACATTCACGGTCATAATCATTCTGAGCCACAATATCAATATGGTTCAATAAACGTCTGCGCGGACATTATCAATTATATTCCGGTCAATTTAAATCAATTTGTTAAATCTGGAAAACTTAAAGAATGTAAAAATATTCATCAAGAAATTGTCGATAAAGCAACTATTAGAGCACGAAAAAGAGGTAAAAAATAATGAATAAACTTGAAAGAGCAAAAGAAATTATTAAAGAGCATTATAAAAATGGCGATTGCGGCATTTTTAATACCCGTAATATTCTTGGCGACCCAATGGTTAATATTTATGATGATAATGATTTAGTCATTGATATTTGTTATTCATATGGTTATTTTGAAGTGTTCGGCCTTTCGGATGACGAATTTGTTGAATTAGAAAAATATTATAATAAATTGGGAGAAATCTAATGGGATATATCCTAAAAGAAGATGTTGTAAGACGCTGTGAAGCAATTAAAGCAATTGCTGAAAAGGAAATTGCTGAATGGCGAACTCACACTCTTGAATATAAAAAAAAAGTAAGTTGTCAAGCGACATTTGATAGAGAACGTGAAATGCGTGATATACTTATGTTTCTTGAAGATTTGCCAGATGAAGATGTGCGAGAAGATATCTATGCTTATTGGGCAATTTGCTCAGATAATGAGGGCGGAATTGCTAAATGTTCTTATTGTAATTATTTTTATTTTATGGGGACACCATGGCATGAATATCCTCCTAAATTTTGTCCTAATTGTGGGGCAACAATAATTAATGTTTTAGTGGAAGGTTATAACTATTAATACTTTTAATAATTTTTGAAAAGATATTTATTTTCTTAATGAGGTAGAAGGTATATGAATAATAAAATTTATACTTTTATTAACAATAAAGATTATCCAGAAGCATGTTATAGTTCTTATGATGAATCTCTTTTAAGAGAAATTATGTGTGATGAGTTTATGCTTGATGTCATGTATGAATTTAATTCGAGAATGAATAGGGCAGAACTCGTTAATAATGAATTCCTTAATAACAATAAAGAACGAATCGCAAAAGAAACTTGGAAAGATGTTCTTGATTATTATAATTTTTATGTAGATATAATAGTTAGTGATATAATTTAAAGAATTTCTTATTTGAAAATTTTAAAAAAATATTATATAATATTTATAGAAAGTAAAAAAAAAGGAATTTTTAAAAATGACTGTAAGAGAATTTATTCAAAATATTTTACTTGAAGCTCCTGATTTAGATGCTACTATTTATCTTAGTTATACTATTAATGAAGATACGGAAGAAATAGAATCCTTTGATGTTGATAAAATTACTTCTTGGGGGAATAATGATATGGTTGATATTGTTCTCCGTAAATGGAAAGGCGGTCAGTAATGCATAGTTTTGATGCTGGTAATGGTTATCGTTTTCATTTTAATGGTGACTATTCTGGAGATATAATTATTACTCATCCAGATAAAGAAGATTATGAAATTGATGCTAATGCTTTTATGGCATTTGCCCGATATGCTTTAAGTGATGAATTGGTTGAGTATTTAGCAAAATTTTGGGATAAGTAAATCTTTTATTTGATTTTTTTAAAAAAATATTATATAATATATATAGAAAAAAGATAAGGAGTTAATTTTTATATGAAAATTAGTTCTTGTCCTATTTGTGGTCGTCCCCCAATTATTATAGAATGTTGTCCTTTTAAAGACGGCACTCCTAGGAGACTTTGTCGTTGTCCACGATACTGTGGAGTAATTCCCAAAAGAGATAGATTATTCCATTCCTCTTTTATCTATTGTGGAGAAGGTGATTCTAATGCTATTTATAAGGTTTGGAATCATGCTATTGAAATGTATTTAAGAGTTAAAGATGAACACTGGTGGCCAAAAGATGAAACTTTTTGGCAAGAAGAAGAACTCTCTCATAGAGATAAATGGTGGGATAGTTGATTTTTTATAAAAAATATTATATAATATTTTTAGAAAAGGAAACAAAGTTTCCTTTTCTAAAAAGAAAATAAGAAATAAATAATTCTTATTTTCTATAAAAAATCAAATATCTACTGGTTCGAGTCCTATGTAACAGAGGTCCCGAAAGGAAAGAAGCGTAATTGCCCTTCTCTGTAGCAGTCGGTGCTTAGTATTTGATTTTTTATAAAAGATAAGAAAATCTTTACTTGATTTTTTAAAAAAAATATTATATAATATATATAGAAAAAAGGTAAGAAATAAATTTCAAGTCTTTTTATAAGGGACTGTAATGTGCGAAGAGTGACACCTATTATTGATTTTGGCTTTTGCTACTGATAAACAGTCCTTTATAAAAGGTCTTGAGATAATGAATGTATTTGGGTCGCGTCCAAAGAAAAGTTATTTTCACCTTTACAGCAGACCTGGGGAGATTGACTGTATAATAATTAGCCCAGTGACTTTTGAGATTGTTTTATTGCTCCTCACCGGTTTCAAAAGGTAAACTGAAGATGTCGCAATACGTGAACGTTTAAGTTAGTGTTAGGCTCGACGTTACAGAGTGGTATAACCTACAACTTAGCTAAGGGGTTGAAATTCCTCGCTGCGGCGAAAATATTAAAATAGGTGCTACGAAGTTATATAGAAATGCGCTGGCCGGAGAGACCAGAAAGCAGTCATATAAATTAAAGAAGCAGTAGTAAATGGAATGAAATAAACAGCCTATATTTAAAATAATTAAGGGATGTTTTTCCTTATGACTAATCGAGGACGTGTGCGGTGGGAATGTTTGAGAATCCTAAGTAGGAAATGTAGATTAGTCATTGATTGATTGATTTGGGCAATATACCTACGGGATATTGTTGTTGGTGAAACCCCAACTCATTATAAGACCTGCTCCGAGGAATGTCTTATAAGTAGCGGCCGTTGATGCTGGTGGATTAAGGGCGGACGTGGGAACTACGACAGTGCCATTTCATAAAGATAGTTTAAAAATAGTTTGCTCTTTTGCTATTTAAGTAGAACTAAATGAGCTAAATTATGAAAGTGCTTTATTAAGTCAAATTAGTAAAGTGAGAAATCGTTCTCCCAGTAGAAAGCGGTAAAGACAACTTGGGGAGTTTTGTACAGTATCTCCCAAACTGTAAGGAGTTATCCACACTGAACTCTTTATGTTTTTCACAGGTGCAAGTTGAAATGAGAACTGTATTTGCCGTTCTAGCTCAATTGGTAGAGCCCGCGACTTATTTACGCTGATAATTTATTATGAAAGAATTAACTGTTAAACGAAAAGGTATTCTTACAGAGGAAGAATTAAAATTATGGTTTCTTCAACAAGGATATTCTGTAAGTGTCCCAATTGGGGATGATGATAGGTATGATTTTATTGTAGATTTTGATGGTAAATTAGTTAAAATGCAAAGTAAGACAAGTAATTTAACGCGAACAGTTGATTGTCTTAATTTTGCTTGCGCTTCAATTAAATATAATAGTACAGGTTCTCATAGAACTCAATATACTAAAAATGATATTGACTATTTTTGTACTATTCATCCTGAAAATCATCAAGTTTATATTGTACCTGTTGACATTTGTGGTAATGAGTGTAATCTTAGATTTAATGCTCCTAAAAGTAATAATTATAAAGGAGTAAAAATGGCACAAGATTATGAAGGTGAAAAAATGATTGAAAGGATTTTAAATTCCTAATATAATTAGGAAGGCGTAAATAAATCGCGAGGTTCCGGGTTCAATCCCCGGGGACGGCACCAACTTATCCAGAAGAAAGGATTAAGTATGTTTGGACAAAGTATAAAAATTGAATAAAAACTTTCTTCTAAATAAGTAAATACCAAAGGAAAGGAAGATGTCTTATGTCTAAGTTTTTGAAAAACTTAGAGAGAGTTGCTGTTCTATATGTACTTGGTATGAATCCAACAGCTATGAGTTTTATGAGTGCTGATGAGGTTAGAGCTCTCTTATATGACGATAAGAAGTAATTTACTTCTTATCGTAGTTAATGAGATAAAATTCCTGGTATTTAGAAAAATTAATTGATTTTTTAAAAAAAATATTATATAATATATATAGAAAGTTAAGAAAAGAATTTTTAAAAATAATAGACGGATACAGCAATTATTTAATGTAAAAGATAATTGACATTCCAAGTCCGAGATGTTGGTTCGATTCCAGCCTCCTTGAAGGAGTAGTTTAATAAGGATAAAACGCGTAAAAAAAATTTTTAAACCGTCTAGTTTATGCCTCGGTAGCTCAGTGGTAGAGCACCGTCTTCATACGGCGAGAGTCAATGGTTCAAATCCATTTCGAGGTACCAGTTTTTCTAACAACCCAATGGAAGAATCCTATGGACGATGTAGGTTGTATTAAGTCCAGGCTCAAACCTGCACGGGAACTTATGGCTATGCAAACGGTGTGTTAGTCAAGAAGCAGGGAACAAAGCACCGTGACACTGGGAGAGACTAGAAAATTATGGCTCCGTAGCTCAGAGGCAGAGCGCACGCCTGTTAAGCGTGATGTCGTGATATCGTAATTCACCGGAGCCGCCATCCCTTGGAAGTATGGAGGGTAAACTTCCTGCGACATGGATGCTAGAATGCCATGGCTAATATCGGGAGCAAAACCGAGTGGGAATAGTTCTTCGCCCAGGTGGAGACCAAATGAAAGAGGCGTGTTCGCATCCCGTCGCGAGACAAACGGGAAGTGATGGAGAACCTTACTGAGTAGGTTCCATTGAGTTGCCAGTCCAATAGTAAAGTAGAAAGACTCAATCAACTGGTATAAAATTGAATTGGGAAACCGAGTTCAGAATAGTGATTACGCTGAACTATAAGGGAAAGGCAGTTCACGACTGTGAAAGTAGTCGTTACGGCTTATCGAAAAAACCGGCGGGGATATAAGTAATCGCTTCTAAAAAACTTATTATAGCTGCGAAGGACAACTATAGAAGGAAGTAGTGATCCATCCTTCATTTTATTAGGTCGCCAGTTTACCAATACATTTAAAAACTGATTTTATTAGGTTTTCAGTTTACCAATACATCGAAAACTGGCCGGTAGTATACCCGTAAGCAAGGTGCTATACTTATGGGAAACCATAAAAGGGTGCCGCGGCAGTAAGGGGAGTGCAAATCTACCCTATTTTTTATCTATCTACCAAGAGTAGAATAAGTTGAGACCGATTAAGTGCGGCGGTCGTATAAAATACCGCATACAACGAGACCTAACTTAGGATAAGCTATGGTGTTATTTATGGCTTGCGCGCAGGTCATCTTAGTGTGTAAAGCCACACTAAATTGGGGGAATCCCTCGCCCGAGCTTACGGGAGGAATATAAGCTTTGAAACTGTGATGGGTCAGTTTGAAATATATAGTCTATATATTGTTTATAACCATTAATAATATATCTCGCTGGTGTAATGGTAACACAGCAGACTCTTAATCTGTCAAATTAGGGTTCAAGTCCCTAGCGGGGTACCATTGTTGGCTTCTCCTGCCAACTGTCAAAAAAGAGATATTGCAGTAATACATGCACGTGAGTGGCCGAGTCCCAGCGTTAATGGGGCTGGTGATGTTGGGAGTATTATATAGAACTCTACGTGGTGCCCTACGGAAGGCGGTATGCCGAGCTGACGGCTTAGAAGGGATGACAACTATCAGTTAGCAGAATAGAAATTGAGGAGCTATAATGCCTCCGGGGCCATTGGGCTGTCTGACCACGAAACTCAAGGAAATTATTTTCACCAGTCCTTTTATATGCGGTCGTGGCGGAACTGGAATACGCGCAGCACTAAGGATGCTGTTCCTAATGGATTGTGGGTCCGAGTCCCACCGACCGCACCATATGCGGGATTAGCCGAATGGCATAGGCATTAGGTTTAGGCTCTAACGAAGTTAATTCTTCATTGCGGGTTCAAGTCCCGTGTCCCGCACCATATGCTGGATTGGCGGAATCAGCAGACGCGCTACTCTCAAAAAGTAGTGTCGAAAGACGTATGAGTGCAAGTCTCATATCCAGTACCACATGGAGGACTTGCCGCCCTTTACAATACATAAATAGCAGCTCTTATAATTGATTTTTTAAAAAAATATTATATAATATTTTTAGAAAAAGAAACAAAGTTAAGGAAAAGGCACATACAGCAAATTTCTTTCTAAAAGAATTTATAGCATAATGGTAATGCATTTGTTTTTGGTACAAATTATACGGTCCGATTCCGTGAAACTCTTTTTATGTGCCTTGTATATGGCCCGCTAGTTCACGATTAGCAGAATACCGGATTGTCGCTCCGGAGGTACGGGGGGCAGCGCCCCGGCGGGTCGCCAAAGGAGAATGCATCCGTAAGTGATGGAGATTAACAACCGAATAAAGGATAAATAATCACTTGCCAAGTTGAGTGTAAAGCTCCGGCAGTTTCTTTCAAATTCATTTCTGTCGTTATGAAGCCTATGCATGGGTGAGGATATGAAAGCGGGTCACCGGACCTAGGAAAAACCCGACCAACAGGGTGTATAGTGCCGCCGGTTCAACTATACAAACGGAGTTAGGAGTTGCAAACGCTTTATCCGTTTTAATACAAAGCGTTAGACTATGGGGACGTAAGCTAGCGGAAAACTGGAAGCTTTGCAAGCTTTTTTTGTGGGTTCGACCCCCACCGTTTCCACCAACCCTATAGATGAAGATATTTTACAAGTTCATCATATAGATGAAAATAGAGAAAATGGAAAAATTGAAAATCTTATAATTCTTTGTCCTACTTGTCATTGGAAACTTACAATAGGTAAATATCAATTAATAGGACGAGAAAAAA
>Ga0326514_10003482_pt1 | contig 10020 bp, 6 predicted proteins | sample 3_2548_0518_D_FD_203653 | JGI IMG/M metagenome (GOLD analysis project Ga0326514, IMG submission 203653) | Bovine rumen microbial communities from UC Davis, California, United States - 3_2548_0518 | ecosystem: Host-associated > Mammals > Digestive system > Stomach > Rumen | place: USA: California... | reverse complement strand
CTCTTCGAGTGCAGACTCCTGGACACGCTCGCTGGCAGGACCGCTCATGACGCAGTGGCTGGCACAGGCACGCACGGTCTTGGCTCCCGACTCCTTCATCAGGTCGGCCGCCTTGGTGATGGTGCCCGCAGTGTCCACCATGTCGTCGATGATGACCACGTTCTTGCCCTCTACCTCACCGATAATCTGCATGGTCGCTACGACATTGGCACGGGCGCGCGTCTTGTTGCACAGTACGAGCGGACAGCCGAGGTACTTGGCGTAGGTGTTGGCACGCTTTGAACCGCCTACGTCGGGAGAGGCGATGACCAGGTCGTCGAGATGCAGGCTCTGCAGATAGGGCAGGAGGACGCTCGACCCGTAGAGATGGTCGACGGGGACATTGAAGAAGCCCTGAATCTGGTCGGCATGGAGGTCCATAGTGATGACACGGTTTACGCCTGCCACGCTCAGCAGGTCGGCCACCAGTTTTGCACCGATACTGACGCGGGGTTTGTCCTTGCGGTCCTGGCGTGCCCATCCGAAATAGGGGATGACGGCATTGATGGTGCGTGCCGAGGCACGCTTGGCTGCATCAATCATCAGGAGCAGTTCCATCAGGTTGTCACTGTTTGGGAAGGTGCTCTGTACCAGAAAGATGTCGCGTCCGCGGATGCTTTCCTCGTAACTGACGGCAAACTCTCCATCCGAGAATTTTGTAATCAGGAGTTGTCCTAAGGGGCAGCCCAGACTCTGGCAGATTTTCTCTGCGAGGTATCTCGTGGCTGTTCCCGCGAATACCATATAAGAACTATTGTTGCTCATTTGTTTGGTTTAATATGATTTTGGTTCTCTCTTTTTTTCAGTCGATGGCTTTCTTCAGTCGCTCGAAGTGGAGCAGCAACTCCTTGTAGTCAAGCTCATTGTGGATGTCGAAGCGGTTCCACAGGTCGCCACAGATGACCACGCCACCGAAGCCAAGGTCGCGGGCTATCTTGATATTGTCGATGTTCATACCACCGAGGGCATATACCTTTTTATCTATAAGGCCCTGGCGCGAGGCCTCCTCAAGCTGTTGTCGGGTGAAGGAGGCGGTTTCGTCCTTGTTGGTCTGGCTGTCGAAGACAGACTTCAGGAACACATAGTTGCAGTTGCGCTTGGTCTCTTTCAGTTCGCTGATGGCGTGGCACGTCCTGCTGATGTTTCCACGGTAGCCAGCCGGTGGCTCGGTGTAGGCATCGTCGATATGGATGCCGTGGAGCTTGTATTCTTCCTTTAGGTAGAAATGGTTGTGTACCGTCGTCTTGCAGGCCAGTTTTTCGCCGAGCAGTGTAAGCAGACGCTCGGAATAAATCGGAGACGAGCCTGGCTTGTAAAGGTGCAGGTTGTCCATGCCTTCTTCAAACAGGTTCGTGAGTATCTTGTCCTCTTCCACGAAGAACGTGGGTTTTGTCATAACAATTAACTTCATCTCTTGGCAATTTCCTTGTTCGACTTCATCCTTTTAGACTGTCTTACGTTTGTTTTGACGTGCAAACTTACACAAAAAATTCGATATTCAGTGCGCTTTTGCTAAAAAAATGGCTTTATTGGGGTTTCTTTCAGAAATTTATCGTAATTTTGCACCCTGAAAGGAGCGAAACAAGGTAAAAAAGTAAAAGGTAAAAAAGTAAAAAGGTAGAAAATGAAAGCATTTGTTTTTCCAGGTCAAGGAGCTCAGTTTGTCGGAATGGGTAAAGAACTCTACGACAACAATCCACTTGCAAAAGAACTTTTTGAGAAAGCCAACGATATCCTCGGCTATCGCATTACGGACATCATGTTCAGCGGTACCGATGATGAATTGAAGCAGACGAAGGTCACCCAGCCTGCTGTGTTCCTGCATAGTGTGATCTCAGCATTCTGCATGGGCGATGCCTTCCAGCCGGCTATGACCGCCGGTCACTCGCTGGGCGAGTTCTCAGCCCTCACAGCCGCCGGTGCCCTCTCTTTCGAGGACGGTCTGCGTCTGGTTTATGCACGTGCGATGGCCATGCAGAAGGCTTGTGAGGCTCAGCCCTCAACTATGGCTGCCATCATCGCCCTGCCCGACGAGAAAATCGAGGAGGTTTGTGCCGAGGTGAGCAAGATGGGCAAGGGCGTGGTAGTGCCGGCCAACTATAACTGCCCTGGTCAGTTGGTGATTTCGGGTAATATCGATGCCATCAACGAGGCCTGCGAGCAGCTGAAGGCCGCTGGTGCCAAGCGTGCCCTGCCGCTGAAGGTGGGTGGTGCCTTCCACTCTCCGCTGATGCAGCCCGCCAAGGACGAACTCCAGGCCGCCATCGAGAAGACAGAAATCAAGGCCCCCAAATGCCCCGTCTATCAGAATGTGGATGCAAAGCCACATACAGACCCGGCAGAAATCAAGGCCAATCTCATCGCCCAGCTGACGAGTTCGGTGCGCTGGACACAGAGCGTTCAGAACATGATTGCCGACGGTGCCGACGACTTTACGGAGTGCGGCCCAGGCAAGGCCTTGCAGGGTATGATTGCCAAGATTAATCGCGAAGTCTCTGCTCATGGAATCGAATAAGACTATTATCTATCAGATTTTCACCCGTCTCTACGGCAATCGTAACACCACCCGCAAGACTTGGGGTACGATAGAAGAGAACGGCTGTGGGAAAATGAACGACTTCACGCCCGTCGCCCTGAAGAAAATCAGGGAGATGGGCGTGAGCCATATTTGGTACACGGGTGTCATCCGGCATGCTACGCAGACCGACTATTCAGCCTACGGTATTCCCCGGCAGCATCCTGCTGTGGTGAAGGGTGTGGCAGGATCGCCGTATGCTATAGCGGACTACTACGACATAGACCCGGATCTGGCCACCGACGTGGACAAGCGTATGGAGGAGTTTGAACAGCTGGTGGAGCGTACGCACAAGGCTGGCATGAAGGTGATTATCGACTTCGTGCCCAACCATGTGGCCCGGCAGTATCACTCGGTCTGTAAGCCAGACGGCGTGAAAGACCTGGGAGAGGACGACAATCCGCAAAACGGTTTTGACCCGCAGAACAATTTCTACTATTGTCCCGGTCAGCGGTTTACGCCTTATTTCGACCTCTATCATGGCGAGGAGCAGCCCTATTTGGAGGAGCCCGCTAAGGCTACGGGAAATGACTGTTTCCACAATGCACCGGGTGTGAACGACTGGTATGAGACCGTGAAGCTGAACTATGGTGTGGACTATTATGCCGGCAGGGTGGGGCATTTCACCCCCATACCCGATACCTGGAGCAAGATGACGGACATCCTGCTGTTCTGGGCCAAGAAAGGCATCGACGGTTTCAGGTGCGATATGGCGGAGATGGTGCCTGCGGAGTTCTGGGCATGGGCAACGGACAAGGTGAAGTTTGCCTATCCTGGCACGCTGTTTATCGGAGAGGTGTATAATCCTGCAGAATACAGGCGGTATATCGGTGCCGGTTTCGACTATCTCTACGACAAGGTTGGCATGTATGACACAGTGCGTGAGGTAATCTGCGGCCACCAGTCGGCACATGCCATTACAGGCGCCTGGCAGGCTACCGACGATATTCGTGACCACATGCTCTATTTTCTGGAGAACCACGATGAGCAGCGTCTGGCCAGTGCATTCTTTGCCGGCAGCGGCTTCAAGGGCATACCGGGACTTGTGGTTTCGGCCCTGCTCCAGAAGAATCCGGTGATGATCTATGCCGGTCAGGAGTATGGCGAGAGGGGTATGGACCAGGAAGGCTTCAGCGGCCATGATGGGCGTACAACGATTTTCGACTATTGGAACGTTGACACGCTGACCCGTGCTGCACAGCGCAAACTGACTGCCGAGGAGAAGCGGCTCAAGGCACTCTACGACAAGATCCTGAACATCGCACAACAGGAGAAGACCATCACAGCAGGAGAAGCGTTCGACCTGATGTACGTCAACGGTCATCTGAACCGCCAGTATGCTTTCCTGCGTAAAGCCGGAAGCGAGGTGTTGCTGGTGGTCGCCAATTTCGAGGACTTGCGGCAGACGGTGGACATCATCATTCCGGCGCATGCCTTTGATTACCTCGGGATTAAGGAGAAGAATGCGCAGGCCGTAGACCTGCTGACCGACGAGAAGCTGCGCATAGCACTGAAAAAAGATGAGGCGGTCAGTGTGTCACTGCCGCCTCACGGTGCCTGCATCCTGAAATTCAGGGCTTGACGTCAGAGTTTGACGGTCGTCTCACGACCGTTGTACTCTACCATCCGTCCCTCGGGATTCTCCAGATTAAGCGACTTGGCTTGAGTCTTGGTGACATAGACGATGTTGAAGCGACGCTGCTTCAGCATCGTTTTGTATTGTCCCTTGCGCTGACCGATGGTGACGGTCTTGTTCGCATCGTTGTAGGTGATGTCGATGGTGGCATACTTGCCCTTTTCGTAGTTGTAGTTGGTACCTTCGTCTTCATAGAGTTGGAAGGCACCGTCTTGTCCTGCATAGACGTAGAGGTTGATGAGTTCGGCAGGCTTCTCGTCGCTCCACTGCATTTCTGGGCCAAAGGGGATGATGGCACCTTCACGAACATAGACAGGGATGCACTCGTAAGGCGCATCGACCACGAGGCGTTGGCCGCCATCGGTGTATTCGCCGGTATAAAGGTTATACCAGCCACACTGCATGGGGAAGTAGACGGAGCGGTTGCGGGCTTTGTAATGGCCTACGGGGCAGGCCATCAGTGCCGGGCCGAGCATCCACTGGTTGCCGATGTTGAGCACTTCACGGTCGCTGCCGAAGTCCATCACCAGGGCGCGCATCAGCGTGTAATCCTTGAAGTGGGCCCATCCGGCGAGCGAGTAGAGATAAGGCATCAGACGATAGCGCAGCTTATCGTAGTAGACAAACGACTTATAGGCAGGATGGTTGTCGGGAGCGATGTTCCATATCTCGCGCAGAGGCCACTGTCCGTGGGCGCGGAAGAGCGGAATAAATGCGCCGAACTGGTTCCATCGGGTCTGCAGCTCACGCCACTCCTTGAGGTCTTCATTCTCCTGGCCGGTCTGGTCGTAGAGCTGTTGGGCTGCCACGTAGCGGTTCTCTACACAGAAGCCGCCCTGGTCCATACCCCAGAAAGGAATGCCCGACATGGAGTAGTTGAGTCCTGCCGTCATCTGTGCGCGCATGTCCTCCCAGCGGGTGGCAATGTCGCCGCTCCAGGTGGCAGTGGAATAGCGCTGTTCACCGGCAAAGCCGCTTCGGGTGAGCAGGAATACGCGCGGTTCGTCGCTCTTGCCCTTAAAGACGGAGCGCTGTCCATTGTAGATGGCATCGGCATTCACGGTAGAGTAGGCATTGAAATACTCTGTAGAAGTGCCGAGGGCGGTAGGACCGCTCAGTGCCTTGCGATACCACATCGGTGTGCAGTCGCGCACGTTGGGCTCCGAAGCGTCCATCCACCAGGCATCGACAGTAGACAACTGACCGTTGACCATCGACCATTTGCCATTCTTCTTGGACAGGCCGGAGTAGAGGTTCTCGTCCATCTGGCGCCAGAACATCTTGCGGGCTTCGGGCTGGTAGGCATCGTAGAAGGAGCCGCGGAAGCCGAGCCAGTCGTGGATGTCGTCTTTTACGGCCTGCTGATACATCCAGCCGTTCTTGTCGAGTTCCTTGTAGTTGTCTACGCTGTCGTAGAACTTGGGCCAGACGGAGATCATGAAGCGTCCGTGCATAGCATGCACGCTGTCGAGCATAGCTTGCGGGTTGGGGTAGCGGCTGTTCTCAAAGACGTGGCTGCCCCAGGAATCGAGTTTCCAGTAGTTCCAGTCTTGCACGATGTTGTCGACGGGTATCTGTCGCTTGCGGAATTCTGCCAGCGTCTCTTCTATCTCGCCTGAGGTCTTGTAGCGCTCGCGGCTCTGCCAGAAACCGAGCACCCACTTAGGATAGAGTGCTGCCTTGCCTGTGAGGGTGCGGTAGCCGGAGATAACCTCGTCGAGATTCCGGCCTGCGATGAAGTAGTAGTCCATATCCTTCGCCATCTCGCTCCAGATGCTCAGTTTGCCGCGCTCTTCGGCCGAACGGGGCTCTGCCACCCGCAGACCGCAGTAGGCCTCGCCGCCATCGGGCTGCCACTCTATGCGCAGGTGTGCCTTACGATCCGTCGGCAGTGCGGTAGCAAACTTATAGCTGTTGGGATTCCAGGCTGTGCGCCAGCGTTCGGGAACCACTTCGCGACCGTCGATGTAGACTTTCACGTAGCCCGAATAGTAGAGAATGAACTGGTAGAGATCCGTCTTGCCCTTGGGCTGTATGTAGCCTTCGTAGACAACGTTAGCGCCCTGCAGGTTGAACCCCTTCGGAAAGTTCTTGATGCCGCCGTTATCGGTCTTTACGGCAATCGCTGAGGTCTGTGGGAACCCATACTCATAGTAGATGGAGTCCTCATCGCGCACGATACGCCTGCCGTCTTTATCGACATAGGTTCCTGTAAGGTGGCCTTCCTTGCCTTGTCGGTCGTAGAGCTTGAAGGCGCGGTTCAGCTGGAGGTAGTCGTTGGGATTGCCGAAACGGCAGTAGCTGTAGGAGTCCCAAAGCACACCGTAGTTCTTGTTGGAGAGCACAAAGGGGATGCTCACCTTTGTATTATATTGGAAGAGATCCTCGTTCTTGCCCTTCATGTTGAACTCTTCCGACTGGTGTTGCCCTAATCCGTAGAAAGCCTCGTCGTCGGGGGAGTCGAACTTCATTTGCCAGGTAAGGCCGTGCTTCATGTCCTCGGTGATGGCGGGGCCGCCCTTTATGCCGTATTCGCGCTCGGGAACGGTGAAGGCTTTGAATTGCTTACCGTCTTTGGCCTCCTTGAGAAGTTGTCGGCCGTCGGCATCAAAGAAACACACTTCTCCGTTCTCCTTGTCTACCACTGCCTTTACCTTTGCGGTCTTCACAATCACCTTGCCATCTTTTTCCTCGATGGTATATGAGTCCTTAGCCGGGGCCTTCTGAGATACAATCATCAGTGACGCAGGCTTCTGAGGAAGTTCTGCTGCACTTGTGGCACGTACACGGATAATCTGGTCGTTGATGACTTGGAGATTTACTACACGCGCTTGTCCGCTGTTGGGATGAATGGTCACAGTTTGTCCCTGTTGCGAGACCTTTGCTGTTGCGATGGCACATGTCATCATGGTCATAGCCATCGTTAGTAGTCTGATTTTTCTTTTCATGCGATTGGTTTTTAGCAATAATATATGCAAAGTTAGCAAATTTTGGGCAAAGTTTGACTATGTTTTAGGGAAAATGTTTGCGGTAAAGGAATTTTTTGGTTACTTTTGCAAATAAAATACCAATCGATATGGCAGAAGACTACATCTTTAATGATCACAACAAAGAAGAATTTCCCCCTGCGCACACGGCAGAGCACCTGTTGAACCAGACGATGATCCGTCTGTTTGGCTGCGAGCGTTCTTATAATGCTCACGTCGAACGTAAAAAGAGCAAGATGAGTTTCTATCTTGACCACAAGCCTTCGCGGCAAGAAGAGAAGGAGATAGAGCGCCGTATGAATGAGCTGATAGCCGACGACCTGCCTGTCACCTTCGAGTATGTCACGCGTGACGAGATGCCTGAGGGCATTGGGCTGGACCGTCTGCCAGAGGATGCCTCAGAGACGATACGGCTGGTGCGCATAGGCGACTATGACGTGTGTCCCTGTATAGGCCGTCATGTGCGGAGTACGTCGCAGATAGGCCGTTTCGAGATGCTCGGCACCAATTGGGACGAACACGAACGGTCGTTCAGGGTGAGATTCAAGATTATCTCCTGATGCTTATTTCAGGGCAATCTTCATGAATACGGGATAGTGGTCGGAATAACTGAGCTCTTTCTTGTAATAAGCGATGCCCTCATAGTTCTTGTCATGAAATATGTAGTCGATACGTACCGGTTTCTTACCTCTGAACGTATTCATGAATCCACTGCCGCATTCCACGAAACCGTCTACCTTGTCTTCACCCAGCATAGTGTTGTAGACGTATGAATAAGGCACGTCGTTGAAGTCGCCGCACACGATGACGGGATGCTTTGACTCGCGCATCTTCATGGCCAGCACATTGGCCTGTCCTGCACGTGCAATCATGCCTAATGTGTAGTTGCCATAGAATGCCTGCAACAGTCGGTTACTCTCTACATTCATGCCCTGCATCTGGAGTTTGGCGGCACGATGCATCGTGCCACTGATGCCTGTCGTCTCCAGGTGGGCATTGAAAACGCGGAAGGTATTGCCGTTGACGTTAACGTCTGCCCACATGGCGCTGTTGTTGGTCATTTCGAAGGGAATGTTCTTCGACTTGGTGATGGGGTAGCGGCTATAGATGACCATATCGTTCTCGCCAGTCGCCATATAAGGGAAATATTCCTTGTAACTGTCGGAGTTGAGCTTGTCACCACTCTGGTCGAGATACTCCTGCAGGCATGCGATGTCAACTCTTTGTCTTTTCATTTCAGCAAGAATATCTTGTGCGATAAACCCAGAAGTCTCTCGTCCGTAGCGTGCTACGTTATAGGTTGCAATAGTCAGGCCCGACTTCTTGCTGCCTTCTTCTGCATCGCTGCCAAACTGGTATAGCGTTCCTATATATGGTATGCAGCATAATAAGGTGATAACCGGCATCAGTGCCCAGTGCCAGCGGCGCAAGACAAGCCAATAGACAAGAAGTACCAGATTGCCGGCAATGAGTGCAGGCAGGGCATATACCAATAAGGCGCGTGCAGTGTTGCCGGCAGGGTTGACATTGCCGCCAAATAGTCCGACAAGTGTGAACACCATCATCAGTACTGTGATGATGAGCATGATGAATGCAAAATACTTCTGTACTGCAAGTTTACCCATAAAATCGTTGAATTTTGTTTTAGTCGATATACTTTTTGACCAACTCAATCAGGTTTTCTACACGGAACGGTTTTGCCATAAACTCATCACATCCCGCAGCCTTTGCCTCGCGGATATTTTCATCAAAAGCATAGGCACTAAGCGCAACGATTGGTGTATCGGAATCGACCTCCTTGATAATGCGTGTGGCGTCGAGACCGTTCATCTCCGGCATACGGATATCCATAAGTATCAGGTCGGGATGCTCGTCTTCATTGATGGTCACTGCCTCGATTCCATTATGGGCACGCAACAGGCGGTAGCGCTTCTGGAGAACGATTTTTACCAACTCGAAGTTGCTGTCTTCGTCTTCTGCCACTAAGATTGTCTTCTGGTTCTGGTCTTCCGGGCGTGCGTTGACACGAATGGTGCGAACGCTGGAGTTGGTCGTAGACTCAAGCTGCCCACCGACATTGCCTTCGAACGGAAGTATGAACGAGAAGTTCGACCCCTTTCCTAATTCTGATTCTACACCAATAGTGCCTCCCAGTTTCTCGACAATAATCTTACAGAGCGCCAAGCCGAGCCCGAAGCCCTTTTGCTGTTCTGCATCTTTCGATGAGTATATGTTGAATATATGGTCGATGAATTGCGGATCAATACCCGACCCCGTATCTTTAACGAAGAATCTGATTTTCTGAAGGTCTTCCGTAAGGCGGAAACCATACGTGATGCTCCCTTCCGGTGTGTGCTTCAGGGCATTGCTTATGAGATTCGAGAATACCTGTATCAAGCGGTTGGCATCGGTATTCATCATGACATTTACGTGGGGCTTGTCCCAAATGAGTTGCAACGTTTCCGGGCAACGGAATTTAAACAGCTGCTGAATGTTTTCACACAGTTCGTTGAGGTTTGTCATACTCTTCTTCAACTGAATCTCCCCAGACTCTACACGTGAGAGGTCGAGGATCTCGTTGATAAGACTGCTCAGACGCTGGTTGTTGCTTTCCACTATCTGGAAATACTTCATACGTTCCGCCTCTGAGTCGGTCTCCACGATGACGCGCGAGAAACCTTCAATCGCATTCAGAGGTGTGCGTATTTCATGGCTCATGTTAGCCAGGAAAAGCGATTTCATTCTACTCGCTTTCTCTGCTTTCTTAGCCTTTTCTTCGTATT
>Ga0326514_10003478_pt1 | contig 10022 bp, 3 predicted proteins | sample 3_2548_0518_D_FD_203653 | JGI IMG/M metagenome (GOLD analysis project Ga0326514, IMG submission 203653) | Bovine rumen microbial communities from UC Davis, California, United States - 3_2548_0518 | ecosystem: Host-associated > Mammals > Digestive system > Stomach > Rumen | place: USA: California... | reverse complement strand
ATCGACATGCAGCGCATCCGCTCGGAAGCCGAGGGGATGGCGGCGAGCATGCGCCAGATGGACACCGTCTCGAAGTATTCGAACAACGTGTGGTCCGAATCGAACGCCAAGATAAAGTCCATGAGCGAAGCCTTGTCGAACTGTGCTGACCAAGCGCGGATTTACGAGGCGGCTCTGCGCGAGGACCCGTCCAACCTGACCGCCGCAGTGGGGCGCTTGAAGGCGCTGTCGAACGAGTACGAGCTGACCGCTGCTAAATCCAAAGAACTTTCCCAACAGGTCGAGGCATACAGGGAAAAGCTCTCGACAACACTCGAAAAGGAAAAGAACCTTCCCGCGTACATCCAGCGCGTCGGAGACGAATGGCAGAAGGCGCAAGCGGAGATCAAGGAAGCGGAAGGGCGCGCGAGCGCGCTGCACCAATCGCTTCAAAGGTTGAAAGACGCCCAAGCGCCAGTTGAGGAAATAAGGCAACTTGAAGGCGTCGTGGACGCAGCGGACGAAAAGGTCAAGAAGCTGAAAAACGACGCGAAAGACCTCGACAAAGCGTTCGAAACGTCGAAGGAGTGCGCGGAGCTAGAGCAGTTGCAGACGCAGCTCGCCGAAACCGACTCGCACGCCGCATCGCTGCGCAAGAGGATGGACATGACCAGCTTGGGCGGCAAGAGCATGCTCAACCCGTCCACCATCAAGTCGGCTGGCATGACGCTGTACTCGACGCTCACGCCCGCAATCACGATGCTCGGCTGGCGCGCCATCAGCGCCGCGCAGGACATGGACTCCGCGTACCGCGACATGCGCAAGACGGTCAACGGCACCGAGTCGCAGTTCGAGGAACTGAAGCAAGCGGCGATTGACTTCTCCAAGACGCACGTTACGAGCGCCGAGCAGATACTTCAAATCGAAGCCATCGGAGGCGAGCTCGGCATCGCGACGGAGGACTTGCAGGCTTTCTCGGAGACGGTGTCGAACCTGGACGTGGCAACGAACCTCGACACCGAGACGGCGGCGTCCTCGCTCGGCAAGCTGGCGAACATCACGCACATGACCGCCGACGAGTACGACAACTACGCCGACGCCCTCGTCCGACTCGGCAACAACGGCGCGTCGACCGAAGACCAGATAGTCGACATCGCAACGCGCATCGGCTCTATGGGCACGATCGTCGGCATGACGGTCCCAGAGATACTTGCATTATCGTCGAGCATCGCTGCGACCGGCATGAAGACAGAGGCGGCTGGCACCGCCATCGCGAACACGTTCTCCGATATCGAGTCGGCTGTGTCCGCAGGCGGCGAGGACTTGGACGCCTTCGCGCAAGTGGCGGGGACATCCGCGGAAAAGTTCGCGGCATCGTGGGAGGAACATCCCGTCGAGGCTTTCAAGCTGTTCATCGAGGGGTTGAACCGCATCGAGTCCGAAGGCGGCTCGGCGGTGTCCACGTTGGAGATGATGGGCATCACGGGCGAGCGCCAGAAGCAGTCAATCCTCGGCTTGATGCAGACGATTGGTGGACTTAACGACAACCTGGCCATGTCGCAGCACGCGTGGGACGGGCAATCGGACGCATGGGGCGCCGCTGGCGACGCCGCTCGCGAGGCGCAGAGGAAGGCCGAGGGCTTTTCCGGTCAGATTTCGATTCTTTCCAATATCGGCAAAGACGCTATGGCATCGCTCGCAGATGGCGCGACTCCCATCATCGCGATATTGACCGACTTGGCGCAAGCCGCGCTGAACACGTTCGACGGCATGGGCGAGGGCGCGAAGACCGCAGCCGTGCTCGCGCTCGGGCTCGGCGCCGTCATCGGCCCCGTGCTAACGATGGCGTCCACGTTCCTGATAGCGAAGCAGAACATCAAGGCGTTCATCCTCGAATCGAGCGCGATGGGCAAGGCCATCAACATCATGAAGGCTGGTTTCGTCGGCACGGGCATGAGCGCTGACGGCATGAAAACGAAACTGTTGAGCCTCGGCGAAGCCGCCAAGACCATCGGCAAGTCGATAGGCAAGGACCTAGCGCTCGCAGCCGTGGTCGTGGGCGTGACGATGGCGGTCAACGCCATATCCGACTATATCAAGAAGCTGCAAGAGTCTAAAGAGGCCGCGAGGAACGCGGGAGATGTGATCGGCTCTGCACTTAGCGGTACAGTGGCGAACCAGAACGGCTTAATCGCAAATCTCACGCAAACTTACGACCAGATGGTCGCGAAGATGGCCGAGAACAACCGCAAGATTCAGGAATCTTCGAAAGAGACGTACGGTAACAACGCTCTCATCGAAGAATACGGTGAGGGTTTGAAATCCGCTCTCGAAGCCTACAACGCGGGCGACCGTAGTGCGGAGGCGATGGCGAACCTCAAGACGCAGCTCGAACTGTACAACGCCGCAGCGGGAACGTCCATCTCGTTCACGCAGGACGAGACTGGCGCGTTGCACCTCATGAAAGACGGCGCGGAACTGTCCGCCGATGCGTTCGACAAGCTGACAGATTCGATGGTCAACGCGGCGAAAGCAGAGTTCTTCAAAGAGGCTTACACGACGAAGATGGGCGATTACAGGGCCGCGCTCGACGAAGTCGCCGCTGCTGAAAAGAACGTCAAGATAGCTCGGGACGAGCTGAACGAAGCCGAGTCAACGCCTGGGATGAGCGCTGAAAGGCTCGACATGTACCGCTCGAACTTGAGCGCCGCGAATGCAGAGCTTGACAGGTCGAAAGACAAGCTCGCCGAGACAAAGACGGCGATGGACCAGTACAAAGAGGGCCTGGAACTGATGACCGAGGCGCAGCTTGAAAACGCGAGCGGCGCCGTCCAGTGGGTTGCGGAGAACGACGAGTTGCAGGCTTCGATATGGGCGAGTGGGCACTCGGTCGAGGACTTCGCCCACAATCTTGCAGGGCTCGGCATCAGCTACGACGACCTCGAATCGCACGCTGGCGACATTTCGAAGATGGCATCGTCATGGGACGGCTCCATCGCGTCGATGATCGGCAGCTTGCAGGAGATGGGCTTCGAGATAGACCTGTCCACCGCGAAGATAGACGGCCTGAACGCCATCGAGATAGAGGGCAAGACCTATTGGGTGGACGACATGGGAACCATCTACGACCAGCAGGGCAAGGTCGTCGGGTTGAAGAACGAGATTGGCGGCATCGAAGGCAAGGATTTCACCGTAACAGACAACGGAAGCGCGGACGAGTCATCTGGGCGCGTCCAGAACCTCAAGGGCGAGATAAACAGCGTCGAGGGCAAGGATGTTGACGTTAACGCGAACGTCTCCGGCTTGTGGGACGTTGCAAACCTCGCCGATGCGATCAGCAACGTGAGAAGCAAGACGGTGGACATCGTCGCGAACGCGTTTGGGTTCGGTTCCGCTACGGGCAGTATCGCCAATTCGCCTTACATCCCGCGTCACGCTTCGGGTTACGTCGCAACTGGCCCGACACTGACCAACAATGGCTGGGTCGGCGAGGCGGGAGCCGAGGCGGTGCTCAACTGGGGCACGGGCGGCGCCGTTGTGCCGCTCACGAACACGCGCTACATGGAACCGATCGCGGACGCCATCGCGAAGAACATGAGCGTCGGCGGGAACGTGGACAAGTCCGTGACGGTCGTAATCGACAACGCGACCATCAACAGCACGCCGGAAATTCAAGCTGCCACGAGGGACTACCTCGTGACATTGAGCAGATACGCGGAGATGAATCATGGCTAACCCAACAGCGGGAGACTACTACATCGTTCCGGTTGTGAACACGGGCAAGGCGCTCGACGTATCTGGCGGTAGCTTGGCGAATGGAGCGAACGTCCAGATATACGCCCTCAACCAGACAGACGCGCAGGTGTTCAGGCTGTCGTTCCGCACGAACGGGACGGCGCAGATAACATCGCGTCTCACGGGCAAGTCGCTCGACATACCTGGCGGGAGCCTCGTGAGCGGCGCGAACGTCCAGATGTACACGGACAACGACTCGCGTGCGCAGGAGTGGACGCTCACCGAGAAGTCCACCGTCTCCATATCGGGGACGACGTACGAGACATACGAGATATGCCTCACGCGAGCAACGACGCTCTGCATGGACGTGTACGGGGCTGGCTCGACGGACGGCACGAACGTGTGGGTCTACACGAGGAACGACTCGAACGCGCAGAGGTGGGCGTTCGTTCCCGTCAGCCCGTTCAAGTCTGGTGGCATTTACGAGATCAAATCCTCGCTGAAAACGTCGCTGAACGTCGACATAGCTGGCGGCTCGACTGCGAACGGCGCGAATGCGCAGCTTTACTCGGATAACGATACCAACGCGCAGAAGTTCATCTTCGTGAACGAGGGCAACGGTTGGTCGATACGCAACGTGGCATCGGGCAAGTATCTGGATATAGCTGGCGGGAGCTTGGCGAACGGAACCAATGTCCAGTCTTACGTTGACAACGACACCCGTGCGCAGCGTTGGCGTGTGGACACCTTCGGCACGACAGGAGTATCTGGCGCGACATGCCAGCTCGTCAGGCTCGGCGCCGGAAATGCTGCATCGTATCGTATGGACGTGGAATCGGCGCTGACCAAACCTGGCAGCAATATCCAGATTTACGAGAGCAACGGCACGGGAGCGCAGCTTTTCGCGCTGTTCCCGACGTGGGCGGTGGACCCGAACATGCCCGCACCCCATTCGATAGGCTTCGGAACGTCGCTCACGGCGAACCCAGGCACGTCGTACGGGCCACTGGCCTCCAACCAGCAGATAAACGCGCGGTACTACCCGATGTGGAGCTGCGCGGACGCGTGGGCCACGTCAGGCCCCAATAGCTACCAGTGGCGTTACCGCTACCGCTACATGCGCTCGTCGAACTCATCGTGGGAGGATTGGGGCGCATGGACGTCCTGGCTCACAGCGCTCGTGACGAGGAACGGCCAGAAGTCCACCGTCACCCAGGGACTCCCCGTGTCCTTCTCGCTTGCGTCCAGGAAGGTTTGCCAGATACAGTTCGATGTCAGAGCGTGCGGCATCGGGGAGTTGTCCCTCCTATACGGGGCAACCTCGTCCTGTACTGGCACCTTCTACTACCGCCAGAACGTGTCATTCGGCGACTCCGCGTGGTCGCCCGAGGGCTTGAGGGTCGCATGCTCTACCGACTACCCCTACGGCACCACCAACCTCTACGTCAAGTCGGTCAAGTGGGGCGGCAAGGAGCGCTTGACGGGAGAGGTGGCCGTGAAGCAACTGGACGATTCCACGTCATTCGTGATACCGCAGTCTAAGCTCAACGCGATACCTCCCGACGAGGCAACCGCCACGATAGTGTTCGACTACGGCACCGACCAGTGCGCGCGCTTCGGCGGTGTCACGCAGACGCGCACCACGACCGTGTCCCTCGACACCACGACCGCCGAGACGGTCACGTTCTCGGAAGGCCCTGGCATGACGCTCAATGCGACCGTCAACAACATCGGCACGACGAAGATGTGGATGATAACGGACAACAAGGCCACGGAGCTCATGCGAGTCGCGGTTTCCGGGAACAACTGGACGTTCCGCGTGCCTTACCCGTTCAACAAGGACTACGATATCGTGACCTCTGGAACGAGCTCGGACGGGAACAGGTTCTACGTCGACCGCGTGCAACGGCGCGAGAAGAAGGCCGCGCACGCGTGGACGCTGCCAGACGGAACGTCCGTGGCTATTAAGACGCGGGAGGGCGAAGCGCTCACGACCGACCATTCCATCGACGCGGTGTACGAGGCGAACATCCTCAACGCCCGTCCGTGGGAAACCGTCTCGTTCGGCGAGACTCGCAAGGGACGCTTCTCGATCGAGGGCGCGACCATCGTGGGCGTCTCGGACTTCGAGGACGTGGAAGCGCTCGTCGGCAAGCACGCGATATACCGCTCGCCAGCGGGCGACACGTGCGAGGTCGCGATACTGTCCTGCGCCCGCAGCGCTAATAAGCACTGGGCGGACATCACCGTCACGATGGCACGGGAGGCTTAGATGGCATACGACTGGGCTGACACGGACCGCACGGACGCGCTGGACTTCGTGATGGTGTCCCCGCAGAACCTCGAAATCGAGCTAGGCACCCTGGACGGGGTGATCCGCTCGTCGTCGTCGCTGTCTGCGGCTTACTACACCGACACGAGAACGTCGGGAAAGCTCGCCTACGTCGGGGACGGCTGGATTCGCAACTCGTTCATCCGAATCGTCCACCGCATCCCCGAGTGGGGCTTCAGGCGCGACCTCGGCACGTACATCGTGACCGAGGACCCTGGCACCCGCGAGGCGGGGCAGTGGACCCGTAGCCTGACTTTGCATTCCGTGTTGCATGGCTTGGCAACGGACCTGGGAACAGGGCCGTGGACGGTAAGCAAGGGGGCGAGCGCGAAAGCCGCGATAAAGCAGATGCTCGAAACTTGTCGCAGGCCGATGCGCGACCTGTCCGCGAGGGACGTGAGGGTCGGCTCGCCGATTGTGTACGAGACTGGCACGTCGTTCCTCGAAAGGCTGTTTGACCTCTGCACGGTCACGAACAACAGGATGGACGTGAACGGGCGCGGGTACGTGACGGTGGCACCGTACATCGAGCCGTCGAGGAAAAGCGCGGCGTTCAGGCTTGACCTAGCCGATTCCCGTGGACTCGTCGAGGACGGTGTGGAGCTTTCCACAAACTACTTGGAGATGCCTGGGCGCGTCGTTGTGAGCTACCAGTATTCGGAGCGCGAGAACAACGAGTCCGCGCAGAAGGAGATTAACGCTGCGGCGGACGCCAAAGGAGAGCAATCATCCGCTACTAGGGGTTACATGGTCACGGAGTTCGAGCATCTTTCCGAGATGGAACCAGCCACTTACCAGCGGGCGTTGGAGCTGGCGAGGCAAAAGCTCGCGGAGAAGAGCAAGGAACAGGTCGAGTGGAAGATCAAGAGCCTGTACCTGCCTATCTGGGAGGGTGATGTAGTCGAGCTATACGTCCACGACGGACCTTCAAGGTATAGGGGGATGCGCCACTGCCTCGTCAAGAACGTCGAATTAGAGCTTGAGCACATGACCATGACGCTCACATTGAAGGAAACGGCCTCGGGAGATGACGAATGATGGACGAGTACACGCTCGCAAGCAAGATATTCGGCAGCAATCGTTCCGAGGCTGGCAAGCAGAGCAGGAACATCTCGATGGTCACTGGCACCGCCGTCGAGGATTCGAGCAACGGGCTCGTCAAGGTCGACATCGGCGGCAACGTCACGGGGGACGAGCCTTACGTCTACGTGCCGACTGGCCCGTCCGTCAAGGCTGGGGACACGGTGCAGGTGCAGCTCGCGGGACCAGTCGCCAAGACTCCCTTCGTCGCCAACGTCGCGGGATGGGGAGACAGAATCGCATCGGTAGCGGAGCAGGCGGAAGCCGTCGCGGAGGAAGCCAAGGAAGCCGCAGAGGGCGCTGGCACGCAGTACTTCTGGCAGAACGACTCCGACGCGGAGACTTACGGCGGCGCTGGCGTCCACGTCACGAACGACCGTAAGGACGATTGGGTTGAAGCCGTCGCAGACGATTTCTCCGACCTATCCGACAACCACCCGTACCACAACATCCTAATCAACTCGCTCGGCATCCTGTTGAGGCGGGCGCTTAACAATCTCGTAACCATCACGCGCAACGCGATAGCGTTCTACGACGGAGAGGGCAACGCGGCGTCCAACGTCGTGGCGACTTTCGGCGCATCAGGGGCGCAGATAGGGAAGTCCACCAGCCAGCATGCCGTGGTGGATGCGAACGGGCTTGCCGTCTATAACGGCGACGGCACCATAGCTAGGGTCAACTCGGTCGACGTGGTTGCCGTGAAAACGGCGAGCGATGAGGCGAGCACGCTGCTTGACGGCATGAGGACTGCTGCTGAATCCGCAGGAACGACATTGAACGGTATCTATAAGGATGCCGAGGATGCTAAAGAGAGCGCAACGCAGGCGATAGAGGACGCTACCAGCGCATCGGAATCAGCCATCGCAGCGGCCAACGCCGCAAGCGAAGCGAAGGAGATGGCGGCCACCGCGAATGAAAACGCCGCTTCTGCTTCCACATCTGCGGCGCAGGCAGCGCAATCGGCTAATGCCGCGCTGACTAACCTGGCCATAACGCAGGACGTGGTTGATGCGCTAGGACAGGACGTTGACGATTTGCAGACACACGTTGCGATGATGAACGACGGCCTTTATGTGGTCCCAATGAACGGCGGCTATTACGTGGTGTTGTCCAACACTTCGATGCAGGTGCGGGACTCGCTTGGAAATGTTGTCGCCGAGTACGGCGAAGGTTTTAGGCTCGGCAGACTTGACGGCACGCATATGGAGGCCACGGGCAGCAAGTTATCGTTCATATCTTCGGATGGTTCAGAAGTGGCTTACATCGAGGTCGACCCTAATACGGGCGAGTCATTGTTCTATATGACGAGGGCCGTCGTGGTGAGGGACTTGCGGTTCGGTCATTGGAAGTGGGCCGACCGCGAAAACGGGAACTTAGCTCTTAAATGGATGGGCGCAACAAGTTAAAAAAAGGGGTGGGGCATGGCTACTTATACTACATATCCATACGGTAGCAAGCGCACCGACAACAATCATTATTGCGTTGCGCGGTATGTTATCGACGCCGCGACGACTACATCGGGGTCTAATTGCGTCGTCACCATTACCATCAGAGAACAAATAAAGGGAAACGAAAAACCAACTGGTCTTGGTGACGGCTCCATAACGGTATTTAGTAAAACGATGGATATATACAGTTGTTTTACTAGGTCGACGCACTCGCTTGCAAACGAAACGGTTTACCCGTCTGCGATTTCAGGCGGGTACTATGACAACGAAGATAACACTTGCGAGGTTGGGCGTGAAACATTCACATACGGCGACAACTCTTACAAGGGGGTTTCCTTCGGACTTGGTTTAACACACGGCCAGTATCATACAACGTCAGGACCATCCCCCAGCACGTCGTCGTGGACGGTGGCGAATACCATTGTCGCCACGTTTACCGTGCCAATGCAGCATTCCGCGTCGACTGTTTACATAGCGGGAAATTGGGGCAGCATTTCCCCAAGTTACCTCATTCCAGAGCCTTGGTGCGTCTTGAATTACGGGACAAACACGGAAGGATATGACGACTCGTCCTCGTATAACTGGGAGATTGCGAGCGACATATCAATAGCAATACCCGCAAAAACCACCTACACGATTGCGTACAACGCAAACGGGGGAACCAGGGCGCCTTCTTCTCAAACCAAATGGTACGGCGAATCTATCACTTTGTCGTCGACGACCCCGACTCGCTCTGCGTACTCGTTCTACCATTGGAACACAAACAGTTCCAACACGGGGACGACGTACAATCCAGGCGCCTCGTACACGGCGAACGCATCCGCGACGCTCTACGCCATCTGGAACCCGATAGTGACGTTCAACGCGAACGGAGGCGCTGGGGCGCCCGCGTCGCAAACCAAGACTTTCGGCGTTGCGTTGACGCTTTCGTCTACAAGGCCAACGAGGACTGGATATAGTTTCAAGCGGTGGAATACCTCAACAAACGATTCGGGGTCGGCTTACTCGCCAGGTGGCTCCTACACGGCAAACACCGCCACGACGCTATATGCGATATGGAACCCGATAGTCACATATAACGCAAACGGGGGAACAGGCGCCCCGTCATCTCAAATCAAGACATACGGCACCGCATTGACGCTGTCAAGTGACACTCCTACCCGCTCGGGGTTCGAGTTTTCAGAATGGAACACTGCGTCTGATGGGTCAGGTGTGTCATATTCGCCGCAAGGAACATACTCCGATGAGTCCTCTATAACGCTTTACGCCATATGGACGCAGACTTTGTATATCTCATCGTTCACGCTTGAGAGAACGAACTTGTCCGGAAGTCTAGACGTCACTGGACGGTACATGAGCGCTGTTGTCGAATGGAATACCAGTGGTGGTGTTGCCGGAGAAACGCTTACTGTCAGCAGCAGCGACCCACAAGACAGCAAGACGGTGCA
>Ga0326514_10003476_pt1 | contig 10025 bp, 9 predicted proteins | sample 3_2548_0518_D_FD_203653 | JGI IMG/M metagenome (GOLD analysis project Ga0326514, IMG submission 203653) | Bovine rumen microbial communities from UC Davis, California, United States - 3_2548_0518 | ecosystem: Host-associated > Mammals > Digestive system > Stomach > Rumen | place: USA: California... | reverse complement strand
GGATTCGTCGTAAGAGTTCAGTCCGGCGGTGTTGTAAGTTACGTTCCAATCGTCCTTCCAAAGGTCGTATTCAATAACCCTTCGCTTGAAGCTGCTACTCAGGAAGATGAGATTGACTGGCAGACTCAGGAGCTTGAAGGCACAATCCTTAGAGACGATACAACAGAAACAGCTTGGAAGTATCGCGGTGAGAATTTTGCAACAGAATCACTTGCAGAAGCTGCTATCAAGACAAAGTTGCAGATAGCTGCAAGCGCTTAATTATATTGCGTGAGAGGTAGAGAGAATGATCATTAACGGAAAAGAAAGAAAATTTATGTTTACTGTTAACACTGCGATTGAGATATCGCAGATGTGTCCAGACAACAACCTGGAAAGACTAGAAGAAATTATATCAGGCGACGATTTTACTAAGACACTTCCAAATATCGCAAGATTTATTGTCGCTATGAATCACGGCTATGAGATGGCAGCTCATTTTGCAGATCCAGAACACGAAATAGATGTGATTACGATGGATGAGCTCTTAAACTGTGATTTTAACGTTATCATGGAAGTCCTTGATACTGCTATGTCTGTCTATAAGAACGACTCAAAGAGAGAAGTTAAGACAGAGGCAGCTACCACAAAAGGAAAAAAAACAAAGGAAATCCAATAAAACTAAATAGAGCATGGTATCTATTCTATGGATATCAGCTCGGAATGAGTAAGAATGAAATACTGACCTTTAAATATGGCCAGTTTAGAGATTTAATGTCATGCTTTGCCGTATATAACGGCTCAGCAAAGATAAAAAAAGATAAAAACTTCATGGAAATGATAAATATGACCTGATGCAATCATTTCTGAGAGGGGGTGGTGCTAGTGGCTGTTAATATCGGCCCTCGACCGTATAGGAATTGACGGTGAAGCGGAATACAGAAATCAAATAAATAAGATTATCACTCAAACTAAGACGTTATCAGCTCAGATGAAGGCTCTAACGTCTTCTTTTGACTCTAATAATTTAACCATCAAGAACGCATCCCAGCAAAGACAGCTCCTCAATCAGATGATTGATCAGCAAAAAACAAAGCTCCAACAGCTTAATTCCATGCTGGATAAGTCTACGCAAAAATATGGCGAAAATGATGCTAAAACCCTTAAATGGAAGCAGGCCGTTGCGAACGCTGAGACAGAGCTTAACAAGATGGAGTCAGAACTTAAGTCACTTCCAAATTCTTTACAGCTTGTAGGACAGAAATTTGAATCAGTAGGCTCTACAATTAAGAGTTTTGGCCAGAATATAAGCTCTGTTGGAAGTAAGCTTGCAAGTACAGTCACAACAACAGTATCAGGACTCTTTGTCGCATCAGCCAAAGAAGCAATCGACTGGGAATCAGCTTTTACCGGCGTAATGAAGACGGTTGATGAGACTGCAACAACGTCCTACGACGATATAGCCAAGTCTATCCAGAAGATGGCTACAGAAACATCAAGTTCCAAGGAAGATATTGCTGCAGTTGCAGAAGCAGCTGGTCAGCTTGGAGTATCAGCTGATGATCTGGAAGGCTTTACTAAGACCATGGTAATGCTTGGAGACACAACAAATCTATCTGCAGAAGAAGCTGCCTCAGCTCTTGCCAAGTTTACCAATATTACAGGATCCGGAAATACCAATGTAGATAAGTTAGGAGCTTCTATTGTTGCTCTTGGAAATAACTTTGCTACAACAGAGGCTGATATCGTAGCTATGTCAACAAGACTTGCATCTGCAGGAACCTTGGCAGGACTTTCTGAGACAGATATTCTTGCGCTTGCTACAGCTATGAGTTCTGTTGGTATAGAAGCAGAAGCTGGTGGTACTGCTATGACTCAGACTCTTACAGCTATTGAGTCAGCTGTTGCATCATTTTCTGCAGGATCTACAGAGGACCTTGAGAAAATCGCCAGCGTCGCTGGAATATCTGCAGAAGATTTTGCGTTTGCGTGGGAAAATCATCCTATCGGAGCAGTACAGGACTTTATTCAGGGGCTCGGAGACCTTGATGAAAAGGGCGAAAGTGCGACACTCATGCTTGATGAGCTTGGTATGAGCGGAGTAAGACAGTCTAACATGCTTAAAAGCCTTGCCCTTGCATCTGATACACTTGGAGATGCTGTTGATATGTCAAGCTCGGCTTATGAAGACAATACAGCTCTTGTTGAGGAAGCTGAAAAGCGTTACGGAACATTCTCGGCAAAAATTAGCCAGGCTAAAGAGAGTATATCCAATCTTGCTATAAGCTTTGGCAATCTCTTGCTTCCTTACGTACAGAAGGCACTCGACTATATAACACAGCTTACAGATAAGTTCATGTCTTTGGACGATTCGACCAAAGAGCAGATCATAACAATTGCAGCTATAGCTGCAGCTGTTGGTCCTATCCTTATGATTGTTGGAAAGGTCGTATCTGTTGTGGGAACGCTGGTGTCGACCATTGGAACGATTCAGACGGCACTCGGAGCACTATCTGCTACAGCTGCAGGTGTATCAGCTCCTATACTTGCAATTGTTGCAGCCATAGGACTTGTTGTTGCTGCCTTTGTAACTCTCTGGACTACATCTGAGAGCTTTAGAACTACGATGTTAGAAATCTGGGAGTCTGTTAAGACTTCATTTACCAACTTTGTTACGCAGGTACAGGAAAGGCTTGCAGCTGTTGGAATAACCTTTACATCGGTCACAACTACGTTAAAAGCTGTATGGGACGCGTTCTGTCAGATACTTGCGCCGATTTTTGAAGGTACATTTAGGAATATCCAGATTATTCTACAGACAGTACTTAATGTTATAGTGGGAATCCTTGATATATTTATCGGAATATTTACCGGAAATTGGGACCAGGCATGGACAGGAGTAAAGGAAGTATTTAGCTCCATCTGGAACGGTATTAAGGGCCTTATGAGCAATTTTGTTAATACCCTTAAAAATGTCCTGGATGTATTCCTGTCATTTGTTGGCACGAACTGGTCTAGCGTATGGAATAAGGTTAAGACCACATTTAGTACAATAATGAACGCGATCAAGACCACAGCGTCAAATATCTGGAATGCAATAAAGACAAGCATAGTAAACTTTGTAACTGGCATATATACATCTGTCAGAGATAAGTTTAATAACTTAAAGAGCTCAGTAAGTAGCATCTTTAATACTATTAAGACCACAGCAACAAGCATCTGGCAGAGGATGACAAGCAGTATCACAAGCACCGTCGAGAGCTTTAAGAGCAAAGTTAAGTCCAAATTCGAAGAAATCGGAACAAATATCAAATCCGTATTTACTGGACTTATTGATAAGGCAAAATCATGGGCTCATGACATGCTAGATAACTTTATCCAAGGAATCAAAGACAAGTACAGCGCTGTCAAGGAAGCATTTAATAGTATTGGTCAAGAAGGTAAAGATACTCTCGGACATTCCCATCCTAAGAAGGGACCTATGGCCGACGACTATAAATGGATGCCTGATATGATGACGCTATTTGCTAAAGGTATCAAAGACAATGCTTACAAAGTTGAAAGCGCTGTTGATAACGTTGCAACAGATATATCTGTCGGACTTAATGGAAATCAACTAGAGCAGCTATCTAGTGTTAATAGCCTTGGAACATCGCTTTCCGCAATGCTTGATGCAGAAGCAATATATGAAGCAATAAAGGAAGGCATGGAAAGTGCAAATATCGGAATAGAGCTTGATGGAAGAGAGTTTGGAAGGACCTTAAGAGGAATAGGAGTATCAATGTCATGAGTCATACTATCACATATATAAATTCAAACGGTGAATCTTTCAATCTCAGAAGTAAAGGCGGTCTAAGACTTAAGACCGCCTCTTTTCATAAATATTCCTGGAATAACGAAGCGACAGAGTTTAAATATGGAGAACTTCTTAAGACTTTCACGAAAAGTGCTCAGATGTACGAACTTGAACTTGTTGTCCAGGGAACACCTGCGCAGCGCAAAGCTATCCTTAACAGCTTCCATGATGCAACAGAGCACGATATCATGCTTGAGCAGATCGGGCAGCTTATTATCGATGATTATTATACTGACTGTTATATCATCGACTCTGATACTCAGGCACCAGATGATCAGTCAGATAGAACAACAAATACAGTAACAGCATATTGTCCTTATCCTTTTTGGATGAAAGAGACAAAGTACAGTATATCGTCAACAGGTGAAGATTCGCTCATCGACGCGATAGACTTTCCATTCGACTTTCCGACAGATCTTGGCGTTACAGGATTCGTGCAGTCTATTACTGTTGATACGACAATTCCGCTTGATTTCAGAATGGAAATCAAAGGACCTGTTGACAATCCGGCTATTAACATAAACGGACATATCTACGAGGTTGATGTTGTAGTAGGTGAAGGCTCAACGCTAGTAATATCAAGCGTTGAGAAAAACGATTCAGAAAAGGCTGTAAAGATAGTATATCCATCAGGAAACAGTATCTCAGTATTCAATTACAGAAATCGAGATTCATATATATTTGAGCCTATTGTCGGAACTGAGATCTCGGTATCCTGCGAGCAGAACATGAACTTTGATTTGTATTTAATCGAGCGAAGGAGCGAAGTACCATGGACTTAATCTATGCCAAAGTCGTAAATAATACAATAATAGACCAGTCTCCACTTCACAACTTCACGCTTGATTTAACTTATGGTGAAAACGACAACGACTTTGTCCTTAAGATGCCAGAATCCGGTGTTAGGCTCGATCAGGACATGGTCGTATATGTTTCAAATACAGAATTTGGTGGGATAATCGATTCCGTTGAAATTGATACAGAGAAAAGAATGATTAACTACTACGGTAGGACGTTCCAAGGAATCCTTGAGTCCAAAGTGTTATATCCATTCGATAATTCAGACTATCTCATATATTCCGGCGAAGCTAATGTTATCCTTGGCCAGATACTAGAGCGCCTTACACTAACAAATAGCTCATCGAATGAGCTTCCGGTCCATCCGGACGGAGTATTCCTTAAGGCATCAACAGAGGATTCTGGAATATATATTCAAAGTTATAAAGTATCGTCAACATCCGGCAACTACGCACACGGCTATTCATTTATCAGAGAGATGCTTTACTCAGTTGGAGCAAAGCCATTGATTATTAACGGCGTTCTTGAAGCAGTGCCTTACGTTGATTATGCGAATGACTTTGAATGGGTTCAGGGAACTGACCACAACTTTAAGGCTAAAAGAAACTATAATTCATGCAATCATATTCATTGTCTGGGACAAGGTAATTTGTCGGATAGATATAAGATAGACCTTTATCTTGATGAGAACGGAGGACTGCTTCCATATGCTCATAGCAGCATAACATCTGATGCAGATTACTATACTGATATAGCAGCGCTTGAAGAGGGAACTTTTGAGGAAAAGGCTGACTACGAAACTATTACAGAGAACATGGTCACAGGAGTTAATGAGATATGCGAGATATATGATTATCCATCAGCTCAGACAACTTATCACTATGTTCTGCAGGAATCACAGCCATCTGACTGGGATGAGATTGTAGATTCATCCTCAGAAACATATGGATTTGAGTCAGCATATATCCTTAACCAGGAAGCAGATGATGAGAACGAAGCCGAATATGTCGTTATCACTAAGCCTGAAAAAGCCACAAAATATGACCTTTTACTGACTCAGCCGTCAAATTGGACAACAGCGTATGAAGATTACTATGTCGTATCAAGCTCCGGCTATACCCATGTAACAGCCGGAGAATATACACTTTTATCGTCGCAGCCATCAAATTGGACAACTTCGTACGACCAGTACTTCACTAAGTCCGGAAGTACTTATACGACAGTTCAGACATATGAGACTCTTATACTTCTATCGTCTCAGCCGTCAAATTGGGCGACGCAGTATAGTCAGTACTACACATCTGATGGCTCAAGTGTAGCTGGTGTCGAGACGGAGGGCGAATATACTGAGTATAAAGGCAAACAGCCGTCAAATTGGGATAGTACGTACTCCAATTTCTATTATAAGGACGGCATAGGTAATTATATTTCTGTGCCCGGAACATCGAAGACCGGGTATAAATTACAGTCGGTAAAACCCGGAAATTGGAACTCTGGGTGGAAAAATTACTACATGAATAAGACGACAACAACGTCGTCTGGTAAAAAGAAAACAACTAAAGTAACAGTTGGATCAGTCAAGAAGAGCAGGCCGAAATGGAAAGCTAAAACTTACTATACTTCGTATAGTTATACTGTTGCTCCTGCCTTTAAGAACTACAACAAGTTATTCACTAAAAATGCAAATTACTACGCTGCTCCTGCGTTTGCAGCGGGTACTTATTATTATAAGTATTCCGGCGCGCCTACGTTTGCAGCAAATACATACTATAAGTATTCTGATTGCCCTACTTTCAAGATAAACACTTATTACAAGGCTGTTGAGTATCAGCCTATTCCAGAATGGCAATCAGACTACTATTATACGAGGTATGAAGACCACTATCAGACTCTTGTTGAGGGAGCAATTGCTAAGTTTGCCGAGCTGCAGACTAAGGATGAACTATCAATAGATCTGACAGAAAACAAAGCAGAATATGATATAAACGACCGTGTCGGGGCATCTGACGAGGTTACAGGACTATCTGCATCAGCTAAGATAGTTCAAAAAACTGTAAAAATTGAGCGCGGAATAACTACGATAAAGTATGAAGTCGGCTCAGAATAGGAGATAACATGAGTCTTAATCTAGTTACAGCCCATACTGGAACTGCACATATAACGGCTGAACAAGTAGCGTCGCTTATAAAGGGCGCGATATCAGACGACACGACTAATCTGTACAGGTTCCAGACTGGAAATAAATGCGAATATCAGATAACGGATGCTCTGCAGGTACAGATACTCACAGGAGACGCAGTATTCAACGGCCGTCACTTCATTGTCGAGGAAACAGAGACTATCGATATTGATCCGACAAGCCTTAACTACACAAGAATTGATGGAGTATTTCTTGAGATATACTCAGATAACGACACATCGGAGGAACTGATAAGATTTGAAGTCGTTCAGGGTAATGAATATCTGACAAGCACCGGAACTCCATCTTATCCGGCGACTCCTACAGGTATAGACGACTCTCATACGCTTATGTACGTTTTTCCATGGCTCTATATCACTACTTCCTATACAACTATCTCGACAGTAGACGATAATTCGAAGTTATATCCTAGCTTACTGGGTATGGTTGATGATATATCCGGAATAACCAATGATATATCCGGGATAAACACTGAGATTGATAGCATGAAAGAAACTTTTCAGGATGGTGTTGACGTTATCTATAATGCGATTGTTGCAGAAGGAATTACACCGTCATCGTCAACACCAGAAGCTTGTGCGACGGGAATATCCTTGCTTCCGGAAAAAGGGTATGAAAATGGATATATTGCCGGATATGATGTTGGATATACTAAAGGATACTCAGATGGAAGCTCGGCTGAAACAGGTAGCATCTCGTTTTCAATGTCTTATTCTACGATGCCGTCCGGACTATCTATATATACGGCTTTATCTGGTTTTTCTAAAATAACCATAACTAATAGTTCCGGCCTTGTAGGTGGAAGTACAATGTGTACAGTTTCGTTTCGACGAGCATCAGGAGCACCGATATCTACTGTATCGGTAACTGATGCTATATCAACAGAACTAAGCTTTCCAGCAAATACTGGACGCGTAATAATTACACCATCTTCATCATACACTTATAATTTTGGTGTTGCACTTGAATAGGAGAGTTAAATTATGGAACTTATAACAGGTCATGCAGGGACACTGCACATAACAGCAAAGCAGGTCAGTAGACTACTAAGAGGCGTAACAGCAACAGATGAGAGTACTGTGCAGCGTCTTAATGTTGGAAATAATGCTGCTATCACTTATTCCGGAATCACCATGCAGATAGCATCCGGTGAGCTACTACTTGACGGATATCACGTAACATTAGTTGACGATACCGGCGGAGCATCTGGCGAGACTTTAATATTTGATGCGACGCTGGAAAGCACAAATAGTCGTATTGATAAGGTTGTTCTTGAGATTGTCCAGGATAATACCACAAGTTATCAGAGAGCTGAGATCGTAATTGTCCAGGGCGAAGAATCAGATTCGCCTGTAGCACCAGCAACTCCTATAGAACCAGAATCATCGACTGAGGAATTTCTTGCGGTTGGAGTAATTGCGCAGGTGACGATAACAGGAGATGATATATCGAGTCTAAATGATCTGACAAACCTTTACGGTGGTTCATATCTTGATCTTGAGACATTCAACGAATATGTCGCTGAGAGCAGCACAATAAATGTCAAGAATCTCTTGCCTTATCCTTATACAGATACCACAAAGACAGTAAATGGTATCACATTCACCGATAACGGCGACGGAACTATAACAGCAAACGGAACTGCTACAGATACGGCTACATTCACGCTTGGAACAACTTCCGAATATCTGGACTATGACAAGTCTTATATTCTTAACGGGTGCCCTGCAAACGGATCCGAGGGAACTTACTATATTCAAACAGAAGTAAGTAATTGGGAAGATACAGGATCAGGCGTTGAGTTCGAGCGAGATCTGCAGATGGCCGGTGCAGCTATAAAGATAGTAACAGGAACTACTGTAAGTAATCTCGTATTTAGGCCTATGATCAGGCTCGCGATTATCGAAGATGACACCTATGAGCCTTATGCTATGACTAACCAGGAACTTACAAAGAGCGTACAGGATATCGAGAGCGATATATCAGAGACTAAGGATATAATATCAGATGCATGGAACAGCTCTAAGACTTATGCAGCTGGTGAATATTGTATATCCGGAAATAAGCTGTATAAGTGTCTTATAGCCAATACAGGAACACAGCCACCAAATGCAACATACTGGGAAGAGACGACTTGCGCTGAGGAGTTTAGTGAGTTAAATAGTAATTTAACTAACCTAAGTGATAGTAAAAGCAATTTGTTAGTTGTAACTACGGCATCAACTACTGTTACTATTAGCACTAATCATTCTGCATGGAGCATTACTCAAACTAAAAGCGGATATACTCCTTTAATGTGGACTTTATATAATAATAATAGTCCTTTTATTATTTGGAATGCGGAGTATGCGACGTTAACTAGTGGCTCATTTACAATAGGCGGTTATGCTAAAAGTGTTAGTACAGATTCAGCAACAACCTTAAACGCTCGTATCTTATGGGTGAAAAATAGTTAAGACAAAGTTCCTATTCCGAATATTCTTACCCAGAAAGTTCTACTGCCTGTACCAGACGAATGAATACATATATCATTATATCCGCCATTGTACATAAGATAGCCATTCGTGTCACCACCAACAAACCCATTCAAGCCGTACTGAATTGGTGTTAAACCAGATATTGACATCTTAACAGAATTTGTATTTGTTGAGGTTGTTACAGTTACATCTACGGTACCACCGAAAAGAACTAAATCCCCAGAAATCCTATAGCAATTTAAGGTTGTAGTTGAGCCTTGCGTTCCAGAGCTAGTGTGTGTCAGATATGCAGTTATTCCAGATACGCTAGAGCCTATATCACTTAAATTACTATTTAACTGACTTAAGTGAATTAAAATATCAATAAAATATTATTTTTATAAAAAATTATTTCAGAAAGGAGAAAATCATGGAATATTATGTAATATTAGCCAAGAAATACAATGACGGCACAGCTGATAAGAAGTCTATATATGTATATCAAACAATTGATGAAGCTGTTGCATCTTTCCATTCGCAGCTTGGCGGAGCTGTTGGAGCATCAACGATTGACTCCATACTTTGCCTGGTAATCAATTCAGTTGGTGGCACTATAAGATCTGAGTACTGGCAGGCAGAAGAGACTACAGAAGAAAGTACAGAAGAAAGTACAGAAGAAACATCTGCATAAAGATGTTCTGAATTTCAATTAATGGTATAATATTATTACCTTCAT
>Ga0326514_10003475_pt1 | contig 10026 bp, 6 predicted proteins | sample 3_2548_0518_D_FD_203653 | JGI IMG/M metagenome (GOLD analysis project Ga0326514, IMG submission 203653) | Bovine rumen microbial communities from UC Davis, California, United States - 3_2548_0518 | ecosystem: Host-associated > Mammals > Digestive system > Stomach > Rumen | place: USA: California... | reverse complement strand
GAGAACGCTGGTCGGCGATGCCGTCGCGAGCGTCAATCTGGATCCGGTGGAGAAGAAGCCGCTCTACCACTTCCTGCCGGCAACGAGGACGCTCTCCATAGGCACCCTCGGATGCAACTTCGCCTGTCGCTTCTGCCAGAATTCGAGCATCTCCAGGCGCCCTGCGGAAACGGGCGACTGCTCGGGCCAGCGGCCGGTGCGCCCCCAGGACATCGTGGGCAGCGCCAGGGCGCACGGCATACCCAGCATTTCCTTCACCTACAACGAGCCGACGGTGTTCTTCGAGCTCATGGCAAAGACGGCGGATCTTGCCCTGGCGGAGGGCGTGCGCACCGTCATGGTGTCCAACGGATGCATGTCCGAAGAATGCCTGCGCGAGCTTGGGCCCCGCATCACGGCAGCCAACATTGACCTCAAGACCTTCAGCCCCGAGGTCTACCGCACGGTCTGCTCAGGCAGCCTCGACGCCGTGAAGCGCAATCTTGCGGCCATGAAGCGCCTCGGCTGGTGGGTCGAGGTGACGACGCTCGCCATCCCGGGCCTCAACGACAGCGATGCCGAGTTCAAGGCCATTGCTGACTTCATTGCCTGCGAACTCGGCCGCGACACGCCCTGGCACGTGTCCGCCTTCTTCCCCTGCTACCGCATGCAGGACCGCCCGCCCACGCCCGAGGCAACGGTGCTGCGCGCCTGCGCCATTGGCGAGGCCGAAGGACTCAGATACGCCTATGCCGGCAATCTCCGCTCGGCCAAGGGCTCGTCGACGCGCTGCCCCGGCTGCGGAACCGTGCTCATCGAGCGCAGGGGCTTTGCCGTGACCAGGCTCGTCAAGGGCGTCTGCCCCTCCTGCGGGCAGCGGCTTGCCGGCGTGTGGACCTAGACCGCTGAACGCCAAGGCGGCGCCGGAGGGCTTTCCCCCGGCGCCGTGCGGCATGCCTGCGGGCCTGCCGCTAGATGTCGCGGCCGCGGATTTCGCCGCCCTCGGGCAGGGGGGATTCCGGGATAGGGGGCACGCCGGCCTCGTCTCCGGGCGTCCTGGGAGCGGCTTCAGGCGCGGCCTCCTGGTGGGGGCGCTCGCCGGGGAAATCCTTGTGCGTTTCCGTGTAGGTGCCGGGATAGCTCTCCTCTGCGGGCGTGAAGCCGAGTTCGGTGCCCTGCTTCGACTCGAAGAGGTAGCTGGTCACGCTCTGAACGTACTGGACGTTCTGGGCGGCCTTGATGGCGATCTGCTTCTCCTTCTCGCTGGCCACGACGCCGAGCAGGACGACGCGGCCGGCGTTGGTTTCGGTATCGACGCGGGTTGAGCTGAGCTCCTTGGCGCCGATGAGCGCAAAGCGCACGTTGGAGCCGATCTTGAAGTCGCCGGCGCCGGCAGGGAGCTTCTTGGCCGGCTTCTCGAACCAGTGCGGCGTGACGGAGCGGACGCGGTTGTCGCGCCTGGCTATCTCCACCATCTTGGCGCGCAGGCCTTCGGGGCATTCGCCGACGAGGAAGACGTGGCCGTAGTAGGTGTAGACGTTGATGTTCCATCCGTCGCCGAGCTTCTCGGCCATGAGGTTGTTCTTGGTGATCAGGGAGACGGCCTTGTCGGAGGCCATGGTGTCCATGAGGCGTTCGTCCTCGATGCCGCCCCAGATGGCGCATCCCTGCAGGACGCCGGCCAGGCAGACGGCGGCGAGAGCTTGGAAAAGTCGGGTCATAGGCGCTGCGGGGAGCTTCCCCGCCCTCCTTGCGTGGTTGTGCTGCGGAAGTTCAGGACGCTAGTCTATCTCGTGTTCGCGGCGGATCTTGGCGCCCACCTTGCAGAGCTTGTTCTCGATGCGTTCGTAGCCCCGGTCGAGGTGGTAGATGCGGCGCACCTGCGTGGTGCCCTCGGCGGCGAGGCCTGCCAGCACCAGGGAGGCGGAGGCCCGCAGATCCGATGCCATGACTTCGGCGCCGATGAGCTTCGGCACGCCGCGCACCACGGCGGAGTGGCCGGTGATGGAGATGCGCGCGCCCATTCGGACGAGCTCCGAGGCGTGCATGAAGCGGTTTTCAAAGATGCGCTCGTCCACCATGCTGGTGCCGCTGGCCAGGCACATCATGGCCATGAGCTGAGCCTGCATGTCCGTGGGGAAGCCGGGGTAGGGCTGGGTCTTGAGGTCGCAGGGCTGGATGGGGCCGTCGATGGAGGCCCACACGCCGCCGTCCTCTTCCTGGAAGGCCATGCCCATGGCCTGGAGCTTGCGGACCACGGCCTCAAGGGCCTGCATGGGGCAGTTCTTCACGAAGAGACGTCCGCCCGTGATGCCGGCAGCCACGAGGAAGGTGCCGGCCTCGATGCGGTCCGGCATGACGGCATAGTCGGCGCCGACGAGCTTCGGCACGCCGCGCACGGTGATCGTGCTTGAGCCCTGGCCCTGGATGTCGGCGCCGCAGCTGTTGAGGAAATTCGCCAGATCGACGATCTCGGGCTCCCTGGCTGCGTTGTGCAGGACGGTTTCGCCTTCGGCGACGGAGGCGGCCATGATGATGTTTTCCGTGCCGCCCACCGTGGGCATGTCGAGCGTGATTTCGGCGCCGCGCAGGCGCTCGCAGCGGCCGACGATGTAGCCCTGCTCCAGCTCGAAGCTCGCGCCCATCTTTTCAAAGCCCTTGAGGTGCTGGTCCACGGGCCTGGCGCCGATGGCGCAGCCGCCGGGCAAGGCGACCTTGGCCTGGCCGAGGCGGGCGAGCAGGGGGCCGAGGCAGAGCACCGAGGCGCGCATGGTGCGCACCAGCTCGTAGGGAGCCTCGGCAACCAGCGCTCCCGGCTCCATGCGCATCTCGTGGCGCTCGCGGTCGTAGGCGCAGTGCAGGCCGAGCAGCTCAAGCAGCTTGCGGGTGGTGTGGATATCGCGCAGATCCGGCACGTTGCGGAAAATCTGCGGGCTTTCCAGAAGAATGGAGGAAAGGAGAATGGGCAGGGCCGCGTTCTTGGAGCCGTTGACGTCAATCGCTCCCTCGAGGGGCGTTCCGCCTTCGATGATCAGTTTGTCCATGCAGAGTCCTTCAGGATGGTGTCCGGGCGGGCGTTCATGCCGCAGGCCGGGTGTGGGGCGAGTATAGCGGCAAGGCGTCAAAAAAACCAGAGATTGGCAAGACTCGCCTTGAGCGAACGAGCCCGGAAAAATCGTTCTGCCTGCCGAAAAATGCTTGCCAAGGGCGGCGATGGCGTGTAAATAGCTCACCTGCATGGCGGATGTAGCTCAGTTGGCCAGAGCACCTGGTTGTGGCCCAGGGGGCCGAGAGTTCAAGTCTCTCCATTCGCCCCAGACTAGCAAGAAAAGCCCTGCAGCGGACACGTTGTGGGGCGTTTTCATATCGCCGGGATGTGGCGCAGCATGGTAGCGCATCTGGTTTGGGACCAGAGGGCCGCCCGTTCAAATCGGGCCATCCCGACCACACGATTTCGAGCCTTCGGCGCCGAGCGCGCCGGAGGCTTTTCATGTCTGGAAAGACGATCAGGAGTCGTGGCGCCCCTCGCTGACGCTCGTTCGCCTGCATAGACAGGGATGCCTTGTCAATGGTAGAATAAAACGTTGCATTCCGCTTTGGCGCAGCCAGCCGTCGCGTCAGGCTCTCCCCTGCGCGGCGTCCTGCCGGACCAACGTCTCTCCTTCCGACAAGGATTCGATACATGGCCTTCGACTTCGCAAAACACACCAGGCGGCTCATGCTTGCCCTGCAGGTCCTTGCCATCTGCTGGCTTGCGGCTATGCAGGCTGGGGCCTTTCCTTCCGAGGCGCAGGCGAAGCCTATCCGAATCGGCTACTACGAAAAGAGCGTCTTTCAGGAAGGGGCCAGACCCGGCGCCGTCAGAAACGGCTACGCCTACGAGTACTACCGCAAGCTCTCCGAGTTCACGGGCTGGATGTACGAATACGTCTTCGGCAGCTACGACGAGCTTTACCAGAAGCTGCTGAAGGGCGAAATCGACCTCATGGCCGGCATAGCCTGGAAGGAGGATCAAGCGGGCCAGATAGGCTATCCGGACGCCTCCATGGGCTACGAGAACTACAGTCTGGTGAAGCACGAGTCCGACGACGATGTTACCGTCGAGCCGCACACGCTGGCAGGCCGGCGCATTGGCGTCGTGGACGGCTCCATTGCCGTGGTGCTGCGCAACCATCTGGTCTCGCATCGCGTGCCGGCCCGGATCGAGATATTTCCGGACAGCAGGGCGCTTTTCAAGGCCTTCAACAGCAGGAAGGTCGACGTGTGCGCGGTCGAGGGCGACTCCCCCTGCAACCTGCCCAATGCCAAGGTGCTCTGCTCCTTCGGCTCCTCCGAGTACTATCTGTGCACCAGCGCCAGCAGGCAGGATCTGCTCGATGTCCTGAACTCCGCCCAGATGCGCCTGCGGGCCCAGGAACCCTACTATCTCGATGCCCTGCGCCTGAAGTACTATCCTCTCAACCTGTCGGGCCGGGCCTTCTCCTCATCGGAAAAGAAGTGGCTCAAGGAGAACGGGACGCTGCGCGTCGGCTATCTCAACCACTACCTGCCCTATAGCGACACCGACAGCCAGGGGCAGGTGACCGGCATCGTGCGCGACGTGATCCCCAAGCTTTTCCAGGAGCTCGGCATTGGCCACGTCAAGGTCGTCTACCGCGGCTACGCCGGCTACGACAGAATGACGGCCGACATGGCCAAGGGCGACATCGACGTTGCCTTCCCCGTCGGCGGCGGGCTGTACTACGCCGAAGAGAACGGCATCTACCAGTCGAGCACGGTGGCTGCCTCGACGACGGAGCTCGTCTACATGGGGGCGTTCACCAATGCCACGGTCCAGACCTTTGCGGTCAACGCCAACAACCGCATGCAGTACTACTACATCAAGGCGCACTTCCCCAATGCGAGGCTTCTGCTCTACCACTCCATCGAGGCCTGCCTTGAGGCCGTCATCGCCGGCGAGGTGGGCGCAACGACGCTCAACGGCCTGCGCGCCAACGAGATTATGAAGAACAGCCGCTTCAGCGGGCTTTCCTTGAGGCAGCTCAAGGATCCCGATGCCCGCTGCTTCGGCGTCAAGATAGGCAACGAAGGCCTGCTCAAGCTGCTCAACCGCGGCCTCAGCGTGCTGGGCGACAACTACATCCAGAACCTGGCCAGCCGCTACACGGGCGGCCTCTACTCCTACACCATGGCCGACATGTTCAGGGCCTACGCGGAGATGTTCATCATCGGCGTGATTGCCATCGTGCTGCTCGTCATCGGCGTCCTGGTCCGCGACGCCAGGCGGGCGAAGCAGGAAGCCCTGAGCAAGGAGAGCGCCCGCAAGGAACTCGAGGAGAAGAACAAGCAGCTGGCCGAGAGCCAGCAGGCGCTGTCCAATGCCCTCATCGTGGCCGAGCGCGCCAACCGCGCCAAGACGACCTTCCTCAACAACATGTCCCACGACATCCGCACGCCCATGAACGCCATTGTCGGCTTCACGACGCTGGCGACCTCGCATCTCGACAACGGCGAGCAGGTGAAGGACTGCCTCGCCAAGATATCCCTTTCGAGCAAGCATCTGCTCTCCCTCATCAACGACGTGCTCGACATGAGCCACATCGAGAGCGGCAAGGTCAAGCTCGAGGAGGCCGACGTCCACCTGCCGGACATCGTGCATGACCTGCGGACCATCATCCAGGCCAACATCGAGGCCAAGAAGCAGCACTTCGCCATCAGCGTCCAGGACATCGTCGACGAGGACCTCGTCATCGACAAGCTCCGCCTCAACCAGGTGCTGCTCAACCTTCTCTCCAACGCCATCAAGTTCACGCCGACGGGCGGCTCCATCAGCTTCAGCGTCATCGAGCGGCCCTCGTCCGAGGAGGGTGTGGCCAACTTCGAATTCCGGGTCAAGGACAACGGCATCGGCATGAGCGACGCCTTCAAGAAGACCATCTTCGAGGCCTTTACCCGCGAGCGCACCTCCACCGTGAGCGGCATCCAGGGCACGGGCCTTGGCATGGCCATCTCGAAGAACATCGTCGACATGATGGGCGGCACCATCGCCGTGGAGAGCGAGGTGGGCAAGGGCTCCGAGTTCGTGGTCAGCCTGCCCTGCAAGATCAGCGCGACGGCGTCGAAGCCCGTCCCCATCCCCGAACTGGAGGGACGGCGTGCACTGGTGGCCGGCGATGCCGGCGGAAGATCCTCCTTCTGCGCCATGCTGCAAGCGTGCGGGCTGCGCCCCGAATGGCGGGAATCCGGCAAGGATGCCGTCGCCTGCTGCGAGCAGGCCCTGGCGCAGGGCGATCCCTTCGGCGCGTTCATCGTCGACTGGAGCCTGCCCGGCGCGGACGGCGCCGAGACGGTGGCAAGCCTCCGCAAGCTCGCAGGGCCGGACGTGCCCATCGTCCTTGCAGCCTACGAGTGGTCCGACTTCGAGGCCAAGGCGCGGGATGCCGGCGTCACCGCCTTCTGCGCCAAGCCCGTCTTTCTGTCGGAGCTGCGCGATGCGCTGCTGCGGCGCGAAGCCGGGAGCGACGGCGCCAAGGACGGCAGAGAGCAGACGATGGACTTCACCGGCAAGCGCCTCCTGCTGGCCGAGGACAACGAGCTCAACCAGATGATTGCCCTGGAGATACTCGAGGGCGCCGGCTTCAAGGTCGATGTTGCCGGCGACGGCACGGAGGCCGTGGGCATGATGGTCGACAGGCCTGCCGGCACCTACGACATCATCCTCATGGACATCCAGATGCCCCGCATGGACGGCTACGAGGCCACCAAGCGCATCCGCTCGCTCAGCGATCCCGGGAAGGCGGGCATTCCCATCATAGCGGTGACGGCCAACGCCTTCGAGGAGGACAAGCGCACGGCCATCGATGCCGGCATGAACGGCCATCTGGCCAAGCCCTACGACATCCCCCAGATGATGAAGACGCTGGCCAACCTGCTGCTGAAGAAGTAGCGCCCGGGGATTCGACATGCACTGGCGTTCCGCTTCCGCCTGCCTGCCTCTTGCGGCCGTTCTGCTTGCCAGCGCCTGCGCTTTGGCGGGAGATGCCCGGGCAGCCGGCAACGAGGCCAACGAGAGCTATGCCCAGGCCAAGCGCTGGCTGGAGCGCGAGGTCTACGCCGACCACCGCGTCACCGTCTACTGCGGCTACGCCTTCGATGCCCGCAAGCAGATAGCCATAGGCCGCGGCTTCTTCACGCCGAAGCACGGCGATCGCGCCCTGCGCATGGAGTGGGAGCACTCCGTGCCGGCGGAGAACTTCGGCCGCGCCTTCGTCGAATGGCGCGAAGGGGCGCCCCAGTGCACCGACTCCCGGGGCCGGGCCTACAGGGGACGGCGCTGCGCGCAGACCAACCTCGAGTTCCGCCGCATGGAGGCGGACATGTACAACCTCTATCCTTCGGTGGGCGCCGTGAACGCGCTGCGCAGCAACTTCCGCTACGACGAGCTGCCGGGGGAGGACTGGACCTTCGGCAGCTGCCCCATGAAGGTGGACGTCCGGGGACGGCGCGCCGAGCCGCCGGACTCCGCCAAGGGCGCGCTTGCCCGCAGCGCCCTCTACATGGACGAGAGCTATCAGAGATACAGCCTCAGCCGCGCCCAGCGCCGGCTCATGGAGGCCTGGGACAGGATGCACCCCGTCGATCAGTGGGAGTGCACGAGGGCCCTGCGCATCGAAGCCCTGCAGGGCAATCCCAACCGCTTCGTCAAAACGCCCTGCCTCGAGGCCGGCCTGTGGCGCAATGTCCGCGTGCCCGTGTCGGCGCCGGAAGCCGACCCCCAGTGGCAGGCGCGGCATGCCGGAAGCGGCGCCGACGGCAGAAGCGAAGCGCGCAGGGAGAGCCGGCCAAGGCCGGCAGCCGTCCTGCGCTTTACCCGGATGCTGCGCTCCTACCTGGGCCGGGCCCTTTCCTGGTAGGCCTCGGAAAAGGCCTGAGAGCCGCTAGCGCGCGTACCTGTTCAGCAGCGCCTCCGGAAAGGCTCTTCTGAGATCGCCGTCAATCTTGTGCAGCGTAATCCAGTCCTTGATCACGAGCTTGCCGCCCGAAAAGCTGCCGCATATGGCGTCGCGGGTTGGCTCTGACTTTTCAAACCTGCCATTATCGCTATTGACTTCATACGCATCTATAGATTTAGCGCAGAAATTATTGCCACTTTGTTTGGTGATTGTAAAAATATCAACGCTCTCTGGAGAGCCTGGTGCAATCCAGTGCATGAGAACGTTTTTGCTTCCAAATGTCACATAGCAAAATTCAGAAGGTTCAATATCACCATATTCATGCTTTTCTGCAAAGCGCCAAAGCGTTTTTTCATATCCAGCTGAATATGAAGCGCATGTGTTTGAGAAGAAAATTACTGCAAAGCAGAAGAGAATGACGTAAATTTTATGCATATTCAAAACTCACTGTAAATTAAGAATTGATAACATCACTGATCTAGAATACATGGCAGCCGGCGTAGCCCACCACGTGCGCGTGGTCGCGGGAGACCCGGCCGGAGCTGTCGTGGACGACGACGGCAGGCTTCGGGACGGCTTCGCCTTCCCTGCGCAGGGCCTGGACGCACCAGAGGGCCATCGCCATGGGGCTGCATCCGCACATGGTGACATGGTGCCGGCGGCAGGCCTCCAGCAGCCCGCCGGGGTTTTCGGCGGCCACCTGGGCGAGGGCGATCTTGTCCTTTTCCAGCGTCGTATCCTCGCTTTCGTAGTGGTTCATGTCGCTGCTCACGATGATGCCTATGCCGTCGGGATCCGTCTCGGCAATGGCCCTGGCGAGGGCCTGGCCCGCCTGCTCGAGGCTGGCTGCGTCCTGGGTGCCGACGCAGACCGGCGTGATGCGCGGGATTTCGGGCTTGGCGCGGTAGAGCAGAAAGGGCAGGAGCACCTCGATGGAGTGCTCCCCGCGGTGGCAGGCGAGATCTTCGCGGAAGGGGGCCTGCCGGCAGAGGGCCTGCGCCAGTTCGGCGTCCACGGGCACCTTGCCGAGCGGGGTCTGCCATTCGCCGTCGGGCCATACGCCAAAGGGGCGTCCCTGGCCGGTGTGGTTGGGGCACAGGACAACGAGGCGCTTTTTCAGGGCGACGCCGGCAAGGGCCGCCATGGTAGCGAGGCCGGAGAAGATCCAGCCGGCGTGGGGCAGCATGACGATGCGGGGGTGCTTGGCGGGCGGATCCCAGGGACCAATCCTGTCGGCCAGACGGCCTGCCTGCGAGGCCAGGCTTTCGATGGCCGCCAGGGCTTCTTCGGCGCCTGCGGGATAGAATCTGCCGGCAACGGCAGGGGTGCGTTCGGGCATGGCAGCCTCCTTGCGGACGGGGGGAAGGGCGTGGATGCACGAAGCCGCGCGGATCCGCGGCCCCGGCCTGGCGGGGCGGATCCGCGCGGAGGCTTGGCAGGGCAGGACGGCCTAGAAGAGCTTGACGCCGCCTATCCAGTTGTGGACGCAGCGGCCCTGGAGGGTCTTGCCGCGGTGCGGGGTGTTGCAGCTTTTGGAGTAGACGGTCTCGGGTGAGACCACCCATTCGAGGCTGGGATCGAAGAGAATGAAGTCGGCCGGGTCGCCGGGATTGAAGCGGTTGACGGGCAGGCTGAAGATCTCGGCAGGCTTTTCGGCCATGAGGCGCACGACGTCGGCTTCGCTGAGGGCGCCTTCGCGCACGAGGCCCCAGATCAGGGAGAGGGACAGGTCGAGGCCGGTGTGGCCGTTGGGGGCCTCGTCCAGGGTCTGGTCCTTGTCGAGGTCGGCGTGCGGGGCGTGGTCGGTGACGATGATGTCGATGGTGCCGTCCTTGACGGCCTTGACCATGGCCTCGCGGTCGGCCGGGGTGCGCAGGGGCGGGTTCACCTTGGCCCAGGCGTTGTAGCCGGCCATGAGGGTTTCGTCGAGGAGCAGGTAGTGGGGGCAGGTCTCGGCGGTGACCTTGGCGCCGCGCGACTTGAACCAGGCGATGACGTCGGCGGCCAGCTTGCAGGAGACGTGGGCGATGTGCACGGGGATGCCGAGGTACTCGGCAAGCATGCAGTCGCGGGCCACCTGCAGGGCTTCGCCGAC
>Ga0326514_10003474_pt1 | contig 10028 bp, 8 predicted proteins | sample 3_2548_0518_D_FD_203653 | JGI IMG/M metagenome (GOLD analysis project Ga0326514, IMG submission 203653) | Bovine rumen microbial communities from UC Davis, California, United States - 3_2548_0518 | ecosystem: Host-associated > Mammals > Digestive system > Stomach > Rumen | place: USA: California... | reverse complement strand
TGCCCGCCTCCATAAGTATGCGAAGAATCTCCTTGTCAAATTCCATTTGGTATAAATACGTTTGTTATAGAGAAAAAGAGAGCTACAGTCCTACTTCTGTAAGATTGCAGCTCTCTTTTATCAAGATATCGCATTAACGATAGAGTTTTTTGCTATTATGCAAGAGTAATCTTGTTGTCCTCATCTTTGACCTTGCCCTCTTTAAAGAGCCAGCCAATTCCGAGATAAGCTTCTTCAGCGCTAATTTTAGCGGCCTTCGCAATTTCAGCTACTGTCAATGCTTTTGCTGCAGCGGCAAGTGCTTGATAAACATCACCAGCACGAAAGCCTACGCTTTCTGCATTAACTACTATTGCTACTTTCTTTTCTGCAGCTTTCTTAGAAGCTGTCTTTTTAGCTGCTGTTGCCTTAGGTGCGGCAGCCTTTGTTGCTTTCTTTTCTGCCATAATTTAGTAAATAAGTCTTAATAATCCCGTTGTGGGAAACTTCTCTAATTATATCACATGCAAAAATAATATTTATATTTTACTTTATGTGAAAAGCAGACAGAAAAGTTATGTTTCGAAAGCCAAACAACAAAATTTCTTGATATATATCAAATCTCGAGCTGTTATTACTTCTCTTTAATATCAAGTTTGAGTTGCAATTCGTCAAGTTGCTTTTGGTCAATAAAGCCTGGAGCATCAAGCATTACGTCACGTCCACTATTATTCTTTGGGAACGCAATACAGTCACGAATGCTATCAAGACCTGCAAGAATACTTACAAAGCGGTCGAGACCAAATGCAAGTCCTGCATGAGGTGGTGCTCCATACTTGAAGGCGTTCATAAGGAATCCGAACTGTTCCTCGGCACGTTCTTTAGTGAAACCAAGAACCTCGAACATCTTCTCCTGAAGCTTGGTGTCGTGGATACGAAGTGAACCTCCACCTACTTCTATACCGTTACATACAAAGTCGTATGCCTTTGCACGGACCTGTTCTGGATGCTCATCCAGCAATGGTATATCATCAGGGTTAGGCATAGTGAATGGGTGGTGAGTAGCCATAAGGCGCTGTTCCTCGTCGCTCCACTCGAACAATGGGAAGTCAACAATCCACAAGCACTTAAATACATTCTTGTCACGAAGACCGAGACGCTCGCCCATCTCAAGACGCAAAGCACAGAGTTGTGTACGTGTCTTGTTTGGCTTATCGCCAGAGAGGATAAGCACAAGGTCACCATCTTTAGCACCCATAGTTTCCTTAACCTTAGCAAGGTCTTCAGGTGTGTAGAACTTGTCAACAGAACTCTTAACAGAACCATCTTCGTTGTACTTAATATACACAAGACCCTTGGCACCGACCTGCTGACTCTTCACGAAGTCTGTAATCTGGTCAAGCTGCTTACGAGTATAGTTAGCACAACCAGGAACACAGATACCACCAATATATGCAGCATCATCAAATACGCTAAACTTGCCAAGCTTCAGCACATCCATAAGTTCTACGAATTCCATACCGAAACGCAAGTCTGGTTTATCTGAACCAAAACGACGCATAGCCTCGTGCCATGTCATCTGCTCAAGCTTAGGAAGCTCTACGCCACGAATTTCCTTAAACAGGTGGCGAGCCATTTCCTCAAACAGGTTGATAACATCATCCTGATCCACAAACGACATCTCGCAGTCAATCTGTGTAAACTCAGGCTGACGGTCAGCACGAAGGTCCTCATCACGGAAACACTTTGCAATTTGGAAGTAACGATCAAAGCCTGCTACCATCAACAACTGCTTCAATGTCTGTGGACTTTGTGGAAGTGCATAGAACTGACCTGGATTCATGCGAGAAGGAACCACGAAGTCACGTGCACCTTCAGGAGTAGAACCAATAAGAATAGGTGTTTCTACTTCCATAAAGTTAGCTGAATCAAGGAAGTTACGAATGAGAATTGTCATGCGGTGACGCAATTCCAAATTCTTGCGCACAGCAGCACGGCGAAGATCGAGATAACGATATTTCATACGGAGGTCGTCACCACCGTCTGTATTGTCTTCAATAGTAAAAGGAGGGGTAAGAGAAGAACTCAAAACATTCAGTTCTTTAGCGATAATTTCAATATCACCAGTCTCCATCTTGTTATTTTTGCTTTGACGTTCGCTAACAATACCTTTAACCTGAATACAATATTCACGTCCAAGCTTGTTAGCTTGCTCGCAAAGCTCTTTGTTATCAGCCTCGTTGAAAACGAGCTGAGTGATGCCATAACGATCACGTATATCCACGAAGGTCATACCACCCATCTTACGTGAACGCTGCACCCATCCTGCAAGTGTCACTTCCTTGCCGGCGTCAGAGAGTCGTAACTCCCCACATGTGTTTGTTCTATACATATTTTATGTTAATACATTTATTTCTGACGTGCAAATTTACAAATTTTCATTCTTTTAACCAAGAGCCAACAATTAATATTTTATAAAATATTAGGTTAGTAGTTGTTTTCAAATGGATATTTATTACCTTTGCCTTGCTTATTTAAGCAAAAAATATCAAAATGGATTAATACATACTAAAATATGAAAAAGTTATTATCTATTGCAGCAATGCTATTTGCATTTGCTACATTCGCTTCAGCACAGGCTGAAATTAAGTTTGACAAAGTAAGCATCAATCTCGGTGAGTTCTCTGAGAGTGATCCTGTCCAGAAATGCACTTTCACATTCACTAACACAGGTGACCAGCCTCTTATTATTAATCAGGCAGTTGCAAGTTGTGGATGTACTGTTCCTTCATACACCAAAACCCCTATCCTTCCAGGTAAAACAGGTCAAATAAAAGTTACTTACAATGGTAAGGGTAAGTTTCCTGGTCATTTCAAAAAGAGCATCACTGTTCGCACAAATGGTAAGACAGAAATGACACGCCTCTATGTTGAAGGCACTATGAATGAGGCCAAAAAGTAATTTATAATCAAAGAATATGATATTTTATTTCTCAGCAACAGGAAACACCAAATGGGCTGCTATTCAACTTGCCAAAGCTACAGGTGAAAAGTTGGTATTTATTGCTGACGCTGTTGCTGAGAAAGAATATACATATACCCTTGATGAAGGCGAACGCTTAGGGTTTGCATTCCCTGTTCATGGATGGCGCCCTCCTAAGTTGGTACGCGATTTCGTTGAACGACTGCAAATCTCATCACCTTCTATCCCCTATTGTTACGCCTTGTGTACTGCTGGTGACGACATAGGACTGACTATCGATTACCTTAATAATTCCATAACATCAAACAATAGTCTTGCTGCTATTGGCATTTCGGAGGTTCACTCTGCTTTCTCTCTTGTTATGCCCGAAACGTATGTAGGACTCCCTTTTATGGATGTAGATACTAAGGAAAACGAGTTAAGAAAGAAGGCTGAGGCTGCCAACAAACTAAAACTTATTTGTAGCCATGTCGTTGAATGTGAGAAGGGTGTTTTTCTTCTCGACAACAGTCGTTGGCCAAGGATAAACTCAAATGTCATTGGTGCATTCTTCGAAAAACATCTTATCACCGACAAACCATTTCACGTTACTGAAGATAAATGTGTTAAATGCGGTATATGTGCAAATGTGTGTCCTGTCAACGATATAATAGGCGGACATGGCAAACGGCCTCAATGGAAACATAACGGCATGTGCCTCACCTGCTTCAACTGCTATCATCATTGTCCTCACCATGCCATTGAATATGGTAATAGGACGAAAAATAAAGGACAGTACCATTATTAATGTGGAATGTGGAATGTGTAATGTTGAATTAATCGCACTTCGTGCGAGTAATAATGAATAATGATGAGTTTTTGACTAAGATATGAAAAAACTACTACTCACTATTTTTTTATCTATAGTTGCCACTACCCTTTTCGCACAGAGTGACGATTTCCTTGAGAACGGCACGGTAACATTTCGTCGTCATAACTGTCAGGAACATCTTCGTAACAACTCTGATAGCCGTGCTATAGCTGGTAGTGGCTCAAGTGTTGCACCACATATCGGAAGCCCAAGAATACTGGTTATTCTTGCAGAGTTTGCAGATAAACAGTTCTCTGTTAACCAACCAAGAAAAGCTTTTCATCAGTTCTTTAATCACTCCACTACACCTGATAATCTTTATACAGCGGGTGTAGATGCGGTAAACTATCATAATAATCTTAATTATAGTAGTGTAGCCACATATTTCGCAGACCAGAGCAACGGGCAGTTCACACCGCAGTTTGATATCTATGGCCCTGTGAAACTGCCACATAACTGCCAATACTATGGCGGAAACAACGAGGACAACAATAACGATGAGAGGCCATATGACATGACAGAAGACGCATTGACGTTACTTGCCGATTCCATCGACGATATTTCAATTTACGATAGTAACAATGACGGTTTCATCGATTGTGTTTTCATTATTTATGCTGGAGAAAGTCAGAATCAAGGCGGAGCAGCTAATACCGTGTGGGCTTGCAACTTCAATATTACTCCGAAGACAATAACAGACAAGCAAGGAAATACACGAAAAGCAAGTCTTGCGACTTGTAGTGGTGAGTTGGTGACAATAAACTCAAAGGGTACATTATATAACGTAATCTCAGGTATTGGTGTTCCTTGCCATGAGTTTAGTCATGCCTTGGGGTTGCCTGATATCTACCCTACCTCATCTCCTGCAAAAAAAACAGATAACCAGGAAATGGAATATTGGGACCTTATGGATGGAGGCGAATACGTGCGTAATGGTTTCTGTCCTGCTCCATATACAGCATGGGAGAAATGGCAGATGGGATGGGGCAACAGCAACATACAAACCCTCACAGAAGCCAATGCCTACACCATGACGCCCTACACACAACCTGGCGCCGTAGCCTACAAGATAGAAAATCCTGGCAACAGCAACGAATATATTCTTCTTGAATATGTAGCCCATGAAGGCTGGGCAAAATATATGCCTGCCGAAGGACTCTTGGCTTACCATGTCGTTGATAATGGAGATATTACTCGTAGCAGCAGATACAATAACAACGCAGGCAAGCCACGTATGGCTATCATTCCTGCCGACAGTATATGTGCTAATTACTATAATGTAGAAAAAGAAGAGTATAAGGCCAGCTTAACACATGATCTGTTTCCTAATAATGGCTATATAACAGCTCTTAACGACACGCTCTCTCTTCCAAATTTCTATTGGTACACGAATCCAGGGACTGGCCTGAAATCAAAGACTAACAGCAATTTCTATGCTGTTAATCAGGCATTGAAAGACATTACAATGGATGAAAACGGTCTTTCTTTCACCTATATTCCAGATTTTGCTACTGGCATTAAAGGTGTAACGGTAAGAACAGCTCCAGCTGACAACCGCATATACACCGTCGACGGAAGATATGTGGGAAGGGATGAATCAAAACTGCCGAAGGGAATATACATAAGGCGTGGACAATTAATTGCCCTATAGGTTGGGTGAAATTTCTACTTTAGATTAAATTTCTTCCGTATATAGATAACATCAAATCCTAAGTTTAGGAAGGCGCTGAGGGCGAGACCTATTCCAGTGCCAGTCAGACCACCGAGATGGTAGCCACCAACAACACAGACAAACATAAGCACATAACTTACACATTCTACTATCATAAAGCTACGGGCGTCGCCTCTTGCAAGCGATATATATTCTATTGGCAGATAAATGGCACGAGCAACAAGACCTACTGCAGCCCATTGCGCCATAGGAACAACACCAACAAACTTACTGCTGAAAAGCAATGGAATGATATATGGCATTAGGCTTATCAACAAGGTAACAAACACAATTGTTATCAACAGAAAAACACGTATCTGTCTGTTCACAACGGCATTAAACTCATTACCTAACTCTGGTATCGCTGATAAACGGGGATAATACTCGTTGTCCATAGAAGCAAAGAGCATACCGCCATAGGTAACAGAAATCATATAACCTGTGTTATAGAGTCCTACGGCAGTCAGATCGCCAACATTATTAAGATAAGTACGAATAAGGAAGTCGCAGCCACTACCAAACAATCCTGCCACAACAAAAGCCATACCCAAACGAATCATTGGCTTTCCTAAGCTGATGGCATCCTTTATATCCTCAACCTTCACTCGCCCACTCAAATTTAGAAAATACTGACACAGGGCAATAGCCACAAGGGAAGGCACAATGCCCGTTTCACCAAAGAAATAATACAATGGCACCGATACTACTAAGGCTGCTACAATACTGCATACCGAACGATATGCAAGTCTGCGCATACGATAGGTGCCTTTCATGATAGCCACCTCGCCATTAGCCATGGTAGTAAACAGAATCATTGGCGATAATGCTATGAAATGAAAGGTGTGATTACCCCACGTAAAAGTAAACCAGTTCAGTAGCGGACTGAAAACAACACACAATAGCATACCCATGCAGCCTAAGATAATGCTCCACACACGTATCATGTTTATGCGGCGTTGCTGCTCCTGAGCATTGTTCTTGTATTGAGAAATTTCCCTTACCCCACTAATAGGTAGCCCCATTTGAGTAAGGTTGCCAAGCATGTTAGCTGTTGAATTAAAAAGCGACATCAACCCCACTCCATTCGGTCCAAGCAATATGGCAACAAGTTTGTTTCTTATCAGAGCAATAGCAATGTTAAGAAACTGTATGCCGCCAAAGAAGCTTGAAAGCTTTATGATGCGCGAGTAACTACTGTCGCTTTTCATGATGCTGTTTAAAAAGGCTTTAAATGTTATGGCAACTCATTGAAGGTGCGATGCCTCTTTGCATAATATTCCCAAAGAATAGAATAGCGCTTTCTTTGCGGTACATATTCTTCCTTGCGCAATGCCTGAATGCGCTCACGATCAGCCTTAAATTCGTGTTTCCATTTCCAAAAGGCATAACGAGCTTTGAATATAGCCTTAAAATCGCCCCATTTTCCAGCAAGGATAAGTGTCTGAAAGGCAGCTACATAGTCGAGCACCCAGCGCCAAACCATCACACGGTGCAATTCCTTTTCCGGCAGGTTCTTATAGAGCATTGTTAGATTATTGCGAAAGTTCAGGAAGGTTTTCATCGGATTACTCTTAGGCAATGTTGCCCCTCCCACATGATACACCTTTGAATTTGGAATGAAATAAAGGTGTCTGCCTATGATGCGCAATCGCCAACACAGGTCAATCTCTTCGTTGTGTGCAAAAAAACGCCCATCGAGAGCTCCTGCCATCCAATAGTCTCGGCTTCTTATGAACAGACAGGCTCCTGTTGCCCACAGAATTTCTTCCACATTATCATACTGTCCATTGTCTTTTTCTACAACATCAAATATGCGTCCTCGACAGAAAGGATACCCCAACCTGTCGATATATCCTCCAGCTGCTCCTGCATACTCAAAGCTGTCACGTTTACGAATAGATAGCAGTTTGGGCTGACAGGCACAGGCTTCAGGATGGGCATCCATAAATTCCACGAGTGGCTCAAGCCAATGTGGTGTAACCTCTATATCGCTGTTCAATAGCACGTAATATTCAGCATCCACTTGCTGCAATGCCTTGTTGTAGCCTTCAGCAAAACCGTAGTTACGGTCGAGCACTATAGTATGTACCTCCGGAAACTCGTCCTTCAGTACCTTTAAAGAATTATCTGTAGATGCATTATCAGCTACCCACACCTCAGCATTGTCCTGAGAATACTTCAGTACTGAAGGCAGATACTTCTGTAGCATCTTTGCTCCGTTCCAGTTTAATATTACAATTGCAATCACAATGTGAATCTATTTACTCTTTTCAACGCAAATTATCGTAAACTATTCGCAAATAATTTGTTTATTTTTGTTTCCTTTGGTTCTATGGCAAAAGTGTCGCACGCAACGCCGACTTATCGTGATTGAACCCCGTCATGCGCACACGCATTATCTCGTTGTCGTATTCCTCACGCGACTCAGCTGCTGACAATTCCACACGCACGTAGTTATCGGTGAAACCATGCATAGCCTTCCCCTTATTAGCCTTCTCAAACAATACGTCTGCTTCCTTTCCAATATAATGAGCATAGAATGCCTCGGTCTTTTCATCACTGAGTTTCAACAGACGGTTCACACGATTGCGCTTCTCCTTATCATCAACAACATAAGGGATAGACAAAGCCGATGTTCCAGGGCGCTCGCTATAAGGGAACACATGAAGTTGTGTAACAGGCAACGAATTGAGGAAATTGTAGCAATCCTCAAAATATTCGGGTTTCTCACCACGACAGCCCACCATCACATCAACACCAATGAATGCTTCAGGCATTTTCTCCTTTATGAGTTTTATCTTATGAGCAAACAAAGCAGTATCATAACGGCGGTGCATGAGCTTCAACACCTCGTCGCTTCCACTCTGCAAAGGAATATGGAAATGAGGCATAAACGCACGACTTTGAGCACAATACTCTATGAGTTCATCAGAACAGAGGTCTGGTTCAAGACTCGAAATTCTATATCTTTCAATACCCTCAACCTGATCAAGAGCCTTAACAAGGTCGAGGAAACTCTCATGTGTTGTTTCACCAAAATCACCAATGTTCACACCGGTAAGCACAATTTCCTTACCGCCTTCAGTAGCAGCCTTTTGAGCTTGCTCTACTAAGGAAGCTATAGAAGGATTACGAGAGAATCCTCTTGCATAAGGAATAGTGCAATAAGTACAGAAATAATTGCAGCCATCCTGCACTTTTAGGAAATAGCGTGTGCGATTGCCACGTGAGCATGAAGGCTGGAATGTTTTAATATCCTTAGTCTTCTCAGTATGATACTGGTGCAGATGTTCCTCCGTTCTGTTTGTAAAGGCATCACTAAGATACTGTATCAAATTAGCCTTTTCGTTAGAGCCAAGCACAAGATCAACACCCTCAATATCAGCCACCACTGATGGTTTAAGCTGAGCATAGCAACCAGTAACCACTATGAAAGCGCCTGGATGTTGGCGCGCCATGTGTCGTATGGCATGACGGCATTTCTGATCGGCAACATCAGTAACCGAACAAGTATTAATCAAGCAAATATCTGCCTTCTCGTCTTTTTCAGCAGTAACAACCCCCATTTCGTGAAGAGTGTTGGCAAAGGTTGATGTCTCCGAAAAATTTAGTTTGCAGCCAAGGGTGTAAAAGGCTGCTTTCTTACCCTGAAAAGCGCTTGTATCTATCATTACAACCCTAAAATTTTAATTATTTTATTTACAAACCCCTCGGTGCTATCAGCAGCCTCGTTGAGTTTTTCATCAATTTTCTCGTTCACCTTATCTGTAACTTTCTTAGTAACCTTTTTAGTTACTTTGTCGGTGAAATCATCAATAGCATCATTGGCATCAGCAGCCTCGTCATTAGCTGCCGCATCATCAGCAACATTTTCATCATTGTATGTCGCTGATGTTGACTCTTCCTTTGTTTCGCTTTTGCTCTCAACCATTTCGAAAGCCTTCTTTACATCATCGGCATTAAGAGTATAAACGTGCCCCATGAAACCGTATGAAACCGTGTGGCTCTTACCACCAAGATTAACCTCACCACGTGAGAAAATCAAATAGTTGTGAACATCGAGCATTGAGTTTAGGGCATTATCTACCACAGGTCCTGCAAAGAACTGAGCTATCATGCTCATACCCATCTTCATAAAGTCATCGTCATCAATTTGCTCACTATTTGTTTTGTCAAGAAGCTCAGTGAGCACACCCTTTATTGCCTCTTTATGTTCTTCCTTGCTTGGATTTGTAACCATCATGGCAATAAACAGAGCCGCTACAACTACAGCTGCAATTAGCTTTGGAGTGTTGCTTTTCTTTGGAACTTCTGCAACAAAACTCTGCTGAGGTTCAACCGGAGGTACTGGAGGAGGCACCACAGTACTCTTTTGATATAGCTCGCTTTGTGCCTTAGCTTCTTCAAACAGCACTTTCAGTTCTTCCACCTTCCACGCAGGTGTCCAGTCGGCAAGTCCATTTGCCCACACCAAGGTTTCAGATGTTATGTGTTTATTGTCAATA
>Ga0326514_10003472_pt1 | contig 10030 bp, 15 predicted proteins | sample 3_2548_0518_D_FD_203653 | JGI IMG/M metagenome (GOLD analysis project Ga0326514, IMG submission 203653) | Bovine rumen microbial communities from UC Davis, California, United States - 3_2548_0518 | ecosystem: Host-associated > Mammals > Digestive system > Stomach > Rumen | place: USA... | reverse complement strand
TGTCGAAGCTGCATTCAAAGATTATACGGATCACTATGACAGTACAGATCCAAAGGTTCGTCTGAAAATCGACCATACACGCCGTGTTGCAATGCTGGCTGACCGGATCGAGCAGAGCGAGGGCAGAACTTCCGGAATCGGATGGCTCACAGGTATGCTGCACGATATCGGGAGATTTGAGCAGCTGAGACGGTTCCATACATTTGTGGACAGTCGAAGTGTCGATCACGCAGAGCTTGGTGCGGATATCCTATTCGGAGATGGCCTGATCCGCCGGTTCATGGAGGATAACTCGAAGGATGGACTTCTGGAAAAGGCGATCCACCTCCACAATAAGCTGGATCTTCCCACTGACCTGGTACCGGAAGAACACTTTTACTGCAATGTGATCAGGGACGCAGACAAGATCGATATCCTCAAGGTGATCTGCGAGACACCCTTCAATGATATCTATGATTGCACGCCCTTGGAACTGGCACAGTCGCCTATATCAGATGTTGCTTTTCAACAGATCATGGAACACAAGACAATCGATCGGAAGATATCCCGGACATACATGGATGTGTACCTGAACAAGATATCCTTTGTATTTGGGCTTGTGTTTCCGGAGAGTCTGCGACTGATCCAGGAGCAGGGATATCTTCAGCAGCTTCTGGATTTTCACAGTGTGAATGCGGATACAGAGAGCAAGCTTCAGATGATTCGCAGCGATGTAAAAGATTATCTGAACCAGTGAGGACATCACTGACTTTGCACTGATGTAGGTACGGGAGATGTTGAAGAGCGGGAAAACGTAATTAGAAAAAGAATCTGATGTTTTTCGGAAGAGAGGTCAGGCATCATGAAGAAGAACTATCTTATTGTCGTAGATATGCAGAAAGATTTTGTGGATGGAGCGCTTGGAACCAGCGAAGCAGTCTCGATCGTGCCGGCAGTCCTTGCCCGGGTAAAGCAGGCAAAGTCAGATGGAGAGATCGTCATCTTTACCAGGGACACACATGAAGAGAATTACCTGGACACCCAGGAAGGAAAGAATCTCCCCGTAAAGCATTGCATCAGAGGTACAGAAGGGTGGGAGATCATTCCAAAGCTTCGCCTTTATGCAGAGACCGTCTTTGACAAGCCGACATTCGGAAGCAGGAAACTTGGAGAATATCTTGTATCTCAGGAAAACGTTGGTCAGGTAACGGTGATCGGCCTGTGCACAGATATCTGTGTAATATCGAATGCGCTTATGATCAAAGCATTCTTGCCGGAAGTGCCTATCGTGGTTGAGGAAAAGTGCTGCGCCGGAGTCACTCCGGAAAGTCATGAGACAGCTCTGGCGGCCATGAAGAGCTGCCAGATCCATGTCGAATAAGAAACGGTTAATGTGGTGGCGTAATGGAAGTTATCCAAGGGAAATATACAGAAGCGATAATTTTTACGACGGAAAATTCAAAGACAAGTCTGGACCAGTATGCACGGGCACAGCTGCAGATGATTTGCAATAATGAATGCAGCAAGGACTCGAAGATTCGAATTATGCCAGATGTGCATCCAGGTAAGGTCGGAACAATCGGGCTTACAATGACTGTCGGGGATCGTGTCATGCCGGAGCTGATCGGTATCGATATTGGCTGTGGTGTAACGGTTGCGAAGATTAACAAGGGACGGAGGGAATGGCAGAAACTAGACAGCTGCATCAGGGAAAATATTCCTTCCGGTTTTTCTGTCAGAAGCAAGTCTCATGCAAAAGCGGATCAGTTTGACTTTGAAAAGCTGCTCTGCGCGGATCACATCAATGTGGAGAAAGCGAAACGATCGCTTGGAACGCTCGGGGGTGGGAATCACTTCATAGAAATCGATACCGATGAAGATGGAGGCTTATATGCAGTTATTCACACAGGAAGCCGTCATCTGGGAAAGGAAGTCACGGAGTATTATCTGCAGGAAGGGCAGAAAGCTCTGAAAGAAGCAGGGGTTGATATCCCTTATGAGATGACGTACCTCGAGGGAACACTGAAAGATGCTTATCTTCGGGATATGGAGGTCGTGCAGGAATATGCGGCGCTCAATCGTGAGATTATCTTGTCAGAGATCATAAAGGGAATGAAATGGAAAGCAGAGGATCTGTTTTCCAGTATGCATAATTATATCGCTTCTGATAAACAGACCATGTCGTGGGCTAAAACTCCGGTCCTGAGAAAAGGTGCTATTTCCGCTCGGAAAGGTGAGAAGGTCATCATCCCGATCAATATGCGCGACGGAGTGATTTTAGGAACGGGATTGGGAAATGTTGATTGGAATTGCTCAGCACCTCATGGATCTGGAAGGATCATTCGCAGGGATTCCGTAAAGAATGAGCATTCCGTATCAGAGTTCAAGGCATCCATGAAAGGAATCTATTCCAGTTCAATCTCTGCGGCAACACTGGATGAGGCACCATTTGCCTACAGACCGATTGACGAGATCCGCCAGGTAATCGGTCCTACGGTTGAGATCAATAAGGTTTTAAAACCTGTCTATAATTTCAAGGCAGGATGAGGTGAGTTCTATGTCAAAACTGAAACAGATAAAGTCCTCACGGGGTATTAACCGGGAAGAGGCAAAAGAGAAGGGAATCCTTACGCAGTATCGTGGGACAGTCATGGATACGAAAAAACAGAAGGCAAAAGACCGGGCATGTGATAAGCAGACTGTTCAGAAGTCAATACAGGATTCACTCTAATCAACATTGAAGCAAAGGCAGGCAGGAAGATTTGATGCAGGTGAGTGGGAGACTGCAATCCACTATGAGACTGGATATCGACAAATACGTACAGTATTGGAACGGCCATCGGGCGAAGCTTCAGGCATATGAAGGTGGGAGAGAAGCCGCAGTACTGATTCCTCTTATTCAGCAGGACGATGGAGAGACCGCGATCCTTTTTGAGGTTCGTTCAGCCAGACTGCACACTCAGCCTTCAGAGATCTGCTTCCCGGGAGGCGGAATAGAGAAAGACGAAACACCGGAGGAGACTGCGGTCCGGGAGACTGAAGAGGAGCTGCTCATCAGCGCAGAGCAGATCATAGTTTTAGGCCAGGCAGATGGAACGATCGGACCAAGCGGAAGTCCGATGTGGGCTTATGCAGGAGTCCTCAAAGACTACCATCAGACATTTTCGAAGGATGAAGTGGAAGAGGTATTCTGTGTGTCTCTGTCCTGGCTGCTGACACATGATCCGGAGATATATGCTGCAGAAGCACATTTTAGTCCGGAGGAAGGCTTTCCGGCAGATACTGTACCAGGCGGGAATAGGATGGGAAAGAAAGCCCTGACCATGCAGATCCCTGTGTATCGTTACGGAAAGTATGTGATCTGGGGAGCAACCGCGAGGATTCTGAAAAGCTTTCTGGATAGAGTTAAAGAGATCGTGGCAGAGGAAACAGTATGAATAGAGAACAGCTTTTCAGATACGTTCAGGATACATATGGGACCGAGCTCGAATATCTCTGGAAGTCAGCTCCGGATTATGCAGTACTGCGTCATGTGGAGAATTCCAAATGGTACGGTATTGTCATGTATGTTGGTTACACAAAACTCGGTATGGATAAGGACGGCATGACGGAAAGCAAGATACTACGATAAGAAGAATGAGGAGGGACAGGTGTAATCGATGGAGAGCAGAGAATTCAGAGCCGGGGATATCGTCCGGCATTTCAAGAGAGAGATCCTGTCAGAGTCGGATAGACTTGGCAATAAGTATTTATATCAGATCATTGGTATCGCTACACACAGCGAGACCAGAGAGAAACTGATGGTGTATCAGGCTCTGTATGGGGATTTCGGCCTCTATGTGCGTCCGCTGGAGATGTTCCTGAGTGAGGTAGACCATCAGAAGTATCCCGGAGTGAAGCAGAAATACCGCTTTGAGAAATGTTGAAGCTAGAGAGCTTTTCCTTTATGATTAGGGAGAATCAGAAATAACGGATAAGCTTCAGGAAGAGTTAAAGGCTGAGGAAAAGGCTGAGAGGGCAGCCGCTGAGAAAGCACAGATGGATGAGATTGTAAAAGCTGTCAAGAAGAGTGGGAAGAGTCCGGAAGAGATCATGGCATTCCTTTCCAATAACTGATCCTGTAAGAAAAACGCCTCCGGATTTGATTTCCGAAGGCGGTGTTTTTGGGAGGGAGTGCCGGCAGGTTTTGCGCCTGCCGGCTGAGTATGAAAAAGTTTTTGTGTGGTGTCTATATGGAATCAAATGTCAGCTGCTTCTTTCTTTGCAGCTCCTTTGTTTGATGGTTACAGGATAGCGGTCGCCTGTGATGAGTATGTGAACAAGCGATGGCTTCTTCGTGAACAAATTTAATGAAAATCTGGTGATACAGATTGAAGTGCAGGTGCGGTTATGCTGATTGATAAACTTGATTCAAAACTCCAGAATTTCAATGTCCATGATATTACGAGGGATGCCTGTTTTCGATATAGGCGGAGGTCGTCCTAAAATTTATCATATGGCTCTGGACCGGAGACTTCTGGGAGTCATGTACTATGAAGGTAAGGAGTATGACTTCAATTTCTCAAAGATTCCCCTTCAGGTCCATACGAGGTTTTCTTTCAGAGAAGACGAAAAATTATGCTATTGGCATATCCGTCAGGAAAATATCGATGCTGTGATGGACACCAAAGTGCGATGTCGCAAGAAGGACATGCTGTTTGTCAATTATGAAGCGCCGGACGGTGAAAAGCGGTATTCCCGCCTGTGGAACGGCGGAAATGGAGAAGGCATGATCAAACTGTACGAGCGCAGAGGTCACGAGCTCGAATTGGTTGACGAAATCCAGGCAACGCATGTCGGATGTGAATACGGAGAATATGACCAGGAAAACTGAAAGGAGATAAAAAGATCATGAATATGGAAGATTTCACAGAGAAAGATCAAAACCAGATCAAAAAGGGTCTGTCAACAGCGCCAGTTACGGACCAGAAGGCAGCCGATAAGATTCTTGCATTGGTTCCGGCTGAATGGATCAAGGCGATTCCCTTCTTTGTCAGGAAGCATGCAACTACGAAGACCATTCAGAAAATAGCGAACGAGCATCCGGATCTGTACGAGATAGCAAAACAGGACGGTGAGCTGCCGGAAAAAGAGAGGGAAGAACTTAGAAGTATCATCACGGGAATCTTTGAGGAACGGATGAAAAAGCATCATATAAAGTGAAGGCGGGACGATCTTAGTAATTCGAATTTGTTCCCTAGATATAGAAACACCCCCAAGTAGTTTCACTTTTTTAGTGTCCTACTTGGAGGTAGAATTGGAACCTAATCAGATCTTTAATGCGACTGCGGCAGCTTCCTCGGTTGCCTTGTTTGCTTCTCCAGCTTTTTTGGCATCGCCGATTACAAGACTTCCGGAACAAGGTCTTTGATCTCTTCCTCGAGAGGGTTATAGGACTTGGAACCCATAGCGATGATGATGGAGTCAAATCCTTCAGCAGATTTTTTCACATGCTCGGATCAAGTCTGTTTGCTTTCAAAAAACTCGTCATGTTCTTTCTGAGCTGTTTCTTTGCTGATTTTATAATAGAATCCGGATCTTTTTGAGCGAAGCCCTAGAACAAGACAGCGGTCAATGCAGTAATTCAGATTAGACAGCGTCAGTTGCCTGGCGTGTGCACGGCTGATTCCGAACTGTTCCATCATCTTATATGTGATTTCCCATGCGTCAATCTCCGTCTCCAAAGGATACTGCCTTATTCATCGTCACGACGATCATCACGGCCGCCGGTGCAATCGTCCTGGCATGGGTGTTTTTGAGTTTGCATCTGCCTACCAGTCGAGAGATACCGCACAGCAGACGGATTCTCTGAAGAAGGTCGTCGCAGGAATCCTGATGTGCCTGGCACCGACGATTATTAACTTGCTGAAGTGATGGAGACCGAAGTTCATCTTCAGTGGTTTCTGATATACTTATGGGAGATGAAAAAGCTGACGGAAAGAAGAGGCTACTGAAGAATGATGAATTACGAGGATATCAATACGCTTGCCAATCTTCTTGCTGGGACGGAGCATACAGTTTCCCGACTTGCAAATGCGGCATCGTTCCTGAATGAATGTCTGGATGATGTATGCTGGGTGGGATTTTACCTATGTGATGAAGAAGGGAATCTGTACCTCGGACCCTTTCAGGGAAAACCTGCATGCATACGGATCAAAAGAGGCCGTGGAGTATGCGGGACTGCGCTGGCAGAAGACCGGACGGTGGTCGTTCCGGATGTGAGAGAGTTTCCCGGTTATATCTCTTGTGACGCGGCTGCAATGTCAGAAGTTGTGATTCCAATGCATAACAAGGATGGAAATGTCGTTGCCGTTCTGGATATTGACAGTTCCACGGTCGGCCGCTTTACAGAAGGTGATTCTGCCGGAGAAGAAATCGAAATCCTGACAGAGATAGCGAAACATGTTCTGGAGGAGAACGAATGAATATCAGGCATGGAAATGTGGTATGGCACCAACAGCATCCATATGTGGACAATGCCCATACTCGGGTCGGCACTTCTTTCTCTATATGTGTTTCTGACCGTAAGAGAGCAGGATACGGCCGCGCTGGAAATCCTTGGAACGATCAAATCTTTTTCCATATGGGAGGCTGCGGATTGCTTTCTTGTAGAACGATTGTCGATTAGGAAACAGATGCGTTATGTTTCTCAGAATCTTGTACAGGAAATCGAATTTCATACGGAAACAGACCTTTCACAATGGGGAAGCAATACTTATGCATATTGTATGAAGCATCGGCCAGACTGGACGCAACCACAACTTCACGAGCTTCCGGAGCAGGAAAGGCAAGGTCACAGGAGCAAATGCCGTGCAAATTGGAGGAAACTGGTTCTTTGGAACTTGAGTCATGATATACTTTATTCAGATGTAAGAAAGACTGATAATCTGACTGGCCAGAAAAGAACCCGGAGGAAGAACGATGAAGGCCAGAAGCTATCAGAATCTGATGGGACCAAAGTAATAAAAGCGAATTGAACAGAACTGTTTGAAGAGCATCGACCAAAACGGCCGGTGCTTTTTTCGTGAAAAAGGAGGCGTGATGGATAAGAAGAAATTACGGAGTTACATCCTGATCTTCTGCATTGCCGTTTTGATCTCGGTTATCTTAAGAGATGCACGGACATGATCTGACTGAAAATGATGAGCGCATCGATATATTTTTACATCTGAAAAGGTTATCCTTGAAAAAAAGTGAATTCTTCGAGACCAAAAGGCTTTCAGATCCGTCTAATAAGTGAAGGAACAAAAAGAACTGATTATGTTCCAGAACAAAACGAAACAGGAGGAACCTACCAGAGGATGACGAAGAAACAACTGGGAGAACTGATTACCGACTCCCAAGAATCTCTTTACCGCATTGCGAAGACGATTCTCGCGTCAGATGCAGACTGTGCGGATGCCGTTTCTGAAACGATTGTCCGGGCATTCTCCTGTCTGGGAACGCTGAAGAATGACAAATATGCCCGCACCTGGCTGATTCGCATTCTCATAAATGAGAGCAGGAACGTCCAGCGAAAGGGTGCCCGCATTATACCATTTGATGAAATCCCTGAGCAGGAGATTCATCAGACAGCGGATTATTCTGAACTCTATCAGGCAGTCATGACTTTGCCTGAGGAGCAGAGGATTGCTGTCGCCCTCTATTACATGGAAGGGTACAGCATCCGCGAGATTGCTTCCATGGAAGACACAACACAGAGTGCGGTCAAGAACAGGCTCCTGAGAGCAAGAAGGACATTGAAAACACTGCTTGGAAATCAGCTGGAGGACGAAGAATGAGACTGACAGACATGAAAGATGAATGGCCTCGCATGCCCGAGAACATGAAAGTGCAGGTCAGTGAACTTGTGGAAAATGAATGCGGGAAGGCGGATATGCAGACAAGCCGGAGAAGAAGATCTCAAAAGAAGACTATCGTTCTTGCTGCAGCTTTAGCTGCTTCATTTGCCGTGGTTACAGCCGGGGCGAACGGACTGGTCCGGCTGAAAGAGAAAAGGGCAGGAAGTTACGGCCGCGCCATATCTGTAGATACAGCAGGTACGAAGGCTCCGTCCGTGCTTCAGGATGTGGACATCTCTTTTGAAAGCCTGCCGTCTGGCTATGCATATCTGGAGCAGGGCGGTCAGACCTTTAAAAATGAAGTTCTGAAAGGTGGAAATGATTCGAATCTGGCGGCAGCTTATGCCCTCTACCTGGACAAAGACGGTTCCACAGATCTGGTCACCGCTGATGTAAAGTCCGGCAGAAAACTCACCATCGGCGACCATGAAGCGGTCATCTGGCAGACAAGTGAATCGGTCAGCAGGAGCGCGAAAGCAGAAGCCTATGTGATCTATCCCGAATACTGGCTGGCTGTCCGGGTCCTGACCCGAGGGAATATTTCTGAAGAGGAGCTGTCTACCTTGCTGAATGGCCTTACGGTGAAGCCGACTGGAATCACAATGGAGTATGGAGAGGCTATCACGTTCAGCCAGGTGAACATGAAGGATGTATCTCTGAACTCTGGCCAGAGGACATTCCGACTTGCCGGAACCATCGGCGATACCGTCAGTTTCACGGGCAGTACGCATGATGGTACAGAGGTCCCTATGGAAGCTACAGTTATAGAAGTCCATGCATATGACACACTGGATATGCTGGGAGACAGCGTTCCGGATGAATGGAAGAATGATGTCGAGGCCGACGGAAAACTGGCGGATAATACGCTTAAGTATTACGTTGCCGGGGATGGAATCGATACGCAGGACCAGCTGGTAAAGACTGAGACGGAAAAACAGAAGCTTGTCTATGCGACCGTCGAATTCACAAACACTTCCGGTCAGGATGCAGAAAATGTTCATCTCTTGACGGAGTTGAGACGCATCGTTGTGAATTCAGACCAGACCCTGGAGGAAAAGCCGGAAGGTCTTGCAAGTCAGGGACTTGGCGCATACATAAAGGGATTCGCCGACAGGTATGGCTATGACACCATCAAGGCTACTGGGCATGGAACCGAATGTGAGATGGGGTGGTACGACGTCTTTCAGAAAGATGGATCTACGGAGGGCATAAACTTTATTCCGCATATATCTGCCGGAGAAAAGATAAGGATCCACTTTGCATGGATCGTTGATGCGAACGATTTTCCGAACCTTTACCTGAATGTCAATTCACATGTTGGCGAGGGGGATAACCTGCTCATCAGTATCGGAAGTGCGCTGAGCACAGACAGATAATTCAAAGCAGGCTGAAGCTGAAGTTCTTTATGATACTCACATGTCCAGAGATGATGCGGTTCGTTTTGCCAGAAGCATGGCTGCTCTTGGATATTATACGAAGAATAATGTCTCAATAGGCTATTGTGCACAGATTGTAGGAATGTCGGAGGAGGAGTTCATGTCCTATCTCAGCAGCAATCATATAGATATATTTCGATTTGATAATGATGATGAATTGCTGAGAGATGTCCGAAATGCGTAAAGTAATCGTGAATTCCACATCAATCATTGCATTGAGTAACATCTATTTTTCCGAAAGTCTGATTAGCAGAATCCGAAAACTTGCGAATGAATGATGCGGAATGCCTGATAAGCTTACAGAACACAATCGGATAAGAAATGCAAACGCGAAACCTCTGACATCAATGTCGGAGGTTTTCTTTATGCAAAGGCGATGGATCACGAAGCCGCCTGGCGTGTTTACGTGCAAAGACGGTTCTGTGGCTACGGACACCAAAGTGCCGACCGCGTTTGGCGGAGAGATGCCCATGTGGCTTCCATCTTTTGTCTTGACAAGAACTCTCCGAAAGGCGAGCTTTTTCAAAAACTTGGCGGATATCTGGAGCTGAATGGATTCAGGGTTATAGCCTTCAATCTGGTGGATATGGATGATTCGGACTGCTACAATCCCTTCGCTTATATCCGGTCAGACAATGACATCATCAAGCTGGTCACCAACATGATGAACAATACCAAGCCAAAGGATGCAAAGGGCAGAGATCCCTTCTGGGACAGTGTGACACGCTCGCCAGT
>Ga0326514_10003470_pt1 | contig 10035 bp, 8 predicted proteins | sample 3_2548_0518_D_FD_203653 | JGI IMG/M metagenome (GOLD analysis project Ga0326514, IMG submission 203653) | Bovine rumen microbial communities from UC Davis, California, United States - 3_2548_0518 | ecosystem: Host-associated > Mammals > Digestive system > Stomach > Rumen | place: USA: California... | reverse complement strand
ACCCGCATTGCAGATGAAGTCTACGTAACTTATTGGTTCTCAGGAGGTGGATTTTTTGGAGGTGCTTTTGGGTGCACCATGGATTTTACCTTCCCAATCGGGTTCGGGTTAACCTCCAGCAGGCTGTAGATTTTTGCCAGTTCCTCCTCGGCCTCCGTGCTTTGACGCACAGTCACCCTTTGACCGTCCTCAGTGTCCATCTCGGCAGTCACGACGACCTGCGCCTGTGCGATGCGCATGATTTCGTCCCAGCGGACGTTGGGGTATTCCTTCAGCTTCAGGCGGTACTTGGTGACGGACACTATCCAGTAGGCCAGCACGGTCAGGTTCAAGTGTGCCTTGATGCCTCCGTCGGACTTATGGTAGACGGGGCGCATGTCAAGGTCGCTCTTCAGGGTGTGGAAGGTCTCTTCCACGGTTCTTATCACATTATAGAATTTCCATACGTTCACCTCGTCATTCTCGTCGAGGCTGGTCAGCAGCACATACTTGCCGTGGAACTTCTTCCTCTCGGCGATACTCTCCTCCTTGCGCTTCCACTCCATGGCGACGGCCTTTTCCTTCTTTCCCTTCCCCTCGTAGGTGAAAGTGACTTCATACTCCTTTCGGATGGCACCGTACTGTTTGTATAGCCTGCCCAGTCTGGCGTTCACGGCATCGCGCAGCTTCGTGCCGCCCTTCTTCGTGATGCCCGCACGGATGGCCTCCAGCCCTTCCTCGTAGCGTTTGCAGGCCTGGTCGTGCATGGACTGTTCCTTCAGTGCCTTCGCGTCGCTGTCCACCAGGAGGGCTTTGTGTTTCACCCCGTCAATCTCCGCCGTGCCCATCTGCAGGCGTATCTCCTGATGGCGGCAGTCCTCATGGCGCACGACCTTGTCGCTGTCGGGTGTAAACTTGGCATAGCCGGAGGGTAGCACGGTGATGTAGTCGAAGCTGTTGGCCGTGAGCCACTTCACGTTGTCTGCCGAGTAGAAGCCAGCGTCCATGACAACGATCTTGCGAGCCTCAGGCGAGGTCTCGGCATCCAGCGATCCTACGACTTCCCTGACGGTGGTCACGTCCTGACGGTTGCCCTCGTATATCATGGTACGCACGAGCAGGCCCTCGTTATTCACCACGGCGGCCAGCACGACGATCTTGCAGTCGTTGCGCTTTTCCTTTGAGCGCCCGTGGAAGCACAGCTTCGAGGCCTCCATGCGGCCTTCGAAGTAGGTGTTGCTGATGTCCAGAAGAAGGATCTTCTCCTCGAGGTTGAACATGCTGCGGACGCGCTCGTGCAGGAAGTCCTCCATCTCGCGGTGCACCTCCCAAAGCCGCTGTGCACTCTGGTAGAGCGCGTCCTTGGTCACCTTCCTGCGCTCTATCTTGAACATCTCCAGCAACGCGGAGTTACCCTGCAGGTAACGCACCGTCTTCAGCTCCGAGAACGGGTAGATTGCGCGGGCAATAATCTGCATCAGTGCAAGGTCGACCTGCTCGCGGCTCCAGCCCCTGGAACTGAGGAACTCCCTGACCTTCAGCAGGCAGAGCGTCGAGCGGCACACAGCCTCCGGACCGATGGTGCGCGCCTGCTTCTGTACAAGGCTTGACAGGCGGATGGTGACCAGGTCGCGTCGGCGCTCGGCCTCCTTGCGCTCTGCCTCGGCACGGAGCACGGGGTCGAACTCCTCGGCAGGGCGGCTCTCGCGGTATTTCAGGTAGAACTCCATCGCCTTCTCGTACAGTACAGGGTTGAAGCTCATAACGCTCTGGCCCTCCTCTATCATCACCGTCAGCATGTCGGCCAGCTCGTTGCGCTCTGCCTTGGTCAAACCCTCAAGCGGACCCAGACATAGCAGGTGATCGTTCCGCTTCTTCCCGTCAGGGGTGAGGCGGGCCTTGGTCAGACGGTAGTAGTCATAGGCGACATACCTGCCGTCCACGTCCTTGTGAAACTTGCGTGCCTTGGTTATGAACATGGGCGCAAAGGTACGCAGGATTTCACATAACGCCAAACGGCCAGTGGCACCATTTTGCACGTTTTCCGAGCAAAGGGCTTCGATTTAGGCTTTTTTTGCTAAAAAATGAGGCTGCATACAATTGAAACGCCCAAAACACTCAGTTTCTATAACAAAGTTTAACAGTGGTTTTTTATGCAACTGCAATGCGGGTTAAATTTTTGAAGATTTTTGTCCTTATATCTCCGCTTTTGGTGTTTTTTGTGGCATGACTGAGCAGTTACCTGCTGCTACAGTTTATACTTGTTTTGCTCACGACGGGCTTTGCGCGGTTCCTGCGTGAAGCCGTGGTGAGGAGTCTTGACGCCGCGATAGGCCTCCCATCGCTCCATGATCTTCTGTACGTAGTCAACGGTCTCAGAGCCACGCATATAGCCGTGCTTCACTATCGGGTCGTTGTAGTAGCTGGCCTCAGCCAACTTCAGCACATAGCCGGCAACGGCATGCCACTGGTGGGCATTGTGGCCGTCGCGCTGACAGAGAGCCATGGCATCGCGCACGTGATGGGCACCGCCGTTGTAGGCAGCCAGCACAAAACGGGTGCGCTCGCGGCGGTCGCTGATGTCGCTGAAAGTATGCTCCAGCTCGCCTAAGTAGCGGGCTGCCGCGGCAATGTTCTGCTCGGGATTGGTCATCTGGTCGCGGGGCAGCCCAAGGTGGTCGGCCGTCTGCGGCATAATCTGCATCAGGCCAATAGCACCGGCCCATGAGGTAGCCTGAGGATCAAAGGTCGATTCCTGATAGCACTGGGCTGCCATGAGCCGCCAGTCCCAGCGGATGGTACGGCTGTACTGCTGGAACAGTCCGTCGTAGCGTGAGATGATGCCCCCCTTGCGGTCGAGCATCGGCGAGAAGATGCGGCGCTTCACGCTACGGCTGCTCATCAGGTAGGCCTCCTGCTGGCGTACCTCCTCCAGCAGCGACGGCCTGTACCATTGCTGCAGCTCCTGTACCAGTTCCTCCTTGTCAGGACTGGCCACCAGACGGCCTACCTCCGTGGATGCCATGATGTCGGCCTCGCCGGCCTGCAGACGGTCGGCCATCTCGGCAGAGTCGCGGCACACCTCGACGCGAAGTCTGACACCCAGGCTGGCGGCAAACTTCTCGGCCAGCAGATACTGCGTGCCCAAGGAGCGACCGTGGTAGTCATAGTAGAACTCGGGGCCGCTGAGCGTCAGCAGTATCATCTCGCCGCTGGTCTGTATCTCGTCGAGGTCGAAACCGGCACCGGTGTCAATACTGTCGCCCACCTCGCCCCAGGGTGTCACCACCGGCTCCTGCGACTTACGGTCGGCGCAGGAGGCCAGAAGAAAGGCCAAAAACAGAATATATATACCTTTTATCTTCAATTTCTGCAAGTTTTGGGCGCAAAATTAACCATTTAATTGCACAATCGAAATATTTTCTGTAATTTTGCACCACTTTTTTAGAGATAATTAGTATTTTAAGTATGTTAAGAATTGCAGTACAGTCAAAAGGTCGGCTGTTTGACGACACCATGAACCTGCTCAGCGAGGCAGACATCAAGGTGAGCGCATCGAAGCGCACACTACTTGTACAATCCAGCAACTTCCCCCTTGAAGTGCTCTATCTGCGCGACGACGACATCCCCCAGAGCGTAGCCTCGGGCGTGGCCGACATCGGCGTGGTAGGCGAGAACGAATTTGTGGAACGGGGCGAGGATGCCGACGTCATCTCTCGTCTGGGCTTCTCCAAGTGCCGCCTGTCGCTGGCCATCCCCAAGGAAATCAAATATACGGGTGTAGAGTGGTTCAACGGCAAGAAGATTGCCACCTCCTACCCCGCCATTCTCCGCCAGTTCATGCAGCAGCATGGCATCAGCGCCGAGATACACGTCATCACGGGTTCCGTGGAAATAAGTCCGGGCATAGGCCTGGCCGACGGCATCTTCGACATCGTCAGCAGCGGCTCCACGCTGGTGAGCAACAACCTGCGCGAGGTGGAGGTGGTGATGCAGAGCGAGGCCCTGCTTATCGGCAACAAAGGCATGAGCCAGGAGAAGCGCGCCATTCTCGAAGAGATGCTCTTCCGCTTCAAGGCCGTGAAGGATGCCGAAGACAAGAAATATGTACGCATGAACGCCCCCAAGGCCCGCCTTGAAGAAATCATCAACGTGCTGCCCGGCCTGAAGAGTCCCACCATCATACCCCTTGCCGACGAAGAGTGGTGCTCCGTACACACCGTGCTCGACCAGAAGCGCTTCTGGGAAATCATAGGCAAACTGAAGGAGATGGGTGCCCAGGGCATTCTGGTTACACCTATTGAAAAGATGATTCTCTAACACCTGACCATGAACATCCTGAAATACCCAGCCCGCGAGGAGTGGGCACAGATAGTAGGACGTCCACACCTGGACACCACACAGTTGAACCAGACGGTGGCCGACGTACTGGCCGACGTGAAAGCACGGGGCGACGAGGCCGTGAAAGGCTACGAACTGAAGTTCGACCACATTGACCTCGACACACTCGCCGTCAGCGACGAGGAGAAGGCCGAGGCCGAGCGGCTGGTAAGTCCCGAACTGCGCCAGGCCATCGAACTGGCCCACGACAACATCCGCAAGTTCCATGAGTCGCAGCGTTTCCGCTCGAAGAAGGTGGAGACACAGCCCGGCGTTACCTGCTGGCAGAAGAGCATACCCATCGAGAAGGTGGGTCTCTACATCCCCGGTGGTACGGCCCCCTTGTTCTCTACCGTCCTCATGCTGGCCACACCCGCCAAGATTGCCGGGTGCAGGGAGATTGTGCTCTGCACACCGCCCGACCGTCAGGGACGCGTCAACCCCGCCATCCTCGTGGCAGCAGGCATCGCCGGCGTCAGCAGGGTGTTCAAGGCCGGAGGCGTGCAGGCCATAGGCGCCATGGCCTACGGCACAGAGACAGTACCTAAGGTCTACAAGATCTTCGGCCCCGGCAACCAGTATGTGATGGCCGCCAAGCAGCAGGTGAGCCTGGGCGACGTGGCCATCGACATGCCCGCAGGACCGTCAGAGGTATGCGTCATTGCCGACGAACTGTCTAATCCTGAGTTTGTGGCTGCCGACCTGTTGTCGCAGGCCGAGCATGGCATCGACTCACAGGTGCTGCTCATCACCACGTCGCACAAGATCATCGACGAGGTGCTGCAGCAGGTAGACCGCCAACTGGAGCGCCTGCCCCGTAAGGAGATTGCCCAGCGGGCCTTGGAGAACAGCCGCATCGTGCTGGTGCGCGACAAGCGCGAGGCCATCGACCTCTCCAATGCCTACGCGCCTGAGCATCTGGTCATCCAGACAGAGGACTACGAGCAACTGGCTGAGCGCGTCGTCAACGCCGGCAGCGTCTTCCTGGGGCGCTATGCCTGCGAGAGTGCCGGCGACTATGCCAGCGGCACCAACCACACCCTGCCCACTCACGGCTATGCCACCACCTATAGCGGCGTCAATCTTGACAGCTACTGCCGCAAGGTGACCTTCCAGCACCTCACGGCTGAGGGCATAGCCAGCATAGGCCATGCCGTGGAACTCATGGCTGAGGCCGAACAGCTGGATGCTCACAAGAACGCGATGACGGTAAGAATTAACAGCTTGAAGAAATGATGAAACCACTTGAAGAACTGACACGGCCCAACATCTGGTCGCTGGCACCATACAGCAGCGCCCGCAACGAATATGCCGGACGCGAGGCACGCGTGTTTCTCGATGCCAACGAGAATCCCTACAATACCCCCTACAACCGCTACCCCGACCCCCTTCAGCTACAACTGAAGGAGGCCATAGCGCGGGTGAAGGAGGTCAGCGTGGCAAACATCTTCCTGGGCAACGGCAGCGACGAGGCCATCGACCTGCCCTACCGCTGCTTCTGCCGCCCCGGCATTGACAACGTCGTGGCCATTGAGCCTACCTACGGTATGTATAAGGTGTGTGCCGACATCAACGACGTAGAGTACCGCCCCGTGCTGCTCGACGACGACTTCCAGATAACGGCCGACCGCCTGCTTGCCGCCTGCGACGACCACACGAAGCTCATCTGGATATGTTCGCCCAACAACCCCACCGGCAACTGCCTTTCACACCAGGAGATTGTACGCACCATCAGCAACTTCAGCGGCATCGTCATCGTCGACGAGGCCTATAGCGACTTCTCTAACCAGCCGACACTGCGCAGCGAACTGCAGAAATATCCTAACCTCATCGTGCTCAACACCCTGTCGAAGGCCTGGGGCTGCGCCGCCATCCGTCTGGGCATGGCCTTTGCGTCGGAAGAGATTATCGGACTGTTCAACAAGGTGAAATACCCCTACAACGTCAACCTGCTGACACAGCAGCAGGCCTTGGAGGCACTCAAAGACCCCTTCCAGGTAGACAAGTGGGTGCGCATGCTCAACCTGGAGCGCAGTCGCATGATCGATGCTTTCCGCCTGTTGCCATTCTGCCAGAAGGTGTACCCCACAGAGGCTAACTTCTTCCTGGCAAAGATGGACGATGCGCAGAAGACCTACGACTATCTCGTCGACCGCGGCATCATCGTGCGCAACCGCACGCGCGTACAGCTCTGTCTGAACTGCCTGCGCATCACCATAGGCACAAAAAATGAGAACAACGAACTCATCGCTGCTCTCAGGCAAATGCAGTCTTAGAACTAAAATTCCCCTCCTGAGCAGGAGGGGTTTTTGTTTTATTTGTCCTCCATCAGCGTCTGCGTCCGCACACGCGACAGCGTCTCGGGCGTCATCTGCAGGTAAGACGCAATATACACAAGCGGAGCCCGCAGCACCAGTTGCGGCGCCCGCTTTACCAGTTTCTGGTAGCGGTCAATGGCCGGCTCAAAGCGCAACATGTCGGCACGCACCTGACTCAGTATCAGGCTCTCCTCCAGTATCTTGCGGTATAGTATCTGGATGTTCACACTCTTCATGGCCACCGCCTCCAACTTGGCTTTAGGCAGGCAGTAGACGTAAGTGGGCTCCAGAGCCACTATCTGTAGCTTTGTAGGCTGCTCCTTGAACAGACTCTCAATACACATCACGATAGAGTTCTCCGTGGCCATGTATTCGGTCAGCTCCTTGCCGTTCTTATAGTAGAACTGACGCAGCAGTCCCTTTACTATCCAGTAAATATTCTCACAGACCTCACCCTCGATAAGGACTTTCTCGTTCTTGGCATACTTCTTGGCCACCAGAATGCTCTCCAGCATGTCCAGCTCGTCGTGAGTCATCGTACTGTACCGGCGGGCCAGTTCGCGGGCAACATCTCTCGGGGCAACGCTAATGGTTGGCATAGGCTATATTTATTTACGATTTACGATTTTCGATTTTCAATTTTCAATCTTCTAATCAAGTTTCAGCACGGCGAGGAAGGCTTTCTGCGGCACCTCCACATTGCCAATCTGCTTCATGCGTTTCTTACCGCGCTTCTGCTTCTCCAGCAGCTTGCGCTTACGGCTGACATCGCCGCCGTAGCACTTCGCCGTCACGTCCTTGCGCACCTGCTTCACCGTCTCGCGAGCAATGATCTTGGCACCGATGGCTGCCTGGATGGCAATGTCAAACTGCTGGCGCGGTATCAGCTCCTTCAGCTTCTCGCACATGCGGCGGCCAAAGCTCACGGCGTTGTCCTGGTGTGTCAGCGTCGACAGGGCGTCCACGGGCTCACCGTTCAGCAGGATGTCGAGCTTCACCAGTTTCGATGGCCGGAAGGAGTCTATGTGATAGTCGAACGACGCATACCCCTTCGATATCGACTTCAGCTTGTCGTAGAAGTCAATCACTATCTCGCCCAGCGGCAGCATGAAGTGCAGCTCCACGCGGTTGCCGCTCACATACTGCTGGTCTATCAGTTCGCCGCGCTTGTCTAAACAGAGCGTCATGATGGGACCGATGTAGTCGGCCGCCGTAATGATAGAGGCCCTGATGTAGGGCTCCTCAATGTGGTCGATGAGCGTCTGGTCTGGCAGTCCTGAGGGGTTGTGTACCTCCTTCTCCTCGCCCTGCTTCGTGTAGCACATATAACTGACGTTAGGCACCGTCGTGATGACATCCATGTCAAACTCACGGTCCAGTCGCTCCTGGATAATCTCCATGTGCAGCAGACCCAGGAATCCGCAGCGGAAACCGAAGCCAAGCGCCACCGACGACTCCGGCGTAAAGGTCAGCGAGGCATCGTTCAGCTGAAGCTTCTCAAGCGAGGCGCGCAGGTTCTCATACTCCGTAGGGTCTATGGGGTAGACACCGGCAAACACCATGGGCTTCACCTCCTGGAAACCCTCGATGGCCTTCGTGCAGGGGTTGCTGACATGAGTGATGGTGTCGCCCACCTTCACCTCGCGCGAGTTCTTTATACCGCTTATAATATAGCCCACGTCACCCGTTTGCAGTTCCTGGCGCGGTATCATGTCCATCTTCAGCACGCCAATCTCGTCAGCATCATACTCCATGCCAGTGTTGAAGAACTTCACCAGGTCGCCCTTCTTCACCGAGCCGTTCACAATCTTGAAGTAGGCAATAATGCCACGGAAGGAGTTGAACACCGAGTCGAAAATCAGGGCCTGCAGCGGCGCATGGGGGTCGCCCTCGGGGTGAGGCACACGGTCGACGATGGCATCCAGGATCTCGCCCACGCCCTCGCCCGTCTTGCCTGAGGCACGGATAATATCCTGAGGGTCGCAGCCTATCAGGTCTACAATCTCGTCCTCCACCTCGTCGGGCATGGCACTCGGCATGTCAATCTTGTTGATAACGGGGATAATCTCCAGGTTATGGTCAATGGCCATGTAGAGGTTCGAGATGGTCTGTGCCTGCACGCCCTGCGTGGCATCCACCACCAGCAGCGCACCCTCGCAGGCCGCAATCGAGCGGCTCACCTCGTAGGAGAAGTCAACGTGTCCCGGCGTATCAATCAGGTTCAGTATATACTTCTCGCCGCCCCGCACGTACTCCATCTGTATGGCGTGACTCTTGATGGTGATACCGCGTTCACGCTCCAGGTCCATGTCGTCCAGCATCTGGCCTTCGGTCACCTGTATCGTGTTGGTGGCTTCCAGCAGACGGTCGGCAAGCGTGGACTTTCCGTGGTCAATATGGGCTATTATGCAGAAGTTCCTGATATGATTCATCTTTTTATGCGCATTTTGATTTGCAAAGTTACAACATTTTCTTCAATTTCCCGAATAAATTTTGTTTTTTTTTGTATTAATTCGCAAAATTATGGCTACCTTTGCAACCAAACAAATAATTCCAAATAATGTCTGACGTGATATATCTGGTAAACGAGATTTTCTATTCCCTCCAGGGCGAAGGCCGCCACACAGGGCGTGCTGCCGTGTTCATACGGTTCAGCGGGTGCAATTTGAACTGCCCCTTCTGCGATACCGACTTCAAAGCCTATAGGCCGATGACTGCCGCCGACATCGTCAATGCCATCAGCCAGTGGCGCGATTGCGGCTTCGTGGTGCTGACGGGCGGGGAACCGTCCTTGCAGGCGGACGATGCCCTTGTAGAGGCGCTGCATCTGGCAGGTTTTTATGTAGCAGTAGAAACCAACGGGACGCACCCGCTTCCAGTATCTGTCGATTGGGTTACCTGGTCGCCAAAAGACCTGTTTGCCGAGCATGTGCCGCCGCTCGCGCTGAAGAAGATTGACGAGATAAAGGTGGTCTTCGACGGCAATCACCATCCGGAGTGCTATAGCGCCATATCATCTGACGCCTACCTGTGTCTGCAACCCTGCGATACCGGCGACGATGAGCGCAATCGGCTCATTACCAGCCAGTGTGTGGCGTATATTCTGCAGCACCCCCACTGGCACCTCTCCTTGCAGACTCACAAGCTGATTAATATCCGATGAAGACATTGATCTTTTACGAAAGTGCAGCGTGATAAATTTTCGCGTGGCGATAATTTTGCGTGCGCTGCGGAAAAATATTCGTACTGTGCGGTTGAAAACCTATGAAAAGTAGGCGTAAAAGTTTGGACTCATTCCGCCAAGGATGCTTATTCTCTCATTATTCTGTCCTGCTACAGTAATAGCAGCCAGTGCAGC
>Ga0326514_10003469_pt1 | contig 10036 bp, 17 predicted proteins | sample 3_2548_0518_D_FD_203653 | JGI IMG/M metagenome (GOLD analysis project Ga0326514, IMG submission 203653) | Bovine rumen microbial communities from UC Davis, California, United States - 3_2548_0518 | ecosystem: Host-associated > Mammals > Digestive system > Stomach > Rumen | place: USA... | reverse complement strand
CCTTCTTAAAGCTCTGCACGCTCTCAGCCTGGCCGGGTGTAGGTGACACAATTGGAGGTGATAATAGTGTCAGAACTTAATGGTATTTATCCTGAAAATTGCATAGATGATCGGATAAAGGACGAATATCAGAGAATTAGTATTTATTTCGAGAAGATGGCCGAACATGAAAAAAGTATTGTGCTGCCGTTGGTTAGGAACCTTGCTTTTATGCGCGTCACGCTGGATGACCTTCAGGAAATCATCATTCGTGATGGTGTTGTCGAACGATACCAGAACGGAGCCAATCAATTCGGAACGAAACAGTCGGCAGCGCTTCAGAGTTACAACAGCCTTGTCAAAAATTATGCTGCCGTTATAAAGAGCTTGCTCAGTTATCTCCCACCGGCGGAGCGAAAAATGCTCATGCCGGACAACACGGTCAGGGAGAAGACTCCAGCCGAATGGGAAGAAGAGCGCCGCCGCGATGAAGAGAACCAGAAACGTATTAATGAAGAGATCGCCAGGGCTGCCGAGAAACAGCGGCAGCAGTGGGAAAAAGAAGGGAGGCTAAAACATGGTAATCCCAGCAATAGAATTTGAACGGCTTCTTGCCACAAACGATGGCAAAACTCGTGAAAAGGTACTTGAAGAGATCGACCGTCTTCTCAGAAAGAATGAAGAGCTTGAAGCGGCTGCACGTGCGGCGGCTGATGCCGGTGATACTAACGAGTATTTGCGGCTGATTGAACGGATGAACAAGAATGCCACAATGATATTTGTGAAGAGAAACTGGTTACAGGGGGTGAACAAATGAGTACATCTGTTGTGTTTACGAAAAACGGAAAGAAGGTAACGAAGGACTTCCGCTCTTATAGTGAAGTGGTCAAGTACTTTCAGACAGAGGCCGCAAAGCTGGCCGTCAAAGAAAAGGCACTGGATCAAAAGTACCCGGAACTCCGTTCCGTTCTTCAGGAAGAAAAGCGCGATTGTGAACGGATTGCAACATTCTTTCAGAACCTAATGGACAGCAAGAAAATTGTCCGCGATGACAGAACCGGCAATTATTATGAGGTCGAAACCAGATAAAGGAGATACGAATATGAAAATCGAAAAATTCTTTTCCCTGTTGGAACAGGATCGGGCAACAAGAGAAAGCCTTGCCGCTGAAATCCAGAAGCTTATTGAACAGGAATCCACTCTTGATGGCAAAATGAAGGACGCTGCCGTCCGGGGTGATGTAGATCAGTATATCGAGATGAATACCGAAAAAGGCAGAGTGAGTGCTGCTATCATCGTGCGGCGCGCCCAGTTGGACAGCTTGTCCAGCTCCGTATCCGCTGACCAGGCGAAAGAAGCGTGGTCGGATTATGTTTCGGATTATAACAAGCGCCTCAACAAGTCCTATTCTGCATTCAAAGCCCTGAAGGATCAGCTCTGCAAAGCTTTCGGAGATCTGATCGGCCTTCAGAAGGATGCTTGTGTTGTTCGTGAAAAGCTGGCGGCTGCTGTCGGCACGGATATTGACGAATATACCATGGAGCTGATCCCGGTTCAATCCGGCGCCAATACTCCCGGCTCTTTGCGGCTTGCTGGTTCCGCTTGTGTTGATCCTGATGCGGCATTCTTTTTATCGAACCACGTTATCAAAACCGGAGCCAATTTTACAGGGAGTTCGGCTGATCCCATGCGTGAAAGCGTCCACAACATTCTTATCAATCACAGGTCACATTAATATGCTTCCGGGGCTGGCATCGTGTCCATCTCCACACAATGCCGGCATTAAGCCCTTGCCGTTGTTGGAGTAACACCGGCAGCGAACTGAAGAGTCGTACAGGGCTGGGATGGGCAGCTGTCACGCTGCCCTTCCCTTTTTCAGATGTGAAGGGGGAACGATGGACACAGAGACTCTTGTTCAACTGATAAAAGATGGTCGTTCCGAGTATACGGAAGAGCTATGGCTTCAGGTTGTTGATCTTGTCAAGTGGTATGCTACGCGCTTCTATTATCTGCTTTCTGCAAACGGTTCAGTTCATGGGCTTGAAATATCAGACCTTATTCAGGAAGCTTATTTTGGCTTTATTTCGGCCACAGAAAGCTTTGATCCGGGGCGCGGTGTGAAATTCACCTACTACTTATTGTGGCACATTAGAGCGGCTTTTCAGGCCACTGTCGGACGAACTGACCACAAGCGGCGCGATCCTCTGAACTACTGCATAAGCCTTAACTATCCGGTGAATGAAGAAGATGATGATCCACTCATTGAACATATCGCAGACACTGTATCGGATGGTAGAGACAACTATACAGCAATAGAGGAAAAGATTTTCATTGAGCAGTTGCATCAAGCCTTGGAGAATACCTTGAACCGGCTGCCTGATCGGGAAGGGAAAGCATTAAGGGATTACTACTTTGGAGACATGACACAAGCTCAAATCGCTGCCGAGCTTGGGTGCAATCCTCAGCGCGTGGCACAACTTCAACAGGCTGGCCTCCATCGCATAAGAACAGGATCAGCGGCCAGGCGATTGGAGAAGTATCTTGATGATTCCACAAACTTTTACATTGGCAATCGCCAGCCTCATGCGACCGAAAACAAAGTACTACACCGAGAAGCCGTCCGGGATCATTACGACCCGGATGCAATCCCGGAACCGGAACACGGCCATTTTATGCCCTTGAATAACGAAGATTAAAGAAAGGTGGATACAATGTCAGAAACAAGTATTAATTTGAGAGAATGCCCTTTTTGCGGCAGTCCTGCATCCCTTGTCATGGAGTATGCCGACAAGAAAGGTTGTTGGTATCTTCAGGCGAAGTGTTCAGGCTGCTTCACCAGGAGCAGAACTTACAAAACATTCATTGACCCGAAAGAGGTTCCCGGTCTGATTGACAGTGCAGTTGCTGATTGGAACCGCCGAACAGATGACGGTAACACCGTAACAGAATAACGGCAATGATAAGGCGCTGACCACATTGGCCAGCGTCCTTTTATTTTGCCCTGTTTTGCCAAAAAAACACGGCAGCTTGCGGCATTCCAGCGCGTGATTGATCCGGGGAATATAAAATCACATCTGGATATATCCGCGATTTAAACACGGATAATCAGGCCATAAAACGCATGAAAAAACCGTCTCTATCAAATTGGCAGAGGCGGTATTTTCCGATATATTGTTTCGGCTTATCCCTTAGCCTTTTTTGCGGCCTCACGTTTCCCGGCAGTGTATCCGATCCAAAAGCCGGCATAAAGGGAATCCATAGCCAATAAAAAGACACTACAATTCCCGTCCTTTGTTGCACGTTCAATAAGTTGCATTCCGTCAGAACAATACAACGCGCCTTTGTTCGTTTTCTGTTTCATCACCCATTGCGAATAATTGTTAATTGCCTTTTCAATATCCCTTTTCATTTTTATCTATCCTTCCTTTTTATTCCGGTTGTGCCGGTATGACCATAATACTACTTGTTAAGTAGTTCTGTCAATATAAAAATTACTTGTTAAGTAACGCACCGTGCGTTATAATATTCAGAAAAGGGGGTAATGTTCATGACCTATAAGAGAGTATCAAACAGCAGCGACAATGCGGTTGCAGCGCGTAAGAAGTGGGATGCTGAGAATCTGGAACGCATCTCAATTGCTATGCCAAAGGGAAAGAAAGCCAAGATCAAAGATCACGCAGCGGCAAGAGGTGAGACAGTGAATAGATTTGTCAATCGTGTTCTTGATGAAGCTCTGGACACTGACGGCGAAACCTGACGGATGAACAGCGGTCGCTTCTGATCGGGAAGATGTATCAGGTGAGAAAAAAGAGCGTTGGTGAGCATAAAGGCAACCAGCACACACGAAAAATGGAATGTGCCCAAAATGAGAACATTCCAAAACAGCAAAACCGCATTTCATACCAGATCGCTGAAGAGCTTAAGTATGAATATATAATAAAACCCGGTCCATCATGGCCGGGTGTTTTTCTGCATTCATCTGCATTTTCATCTGCAAAATGCGCAAAAATGAGCTTTCAGAAAGCAAAATACTTTTAGATTTTTCAAAGATTATTTAGAGATAAGAAAAGCCGAAAACTCCAGTAAATAAGGGGCTTTCGGCTATAAGGCATGAAAAAACAGGGGCTTTTTGGTTCCCCTGTTTTTGGTGCGCGAGGCGGGACTTGAACCCGCTCATAAAAAGCCAAACTATCAGCATTTACTGTACCTCTTTTGTTGCATCTGCATTTTTATCTGCATTTTTGAAGAAAGAAGCAAGCCTATTTTCAGATTTCAGGCGGTCAGCAGCAGATATATGCTCATAGATTTTGTGCATGGTCTGAGCATCTTCCCAGCCGCCGATCTGCATGGCTTCTTGCTCTGGAAGTCCAACATGATGGGCAAGAGAGGCGAAACTATGACGGAGGCCATGTACACCGACTTGCGGCAAATCGTTCTGAACGCAAATTCGATTTATTTGTGCCCATATCGTATTGGGGTTGCATTTTACTATAACTCCATCACGTTCAGCGTCAGGAACCGCTTTTAATGCGGTCTCAAGCTCAGGGATCATTATCGGAATAATTCTCCGGCTGTTCTTGCTCTTGTTGGTTTCTTTGTAGGTGAGTTTATTCCCTTCGTTAAAAACTGCGCTGCCTTCAACACGAATTGTCTTTTTGTTGATGTCAATCTTAGACCATTGCAAGCCGACTATCTCAGAGCGTCTTAGAGAATGGAGTGCCAGGAGCGCGGGTATTTCGCAATCCTGACCATTGACCGCTTTAATGAATGTCTTTATCTGATCCGCATCAAGCCACGGCCTGACCGCCGGCATGATCGCCGGGAGCTTCACAGTCGGAACTGTGAGTCCTGCAAATTCAATGGCAGCGGCAAGCAGTGACCAACTGTTTTTGATAGTCTTTGATGATACGCCGCTTTTCACTTCGTCATTGATGACGGTCTGCCAGTCCTTCACAGACGATAGTTTCTTTCCCCTATAAGCCGGGAACCGGTTGTCTGCTATTGTCTGATAACCGCGAATTGTTGAAGGTGACAGTACCGCTTTTCTGCTGTCAATATACCGATCTAATATTTCCTGAATGGTCGGATCATTCTTCGACTGAAGATCAAGACGCTTTCCAGCTTTATATTCTGCCTTTATAAGTCCGGCCTCATCTTTGCACGCTCTTGCGGTCGGCCTTGTGATAGATATGTTGTTCCCGCCTAAACGGAGCATGATGTTGTAATTGCCTGACGGCAGTTTCTTCGGCTCTGGTACTTTCATTTCTTCTCCTCCTCAATATACCAATCAAGTTGTTTTCTGATATTCGCAATGTGCATCTCACGGAGCAGATCACGGACGTTGAAGTCTTCCGGTATGCTGCCATCATCTTCGCCAATGTACTTTATCTTTGTTTCATTCATGTAGATATAATCATACATCTCAGACAACACATTTTTAAAGATTACATCATCGGGGCCGAATGGGCCGATGAATATTTTTTTGTTCTCATAGCCGAGAATGTGGTTAATCATCATCAGCGTTTTGCTGTTAAAGTCTCTGACTTGTTTGCTAATGCCTTCCGGGGCATTTTGAATGAACCTCAGAGTTTTTATCGCCGCATCTGATAAACCTAATGTCTGATTGGTTTCCGATGCCCAGGAAGAAACACCGGTCATCAAATAATGACAGTCAACATTTAGATACTCAGCAATCCGGATAATCGCTGTTAGGCTTGGCTCTTGCTTTGCGTTCCTGTAATTAGACAATCTCCCAGTTGATATGTTCAATTCCTTAGCCATTGTAACCTGGTCTATTCCGCGAGTCTCCAATAGATTGTTTAATGTTACCGAAAAAGTATAAAGCTGTTGTTGTGACTGTTCGTCATCAGGAAATCTTGCTTTGGCATTTTCTTTTATTTCGGCATCGTCCACTGAATGCGGGGTTCTTTTCCTTCTTTTTGCAGTCATCGTATTACCTCCAATTCATTTTAATGAAACTTTCTTTATTCTTTCATTTTCAAAATTTAAGATGAAAGAATTACATAAGCATCGAAAATCGCTATATAATCAACCATGAAAATGAAACTTTACTTTAAGTTTCACTTTACTATATCATTTTTCTTTTCAGTAGTCAATAGAAAGGGGTGAAAAAGTGTCTAACCAATTGCAATCACAGGCTTCCGAAATGCGGAGAAAATATCTCCGGGAATGGAGGAAGAAAAACCCGGAAAAGGTTCGGCAGTACAATCGCGAATACTGGCAGCGTAAAGCAGCCAAAACGAATCAGGACGTGGACGGAACCGAAGAAGGAGACGCAGATGCCGTACATTAAAAAGCAACAGCCTTATGCAAAAATGAACCGGCTTCTTCTTGGTTACGGCCTCAATGGTGTGAAGCTCAGCCGAATTATTGGTACATCACAGCCGACAGCTAAGAAGAAGCTGGACAATCCTTCCCTTCTTACTCTGGCAGACCTTGACCTGATCCACAGGAATGGGCATATCCCTTATGACGAATTGAGGGAGGCAATTACACGATGACCACGAAAAAAAGAACCGCTCCAGATGGTAGGAACATCCAGAGCGGCAGACAGGAGAACGAGCGGAGCGCTTTATCTCCAAACAGTATTATAACAGAATTGCAGTTCAAATGCAATCGAAAGGGGCCGGGATGAGCTACAATTTCAAACGTGAAGACGCGATTGATTTTGCGAGAGCCGGTCGATATGAAACCAGAGAAAAAGGCGATGAATTAGAGTTTGAATTTTGCCCTTATTGCCGGGGTGGAGATCACCGAGACAAGTGGACATTCTCCATTAACCTTGTTTCCGGCGCTTTCAAGTGTCTTCGGGCGTCTTGTGAAGAGAAGGGGCATTTTGTTCAACTGTGTCGAGACTTTGATTACCAGCTTGAGTTTGACCAGGACAAAGCATACAAGCCTTTACCGCAGCCGAAACAGAAGATCATACCGACAGAAGCGGCGGCCAGATATCTGGAAAGCCGGGGGATCAGCAAGGCTATCACTGATCGGTATGAAGTCACGACAGGCAGCAATCCAAATATTCTGAAGTTCCTTTTCTATGATGATACCGGGCAGCTTGTGTTCATCAAGTATCGAAAGACCGACTACCAGAAAGGCCGCGATAAGAACAAGGAATGGTGTGAAAAAGATACCATGCCGATCCTGTTCGGGATGAAACAATGCACGAATTACAATCGGCTTGTCATCACTGAAGGACAGATTGATTCCCTGTCGGTTGCAGAAGCTGGCATTGAGAATGCCGTATCTGTACCAACTGGAGCAACTGGTTTTACCTGGGTGAACAACTGCGGAGACTGGGTACGGCGATTTGATGAGATTGTTGTCTTCGGGGATTATGAGCGAGGAAGGATCACGCTGGTCGATGGCATTCGGGAACAATTCCCGGATAAGAGAATCAGAGTTGTCAGAAAGATAGATTACCTTGGAGAGAAAGACGCGAACGACATTCTCCGGCAATTCGGTGATGCTGCAATCAGGACGGCCATAGAAAACGCAGAGGATCTGAATCCAAACTACAGGCCACAGGATGATGATTTTTCACAGGCTGCGGTTGCTGAGATGTTTTCCGAATATAGCAAAGGCAGAATTCTGTATACCGATTCCTTGGGTTGGCTTGTCTGGGATGGCAAACGCTGGGCAGAAGACGATCACGCTGCAATGGCTGCCGTTATGAAATTTGCAGCAGGAATGCGATCACAGGCGAAAGCAACTTATAAGCAATCACTGGTAATCAATGACGATGGCAAACAGATTGAAAACCGGAAGGATAAAGAGTTCCTGACATTCTCCTGCAAGCTGCGGAATGAGAACAATCTCAGGGCGATATTGAACCTGTCAAAGCCTTACCTTCACATAGAGGCGAAAGAACTGGACAGGAACTGGTATGAGCTTAATACTCCTGCCGGGGTTGTCGATCTGAGAACCGGCGAAATAAAACCGCATGATCCGGCAGCACTTCACACAAAAATTACAAGTTGCGCTCCGTCTGATATCGGTGCTGAGTTGTGGCAAGATACTTTGAACAGGATCAGCAGAAACGATAGAGAGCTGCAAGAATTCCTGCAAGAGAAAGCCGGCGCTGATGCTTTCGGCAAGGTGATGTTGGAAACGGCTGTTTTTGCGGTCGGTGATGGCCGAAACGGAAAAAGCACTTATTACAATTCGCTTCAGCTTGTTCTTGGTGACTATGCCGGCACGATAAGCAGCAAGGTGTTGACAACTGAGCGACAGAACCGAGGAGCTGAAAAGGCCACGCTTAGAGGAAAACGCTTTATCGTTTCCGGCGAATTGGAAGAAGGGCAAAAGTTGAGCAGTGCGACATTGAAAGACCTGGTATCCACAGACGCGATGAGGATCGAGCGGAAGTACAAAGACCCGGAAGATGTGCAGCCGACACACAGTATAACACTGTTCAGTAATTTCCTGCCGCGAGTGGGATCGACTGATTCGGGAACCTGGAGAAGACTGCTGGTTATTCCCTTCAATGCTGAGATGCCGGCCGGGAATGATGAGATTCCCAATTATGCCGAATACCTTGCAGATCATGCCGGCGGCGCGATCCTCAAGTGGATTATTGAAGGTGCAAAGCGTTTCTGCGAGCATGGGTATCATTTGGACATTCCGAATGTTGTGGCCAGAGAAAGCTCACAATACCGAGACCGCGAGAACTGGATCAGGCTGTTTATTAATGAGTGCTGCATTGCTGATCCGCGATACTCAGTGCAAAGCGGAAAGCTATATCAGAGATACAAGGTTTATTGTTCGTCAACTGGCGAATACTGCCGCCGAACAAATGACTTTGCCGCAGCTCTGATGATTGAAGGTTATAAGACAGAAACCCGCCGAGGTGGGAAAAAGTTTATCCTTGGCTTGGATGTTGATCCAGGCGAACTATATTCGGGCAATCCGGCAGCGTACAATTTTTAATTGGTGGGGTCTGATTAGGTCTAAATACAAACTTTTTTATATTTAATTTTTTTCTCTATAGAAACTTTTGTTCGAGACCTAACCAGACCTAACCCAAATAGAATTATTGAAGATAAAGGAGTCGAAAATGCAGATTTATTCAAATCATCTGGACAAGCCTTTTGATGTGGCCATCTGTCTTGACCGCGACAAGAAGCGGCCTTGGAGTGTGGTATCGCATCACAGCAAGTCGAGTTTTTCAACTGTCGGCCGGCTGCTCACATTCATGCAGAGCGCGAACATATTTACTCACGAAGCCTGTGTTGAGATCATCCGCTATGCTTTGTATCCTGCGGCTTGGATGACGCTTTCCAAATCTTCTGGCGGTTTATCTAACGATATTCTGAGGGGCGCCAAAATTCTTTTTGTCGAGCAGATTGATTCCCCAGTAACGGACGGAGCTTTCATTTATGTACTGGATCGCAATCGCGCACGAATAATCGAAATAACTCCGGATGAAGAAGCCATGGAGAAGCCAAACAACTACGACCGGTCACTTGTCAGAATCAGAATATCATCAGAGCTATGGTGATTACAGACACTGCCGCAAACCGGTTGCAGCGTGTTCGCCGGGGCTGGTCTGAGGTTGACCGGCTAACGGCAATTGACCCGGCTGCCGCGCTGGAGTTGTTCGGGGTGCTGATCGGTGAGACCGGCTTGCCCTGGTCGGCTTCTACCTTTGCGGATCACTGGCGAAAGAGCTGGCCGATGATGTCGGCTTGACCGTCAGTCAGTTCTTCAGGGTAAAGGCCGATGCGCTCAGACATTTGGAGGAACAATCACAATGTGGATCAACATAAACTATAGTAAATCTGACGCGATGCTTGCCACGTTGCTTGATGACATTATCTCACAGGCTTTGCCCAGTGCATACAGGCATGAGACTGAACCGGACAAAAACTCATGTCGTTGCATCGTCTTCAACACGATGGGCAAGCGCAAACGCAGACGGAGACACAGACACCGGCAGCGCACGGCCAGAGACGAAGACAACGAAGGACATTGAACCATGGTTTTTTCCGGGGAAATACTCCCCCTTATTGATTGTTGATGATGGATGCCGCAAGAC
>Ga0326514_10003468_pt1 | contig 10036 bp, 21 predicted proteins | sample 3_2548_0518_D_FD_203653 | JGI IMG/M metagenome (GOLD analysis project Ga0326514, IMG submission 203653) | Bovine rumen microbial communities from UC Davis, California, United States - 3_2548_0518 | ecosystem: Host-associated > Mammals > Digestive system > Stomach > Rumen | place: USA... | reverse complement strand
CAACCAAAGTTCTTCCTAAGACACTTAGTTATCGTCTTGGAAACAATGCTATTCAACAGCTTTCCGTTTCCACCGATAAGCATTCTCAACATCGTCTTCATCTCCTTTCTCTTCATTATAGGAGATGTTTATCCCGCGAAAGAAAAAAGAGAAGGCTGTATCAGCCAACTCTTAGAAAGCTGTTGTCAGCCAACTCTTTTTACTTCGAAGTCTACTCCGAAGTGTTCCGCATACTTGTTAAACACTCTTATTCGCCTTTCAATATCCTTCACTTTGTTTCTTCGGCAGGGATACAGTATTGTCGCATGACCGTCTTCAAATCCTCCGGTACAAGTTCGAACCCCCAAAAGCCATTCTTGGGGAACAGAATTAATCCCGGAATCGAATTCGCGTTCTGCATCGGCACTATTGCACCATACCGTAACCATAACAGGGTTCCTAGCAAAAATGTTAAACATAAAGCTCACTCCTTTCTCTTCATTATATAGATTGTTGATGCCGCGAGGTGCTTTTTACTGCTATTTTGAAAAAAAAGAAGGCCGTGTTTCCACAGCCGACTTTGATTTTTCGAGTTTCACTTTTTCTTCGCTTCTTCTCTTTTTCTTGCCGCTTCCTTTGCATCATTAATCGCTATTGCCACTTTGCACGCATATCGAACTACTGTGATCACTCCGATCGCGGCTAATAAATTCAAAACTTTCATAAACTCATCTCCTTTCATTATATAAGTTGCTTATAACGCGAAAAAAAGAAAGAGCCTTGTTAGGGCTCAATCCATTCGTCCTTATGCTTACATTTGTATTCATAGACCGCTCCCTTTAATGTGCCAATGGCGCTCCAAAAGTAATAGTTCTCTTCTACGCCTATCTTGTCACACCTAAATTTGTCCTTATCTATATTACCCAGCAGCTTAAGAGCGTAATCGATTCCATCCACTAAGCATTGCTCTTTAACTTTCATATGACGATGCTCATCATTACTAATTATTTTCATGAGTTTCATCTCCTTTCATAATAAGGGATGTTTACGGCGCGAAAAAAAAGAAGGCCATGTTTCCACGGCCAACTTTGTTTAGTCACTTCTTGCCGAAAGTCCGAATGATCGGAAGCCCCTTGACCCAGTCAAGAGTCTTCTTATTGACCAGCGTTCCTTCCTGATCGGAATCATAGGCTTTCTTGAGTCCAAACGCTGCCAGACCAACTCCGGCTACCGAGCTCAGAGCTCCAAACCACGAATTCCGACTGGCCGCTTTCCCCTCCCGATCGTTCTTGAGCACTTTGGAGTAGACTTCCAAAACATCGGCGTTATCTTTATAATCCGCCTTAATCTTGGCAATCTGCTTCTCAGTAAGCTCAACCTTTCGATCGAGAACGGTGACCGTGCCGCCGTCATTCGCTTTCAAAGCGCTGATCTGGGCATCCTTCAATGCCGACAGATTCGTCTCCAAGTCCTTCTGCTTCTGCCTCAGAATCTTCTGCTCCATCTGAAGATCGTCTCGTTCTTCACGAAGCTTCCATTTCGGCTCCCGCTTCAGCTTATTAAACAACTTGTTGTCCATATAAATGAACCTCCTTTTTATTTAGTCATTAAGATGCTTGTTTTAAATGCGAGTCGTGCGTAATGTAATGAAGAGGAACGCGATTGAAAAGAAAAAAGAGAAGGCCGTGTTTCCACAGCCAACTCCTTTGGTCTTTAAGCAAACTTCCTCTTCAGATCCCCGACTTCGACCGAAACATCGATCATTTCATCGAGGAACGCCTCAACCACATCGAACTCCAGATTCAACTGGACACCTTCAGCGCTGGTGATCGTCAGAAGCTTCTTGCCGAAATCGGCACGATAGCCATATCCGGTCTTATTGCCAACGATCTTGGCAACCATCTCAATGCTGATGTTCTTGCCCCACCTCGGATCGTCGCGATGATCCCGAACCGTATCCACAGGTTCAGGAGTCTTCTCGACTTCCTGGGTCGGCAGCTCCACAACATTATCGGTGGCTTCCTCTTCGCTGGTCATAGACCTTTTGATATTGCTGATCGTAACCCGACTCCGACCAGTGAGCTCAGCAATCTCGCTGATGCTGGTCCCGTCCTTAAGGTAGTTCTTAATGATAGTCAGTTCTTCTTCATTAATCTTGTTCCAATTAGCCATAATTAGATCCTCCTTAAAAGTTAGTCTTGTATAACCATTAAGATGCTTGTTTTAAATGCGAGTTTTACTGCCATTTTGATTGAAACTACGCAAAAAAAGAAGAGCCCTGTTTAGAGCTCATCTTTAGAATTCACTATTGTACTAGACTGAAAACCAATCTTTGGCCTATAATCGTTTTCTTCGTCACTTCTCTTCACACCATGTCGTCTTTCATATCTTTTACTTGAAACGGATCGATCGCCTCTGGCTAAATCGTCCAACGCATTCAGAAATATTTCGAACACAAAAGACGCAAACGTCTTCGCAAAGAAGAAGATAAACACCAAACCAACAATTTGTCCAAAAGTCAGATTCATAATCTATACCTCCTCGTTTATTCTATAATAGCGTATGTTTCAGATGCGAAAAAAGAAGAGCTCTGTTTAGAGCCCTCCTCTTTGGTCATCATTCCATGCAAACTCGATGCTCGCCGTTCTCGATGCTGACCGCACATCCAAAGTCAGCGCAGATTAGCCTGGCAATCTCAAGAGCTCCGTTATAGAATCCCATATTGTAGGAATCTGTATCCTTCGCCACTTCATTGCCAGTCAGGGACTCCGCCGCTCTGTCCAGAAACGCATCAATATCCGGCGCAACAGTATTACCGAAATACATGTTTTTCACCTCCTATTACGCTAGTTGTTTCAGATGCGAAAAAAAGGAGCCCTTGTTAGGACTCCGCAAAATTACATTTTTCAATTGTCCAGCAGTACTTGAATACCGTTATGTTCTGAAGCATTGGGTATTCGATCTCAATAGCAATATCTCCATCGTCTTCGGTTATGTCAGTGGCTTTTCCTCCAATACTGCGAAAATACCTAAACAAGTCATCTATATATCCACGAATTCGTTTTTCCGCAATTGCTGAATCAAGAGCTACAGCTTTAACCTTCTCATAGACTGCGATATTACTATTACCCGGATAACAACGCTCAATAATAACACATACGCTTTTCACTATTACTTCCACCTTTCAATTTAGTTTTTCATTACGTGGTCTGTTTCAGATGCGAAAAAAAAGAAGGGGCAATGTTAGCCCCAACATTCAGATAACGTAGCAGTTATCATCTCTGTCAGTTCACTTCCATCGCACCCTTCGTTTTCAAGTAGTTCCATCTCAGCCACGAACTGTTTCGTGAATTTAGCAGCCATCTTCAACATGTATTCATTCCAATTACTGTCATCAAGTCCTTTCCTGGCTTTGTCCCACAAGTTCATCGATTTAGCTAAGGTAATGCTCACCTTGCCTTGATTTCTCGTAGTCCAATCCTGATAGGACCATCCTTTCATTATGCATTTCCTCATGTCGCAAATGATCTTGCAATCCATAAACAAATTAGCTTGACTCATAATAAAACCTCCTCTATTGTTCTATAATAGGATCTGTTTATGGCGCGAAAAAAAAAATAAACACGTGTTTAAATGAAGCCCACCGAACAATCTCGGAAGGACTATCGATTAGTAATTAATAGTCACTCGGGAAAAGTATTGTCGTGGCTGAGCGATCCGATTCCGTAATGATCCAAAGCTGATTCTCGAAAATATCCTCGATTTTGTCGGGAATATTGTAAACCGCCATAACCCGATCGCCATCACGGACAGCCTGATTATTCAGCATCCAATCTTCCGGGCATGTATCGCCCCAGTCATACAATATATAACGGCTCAAGCAGCCCGAAACGAACGTCTTGAACTCTTCATTTTCTTCCATTGTATCAAACACTGCTCGCGTCGTTACAAGTCTTCCAATTTCAAAAGTTTTCGCCATAATATCATTCCTTTCTGCCCTCCGAGCATCGCTCAGTGGGCTTCATTATACGGAATGTTCATGGCGCGAAAAAAATATAAGACCTGCTATGAGGCCTTATACCTAATTTTGTTGTCATGAATCTCACACGAGAATATACCTTCCGGTTTTACATCTCCCCAAAGCTTATTCAACAACCATAACACAAATCGAGAACCTTCCACGTAGCATACATCACCTTCATACCAGTAATTACCATCGGATTTCTTTGTATAGACATGAGTATAGTCTATTACCTTAATCACGCCGTAACTACTCATAAGATTCGTGATTTCTTGCTGCACTTTGCATTCATCTACTATTGCATAGTCGCTTGTATGCGGGTAACTAAAAACCAATAACTTCCGCATGTTTTTCACCTCCTCATACAAAGACTTGCTTTAAACGCGAAAAAAGAAGCAACATGTTTCAGCTGCTTCTTTTGAGAAGACTCACTTCACATACCCAGTAAGCCATCCTACTCCAATCTTTGGGTCAAACGTAATTGGTTCGTTTTCTGATACATAAATCGTTTTACCGCTCGGAAGAACTCCAAGCACAGGTGAAATCTTATCGCATACCTCTTTTGTCATTCTCTCAAATAAGCTCACATAAGCATTATCATGATCCAGGCTGTCGTCTACACTATTCTCCGTCGGATAATAAGTGTCGAACACCTGCTGATAAGCCTTAGACAGTTCACAAGATTCAAACAATCGCGCCATGCTATTCCACACATCAAGAAATATCTTCGTAGCAAACTCCTTATCTCGTTCGTCGATTCCGTCTATGCATAACTCAAATCTCACAGGACCGTACTCCATATGCGGTCACCTCCTCTTAAAGGTGTATGTTTGAGATGCGAAAAAAAATAGGCCTGTGTTTACAAGCCTAATATTGCCTAGAACGAATGTTTCCTTGTGGTCTCGAATACTCCGTCCAAGTCGGCCATTCAATAGGTTCATAATTCCGTCGAATTCTTAAGTATTTAAGCCATTTTCGGTGTTCTCTCACACCACGCTTTTTGTACTTAAGATACTTCCGCTTTGATTTCAGAACCGATCTGATTTGCCGATCGGACAAGTTCGTTACTGTTTTACCCATTTAATTCACTCCTTTCGTTCTATAATAGGAGTTGTTCCAACCGCGAAAAAAAGAGAAGGCCGAAGCCCTCTCCGCGAGTTATGCCTTAATCTTTTCGTTGACTTCATCATCCAGTAACAAACGCACACTAGATTCATTCTTACCGAGTTCAAGCGCAATCTCGCGAACTGACTTTCCAGCCTCCTTTAATTCCTTAGCCAAGCTACACAAAACTATTCGGTTATCCCGATTTCGCATGAAAACATGCATTCTAAGCTCCGTAACAGACAATCCGAAGAAATCGGCTACTTCCTTCTCAGAATAGCCATTCTTTCGCATTTCGTCGACCCTACGCAGCATCATGTCAGTTCCGTACTTCATACCAAATACCTCCTAATATTTTTGAGCTAGGCTAATAGCTCTATTAGGAGGCTTGTTTTGATCGCGATTTTAGATCCAGGTTACAAAAGAAACAAAAAGCTCATTTCGAAGATTGCGCTTAATACTGACCAACGAACTGGACGAAATATCTATTCTTTCCGGTATAGGATAATCCTGCTCCATTTCAATCGTCTGATCTCTTCTTGGTATTACAAAATGGACGAAATGACTTACGCACTGTCCTATGAACTCTTTGAATTCTTTGTTTTCGTTAATAAACTCCCAAAGATCGTCATCTGCAATAATTCTATATCCATCGATTACTCCATTCATATGTATCATCTCCTTCATAAGAAGATTATACACTAAAACGCTTCCGTTAACAAGAGAAAAAAAATAGAGACCTGTCCGCAATGCGAACAAATCTCTATTAATTTCTGCCATTTTGATTAACTCAAACCAAAATACGTTCGTACCTCAGCCATCGTTGCAATTTCAATACTTCCTTCTATCTCTTCTCCACTAGCATCATGTGCCGTATAACCGGCAAGCATAACTTCTGGTATTACGGTATCTTCGGTTAGATCAATCAGAGTACTCCCATTATATACGACTTTATTAACATATGGATTATTCGCCATACATGATCACCGCCTTAAGCAGCAATCGCCACAGTCTTGCCACCTGCTGCATTATCGGTTTCAGTATAAGGGATGGCTGCTACTGTAACCTGTGTAAGATAATTATATGTCGGAGAATCAGGAGTAACAACCTGCTGAGTTGTAGAAGGAGTAACGGTCTTAGTCTGGGCATGAACATCTTCAGAACCCGACATTGTTCCTGTTACGCCAAGAATTTCGACTCCTTCTCGGATGTTATCGGCAATGATCTTTGACTGTTCGGTCGAAGAGATCCCTACTTTACCGGAGCCGTCATGATAGCCCTGAGGTATCGTATATTCCCCGGCTTTGGTCGTAATGGTTCCCGTAACACTGCCGTTATTGGGCATCGTACCAGTCAGTAAGGCTCCTCTGGCATGAGCGGTTTTTCCGCTTAAAATCTCAGCAACAGCTGCCGTATCGTCAGAAGTATCGCTATCGTAAGTGTTCGTACCGGTGATAATAGCACCAGATTTGTCATGGGCAGTAATCCCGCTTGCCAGTTTATCGGCACTTACTGTATCAGCTGTTAAGTCAATAAGAGTATTTCCACCGTAGACAACTTTGTTGATATAAGAATTAGGCATTTAAGTCCCCTCCAATATAAATGGTTCTCCCGTAAGGATTGGAAACGTCGTAATAAGGTATCGCCCTGATCTCAACGTCTCTTCTCATTGTTTTGTTCGTCGTTTCTAATGTCTGAGAAGAAGGTGTTGGAGTAACCTCATATTCGCCGGAATAATCCGGATAGTCGGAATGTCTGATAACGATTCTGCCTGCTTGAACATCTCCGATGACCGCTTCTGAAGAAACCGATCCGTTAATATTCCCAACACTTTCAATGACTCCTACGATAGTAGCTTTGCTTTTCGTGTTTCCAATCATCGACCGACCACCTCTGTCATGAGGCAGAAATTCTTTCGATTCGAAGAGCTCGTTCTTGCATTACCGGTCAACTTTGGCCAAACTGTGATTCGTTTTCCATCGTCTGCCATTAGCTGTACTTCAGCCGAGTAAAAGCCTGGAAGCATATCGGCCGTATCATCATGCGCAATATCAATATCGTTCGATCCAGGATCAGATTGAATTTCGATAAGAATAGTACTATCAAGACTTGGCTTCTCCCTGACTGTAAATATCAAGTATTCATTTTGAGTCATATCATAATCTTCACCGTCGTCTGTCTTCAGAGGAACCGTTAAAGTGGCGTCATCCCCAACGGTAAGATTGATGACGCTGGATCCGTCCGAATTAGAACTAATATAGATCATACGTATTCCTCCTAAAATATCAATTGGAGTCACTGATGGGAATCGAACCCACATCTAATGCTTGGAAGGCACTCATCTTACCATTAGACGACAGCGACTGAGAAAATATCTTTACCAGGTCGTCGTTAATTGCTTATGATCCCTGGTTCCAGAAAGATGTATCTTCTGCGGATCGCAAACCTGAGCCGGAAGAAGCATTCCTCTAGCCGCGTATCCTCCATAATTAAGCCATGACACGGCCGAAATAACTGTATAATGGCCCATTTTAACTTGCCCATTTCTCGGGTCGATAACGATCTTCGCCGGTTTCGAAATAAATCCTTTGTGAACGTGCCCAACTACAAGACAATCAAGCCCATCGATAACGTTTCCAAATCGTTCATTTCGATTAACAGCGGCTCCAGTATAAATTCCACCGCCGGAACCATGAGTAACGGCAAAGGTGTAGACGTTAGCTCGCAATCTTACATTCTTTTTTAAGTTATTCTTAGTGCCAACGCCAATTCGCATATAGGCGATATTCTCTCTATATAAATGCTCGATATCCAATTTTGAACATATATCGTAAGTCAAATCCTGATCATCGTCTTTAAAAGTTCGCCTTTCGTGGTTGCCCGACACAACGCAAAGAATTCTATCGCGAACCGGTTCTAAATACTTAACCATTCTTTTCTTCGCGTCTCTAGGTCGAATAGCCTCGTCGAACGGATTGGCAAATTTGCAGCTTCGAATGCTATTATTGAGAAGATCTCCATCCAAGATCAAATAAGCATTTTCGGCTTCGACTTTCTTTAAAAAAGCTTGCCATTCCGTTTCGGCATGCTCCATCGCACCAAGGTGGACATCCGCAATCGGATATATAATAATGTCATCTGAAAAATCGTGAGAAATGAGGTCGAAATCATTTAGCATATAATAGTACCCACTTTCTTCGATTTTGGGCAATAAAAAAAGAGCCCATGATGGTGTCCGATCTGGGATTTGAACCCAGGACTCCATGATTAAAAGTCATGTGCTCTACCAACTGAGCTAATCGAACATATTAGAGGGCATACTATATATTGTGGTGCGGTCTTGCCTCTTCAACAAGATATTGTGGTGTTTCACAGGTCTCCAAAACCTTTGTTGTGAGTTCGAATCTTACTGCCCCTGCCAGTGCAATCCTGACAATTGTTGGGATTGCTTTTTTGTTAGATTCCCACAAACGGTTAAGAATTCCCACGTGCCATTTTGATTGATTTGAAGCTAAAATGCCTCTCGGTCAAAAGTTTAACAAACAATTAACCTCATTTCTTCGAGAGCATCGCCATATAAGTGGATGTAGACGTTATAGGTTATGGTGACGTCTGAGTGCCCAAGAAGCTTAGATAGAACCTTTACGTCGCAACCCTTTTCGTAGCAGTTCGTCGCAAAAGTATGCCTAAAAACGTGCTGCCCATAATAATGAACGTGCGCTTCGTCGCATGCTTTCTTGATCCACCATCGAAGAGTTTCGTACGTAAGAAAGTTCCCTCTACTGTTATGGAAGATGAAATCCGAATCACTCGTAGTCGTTTCCTTCAAGAAAGACAATAAATCGTATGCCTCTTGGCTTAAAGGAATAGTACGATTACTCGTGTAGGATTTTGCACCCTTCTGGACGTAGCACCGTTTCGCATCACCAAGCCGTACAATTGTCTTGTCGATTCTGACGGCCTTTCGTCTCCAGTCAATGCTACTCCAGGATAAGGCCAAGGCTTCCCCAACTCTCATCCCTGTTTCCATCATGATAATCGCTGCGTAGTATGCCATGCTGTCTCCTCTATAGAAGACAGATTTTAATGCCTTCTGCTCTTCATGGGTATAAGCGACGACTTCTTTTTTGGCTTTCTTAACGGACGATTCTGCAGGAAGCTTAATACCTTTATGAATCGGCTTACTGATAAAGCCCATCAGATTCGCATGCTCTACCCAACCGCCAATCAAATGAATCTGCTTCTTGATCGTAGAGAGAGCATATCCATCATCAACCAATTGATTGACGTAAATCTGCAGAGTTCCACTATCAATTGTATCGATCGGCACCTCAGAGACAGGATACCTTGACATAGTCTCCAGCGACACCATTAACCTATCGTACGTTGACGCTTTTACTGAATTCTTCTTATAACTCACCAACCATTCGTATATCGCATCATATAACTTTTTCATCATTTCCTCCCATTTTGAAGAAATGACAAGACCGCAGCAATATTATACCACGGTCCTGCCACATCGGTCAATCAAGCTTTTACTTCTCAATCGCCTTACCACTAATCCAGCCAACATACTTAACGGTATCGACTTTGTACCAGTTATCCTTTTCTTCCCCTAAATACAAAAGCTTATCCCCGCCATGAACGGTTCCAAGGCTCTTATAAGATGTCGAAGGGCCTGTACGCACATTCCAGCTACCCTTCTTCACAGTCAAGAAAAACTTGCTGTCGTCTTCCGATTCGGGATCTTCATCGACGATTTCTCCACACTTGGAAGAAACCCAAGCGCTTCGCCCATCGAATTCGATATTGTACCAACCATTGGTAGTAACGCCTAAATATGGATGATATTCTCCATTACGAACAACGCCAATATGGTCCGAACTGGCACTGGGCTCTACTCGAACATAATAATTTCCATGGGTCACCTTG
>Ga0326514_10003466_pt1 | contig 10040 bp, 6 predicted proteins | sample 3_2548_0518_D_FD_203653 | JGI IMG/M metagenome (GOLD analysis project Ga0326514, IMG submission 203653) | Bovine rumen microbial communities from UC Davis, California, United States - 3_2548_0518 | ecosystem: Host-associated > Mammals > Digestive system > Stomach > Rumen | place: USA: California... | reverse complement strand
GAAAGCATCATAATCATCACGAGTAGTCAAAACTTTTGTATCAGTGTAGACAACCGCTTGATTACCTGCCCAACCGAATCTGATACCGAATTCATCAAATTTCACATCTATAACGGGAATCAGTTTGTCTGTACCTTTTATCTTATCCAAGAAGAGGATTTTACCCTGAATATTTCCGGCTTTCTTATTCCCAAGCCACACCTTTTCCGTCCACGAAACGATATTGATAGAATCATCCTTGGTGCCGATGACCCCTTGCTCATTGTCATCGTGTGTTTCGACCAACTTTTTTAGTTGGTTCATCAATAACTCATCCTTATAAACAACGATGAGCGTTTTCTTGGTTTCAAACATAAGCATTCTCCCTCACCTTCTCCGCAACAAAATAAATTGAAAGAATTGTCTGGCAGGTTAGGGCGATGTCGGTAACGGAACATATGTGTTTTTTCTTTAGTCGGAAGGCGTGTTGCCTTCCGACTTTGTATATATAGTGGCTTAGTTATGCGGAAACGTCCATGTTTTCTGTGCTTTCGCTCTGCATCATATCGGCTAACTCTTCAGGCGTGATTCCTAACGCAGCAGCGGCGTGCTCACGGCGCGTCATTTGGTACTTGTAGAAAATCATGACAGGGTTTCCAGCTTCTTTGGAGTACTTGCTCGGCTTTTCATAGACATCCACGCGCTGAATGAAAGCATAGAGCAGTTCGGGCGTCAGCTCGGGTACCGTTACTGCGGTTCGACTGAAAGACTACTCCGTTTTCTTCAAGCTCTCTGCGGTATCTGTTCATCCTGCGCTTCAAAGACTTCGCGCTGATTTCTTTACCGCAGAAAGAAATAAATTCGTTTGTGAAATCCGTATTTGATCCCGTGAAGGAAATCTTTTCTTTCATAAAATCAATCAGCAGATGAATGTCATCGGGCAACAGCATTTCAGGGTTGTCCGAACTGTCGGAAACAAAATTCCAAGTGCAGTTGTCCTTGTCAAAGCTGAGTTCAATTTCTCTGTCCTCAATGTCACGACCCGAGCAGTAGAGCGTAGCGTTAGTCGAACAGCGTTTGCTCTTGTCGAGAACAAACATAGTGTCCACACCTCCGGCAAGTCCGTTTGTGCCGGAGAGCATATTGAACGGGTCGCTGTCACCTTGCTTGCGCAGATGATGAACAAGGAGAATTGTTATCTTCAATTCCTCCGCGAGCTTTTTGATAAATTCAATTTCGTTGTAGTCGGAAGCGTAGCTGAGTTCACTTCCTGTGTCACGAATCAGTTGGAACGTATCAATCACAATCAGCACCGTGTCGGGATGCTCCGCGACAAAGGTTTTTATCTGCTCAACCAAACCGTTGCCAAGAGAAAAGCAGTAGGTAGCAAAGTGTACGTTGTCAGGCGCGCTGTCCGTTATCGTCAGCAGGCGTTCCTGCAATCTTGAATTGTTATCCTCCAAGCTGAGATAGAGCGTCGTACCCTGCTCAGTCGGGAAGTTCCAAATCTTTTCGCCTTTCGCAATCCTCACGGCCCAGTCAAGCATCAGCCACGACTTACCAACCTTCGGGGAACCGCCGATAATAGCGAGTCCCTGAGGAAGCAAATCTCTGATGACAAATTTGGTTTTCGGCAAGTCCATATTGAGAAGGGTTTCTCCGTCTATGGAATTAAATCTTTTCCTGATATCCAAATCACTGTTACTGTAATCTGTTATGGGATTTCACCTCGTTATACAAATTTTCTAAGAACGTTCTTTCGCTTTTTATTATAGCGAGTCTTGACAAAGAATCAATAGTTTTGTACAATATAATTTGAACTCAGTTAGATTGTTGATTTATTGCGAAATTCGGATTGTACAAAACGAGGTATCAAAATGGACTTAAAAAATTATCAGTTATCTGAATATGAAGAGTATTTACTGGAACGAACCGGAACAGAGAATATTGCATTTAATGATGGTATGGTTTATGTTACATATCATAGCGGTAACAACTCAACCGAGCTTATGAAATCTAATGACGATGAATTTGTCACGCTTTGCATAAATAAAAAAGAACAAGTATGCTCCTTGCAAGAGCACAAAAATGATGATAACTCGGAGTGGCTTGAAAGCATTCGGTTTCCGGTTGACTCAACCGAGATTGATGAATTTGAAAAAATGTTTTATAAACATAACCCCGACATTGAACCGCAGCCGAAAAATAACCCGCTCAGCGGAAGTAAGGTTACTCTGCCGTTGGGTGAAGCGTTGTTTGAATTTGTTTATGCAGATTTCGACTCGCTGTACAAGGAGGTCAAAGTATCTCTTCGCATGTATGAAGATATTGATTTACCAAATGCTGACAATGAAATGCAGGATATGATTAATCGTTATCAAATCTACCGCAACTATAAGTGGTTGATTAATCATTTGGCGTTTGGGTCGACCGCTTCCGCATTGTTTCCGCCGGCTATTACGCAGGATGCGGATTTGGCGGCGGCTATGCTTGACTATTATAAATATTTGACAATGCTTCAAAAGGAATACCGTGATATTCTGGAGTTCTGTTTTGAATCGAAGTATTATTCTGAAGTGTTGGGAGATATGACGCCTTCTGCGCGGTATTATCTTTATCGGAAGATAAATAACATGCCGCCCTTCGTTGAGTTTAACGAAGAGCAGCGGTTGATAATGGGAGACAAAAAGGCTCTGGCGGATTATGACTTTTCAGCGTTTGCTGATTTCGCGCAGGAACACGACATAGATGCAACCACACTAATATATTTTCATAACTTCAATCACAATCCGATTCTCCGTTATCGGTGCGAGAGCTTGCATGAATTCTTGGAGCTTGAACTTAACAAGCTGAGCGAATACAACGTCAACTTAAAGTGCTGCGAACGCTGCGGACAGTGGTTTACCTACAAGGGCAACTATGATGCGCGATACTGCAACCGGATTCATTTAGGTGAATTGCGTTCTTGCCGCGACCTCGCCGCCGAGGAAAACTATAAAATGAAAATGGCGGAAAACCAAGCGATTCCAATCTATCGAAAATATTATCGCCGTTATTCCGCTCGCGTGAAAGTTAACCAAATCAAGAAAGATGATTTCAAAAAATGGAAGTATGAAGCGCTTGTCAAACGTGATGAATGCTCTGCCGGAGATATAACCCCAGAGGAGTACATCAATTGGCTCGAGGGCTGTTTCCCCAACAGAAAGAGGAAGGATAAATAAATTCTGTATTCTTTGATTTACAGCGTATCAGATTTTGAACGTTATAAAAAGGCACAACTCAGAATTGTACAGACTCTGAGCTTGTGCTTTTTTCTGCCTACACGCCGCGACAAATCGGGTGTGTGGGCTTTGTTGGACGAAGTCGGGTACTTCCCACCCAACATTTCTTTAGCGCGACACGGGGCAAAACAGGGCGCGTTAGGTTTTCTCAGTGCCCATCGCTTCAACCATCAACCTGACAGCCAAAGAGAAACCTCGACAAAACGCGCTCGCCGAGGTTCATAAACTCTGTGTGGTTGTCTTTGATTTTTTTGAAAATAGCATTTTGCTGCTCCGTCAGCGTAGCCGACAATTCCTGTTCATGACGAATCACCAGCTTTGCGGTAATGTCATACTCACTGCCGCGCTCGACTTCGTATTCATGCGGAGCGATATTTCCATAGTAAAGATTTTCGAGTGTGGTCATTTTCTCACCGTCATTTCCAAGCACAACACAATACCACGGAAAAGAAATAAGTCAAGTTAAATAAACAGATGACAATTATTTTGTAATGTGTTATAATATAAAAGGTTGATAATCCACACTCAACGCCAACGGAGAGGTTATATGAAAAAGAGAATTATCGCTTTGATTTTACTGTGTGCAGTGGCGGTATCAATACTGTCGGCTTGCACAAAGCCTAAAGATGACACGTCAAAGCTGACCGAAGGGCGCACGCTGTTCATCTATATGTGCGGATCGAACCTGGAAACAAAGCAGGGACTTGCCGGAAAGAATATTGACGAAATACTTTCGGCAAATATCGGAAACGATGTGGACGTTGTTATTGAAACCGGTGGCGCGCAGACCTGGCGCTCTCACGATATTGATAGCAACGCCATTCAGCGCTATGAAGTGAAGGACGGAAATTTAAAGCTTATAGAAACACTTGATAACGCTAATATGGGTGAAGCCGAAACCCTGACCGACTTCCTCACATGGGGGCAGGAGAATTACCCGACCAATCACAATATGCTTGTGCTGTGGGATCACGGCGGCGGGAGTGCCAAGGGCGTTTGCTTTGATGAAAACTACGGCTTTGACGCGCTGACGCTGCCCGAATTAAAAACAGCTTTTGACGAAGCTGAGCTCAGCACAAAATTCGACATCATCGGTTTTGACGCCTGCCTGATGGCTTCTATAGAAACCGCCGCTGTCGTACAGAATTTTGCCGAATATATGGTTGTGTCAGAGGAGATCGAACCTTCAGGTGGTTGGGATTACAAGGCGCTTGCCGAGTCATTTGCAAAAGAAACCGATTCTTTAGAAGTTGGCAAGACGATCTGCGATTCCTTTATGGAAAAATGCAAAAAGAGTAATAAGGATGATATCTCGACGCTCTCTCTGGTTAATCTGTCAAAGCTGAATCCAATCTTTGACCATCTGGATTCTCTCGGAAAAAGTCTTTCGGAATTCGTCGGGAAAGATAACGCTTTTTCCAAAGTGATATCCGCCGCGAAAAGATGTGAAAAATTCGGTTATGACAGCGTTTTCTCAGGAAGCTCGAATATGATTGATTTTCTCGACTTCGGAAAGCTGGTCGTGTTGAGCGATTTCGACGCGTTTTCAAAAGTGTATGATATAGTGGAAGAAGCGGTCGTCTATTCCGTTACAGGCGAGCAGAGAGATAACGGAGGAATTTCGTTCTACTATCCAATCGATTATGATGAGAAAGAAATGACCGAGTACATATCTTTAGGCATATCCGAGCCGTACAACAAATTTCTGTCAACATATTATCTGAACGCGCCGGATGAGACTATTGCGTTTTCCGACAGGGGCTCCGTGGCGGAGAACGGCGCTTTCGAGGTATCGCTGACGAAGGAGAGCGCAAAATATCTCTCGTCGGTGACCTATCACCTGATTGAAAAGGACGAGGACGGGGCGGAATATATCCTATTCTCGGATGTGGATATCGACAGCGACTGGGACAGCCTTACCTTCACCTCGGATTTTAAAGGTACGCGCCGTTTGTATAACGGACATCAAATCTATTACACGCCCGACCGTGTCGAAGAGAACGAGATAATTTACAGTACCCCGGTAATCATCGAAGGAAGAAAAGGAAATATGATGTATTACCATTATCTGAATAATAAAGCCGGCGAACAGTATTTCGCACCGCGCCAATGGAGCAGTAAGGTAGAAAACTGGCTGCCTAACGAGTTTTATAACCCATGGGCGGGCGATACCGTTCAGGTGGCGGAGTCTCTTACAAGAAATCGGGACAGCTATACCGTAAATTACGGTGAAGAGTTTAAGCCCGAAGAACTTAAACCTGAAGATCTTTTCAGCGAAATAACGGAAGTACCTCTTTTCGGAAAAACTTACTATTACATTTTTGTCGCGACAGATATTTTCGGAAACGAATATTATTCGGATATGGCGACGATGAAGATGAAGTATACTTATGACGAACTTCTTAAAAATCCCCTGCCGGACAGAACGCCTGCGGCGGATGTGACAAACATTGAACCGTATATCCGATAACCGATATTTTGACATTGAAACAGAAAAAACGCGCCCGCCGAAGGATTATTCCAACGGCGGACGCGTTTTTTAATCGGTATTCCCGGCGCAGTTTCAGTGCAAACCGGAACCGCACCGGCATTTTACAGCTGTATAAATCAGTGAAGCTCAAACAAGCTGTAATTAATGTATTGTTTTTCGCTGTTTTTGATCATACTGCCGTTATTGATACCTACCATATATATTTTTTTGTCTGTGCTGAGAGAGGAATCCCCGGGACGTATATAGTTGCCCCACAGAAGGACCATTCCCAAATTGGCAGCTCTTGACATGCTCGTAACAAGACTGTCGATACTCGTGATGCCGGCACTCCCGAGTTCGTCTTTCAGCGACCTGCCGTTCATCCTGGAGAGGAAAGCATCTACTTCTCCATCTGTCCAGTTTCTATAGATATTGGTGCTCCGGTCGAGCATTGCGTATGGCCAATCAACCTTCTCCATAAAGCTGTGCTCCTTACTGTTCCAGACGCTGACTCTCTTGCCGATCGCATAGCAGAAGGGATAATACGACGGATCTTCACCCACACGTACATAGGTACCCCTGTCTACCTCGTTGCAATGCATGAAGGTTTTTTTGGAATCATACACAAACGTGCCTTGATTAAAATCGCCGTTGGCGCCGCCGGTCAGGGAGATTGTGTTTTCGGATTTTGAGTCGAAATAGAAATCTGTGATCACCTTTTTGGCGTTTTGATCCTTATAATAATACAAGTATAGCGATTTGGTTTTGTTCGTTCCGTTTGTATTTAAATCACCGTGTTTTTCCGTAAAGGAGCTGTCGCCCGTGCAGGGAACAATCGCGGCGCCGTTGTAGCTGTCACCGCTGTATGCATCGGTCAAAAGGAACCCGGTCATGGCGCTGTCGGCATCCGTGGTGGTTTTATATCCGAGGTATATATTCATACCGCCGTTTCCTTCGTTCAAATTCCGGTCAACCACCGTGTATCCCTTGTCCGTGAGTTGTCTCTTTGTTTTTGCGGAATTACGTGTCGAGCCGACCAGCATCACATCGCTGATAAATTTTCCCTCGGCCTTCACAAATTCTTCGCTCGGAATAACTTTGATCTCGCTAGCCTGATGTCCGATATTCGCGAGTGATTGAAGAGACTCCATCGCGTTGTTATAGTCCTGTATAATCGTTTTTGCGTTTGGGTTTTCGGGATCCATGCCTGCATCGTAACGAATAGCAAGCGCAGCATACGCTTTGATAAGAGTTGTTTCGGCGTATACTCTCTGCGCAAGTCTAAAAGCAAATGCCTGAGAATCGAAATTATACTTATAAGTACAAGTTTCATCATAAAGGCAAATCGGATTGCTGTCACCCACTCTTTCAAGCATTCCGGTAACGGACTCGTATTTTGACTTTAAAATGTTGCAATCATCAATAAAGCTGGAATAAACTAAGTTTTCAGGCTTTGCATTGCTGAGAATATACTCGATAAGAACATGATTATATTCACTTGCCTGCTCATCCGTCATATTTTCCCAGTCGATGTTTGCGTATTTTTCGTCCGTCTTCGCTAAATCCTTTCTGGCGCGATCATAGACATAGCTGACATCTCTGATTTTTTTGTTCAACAGCTCCATGTCGCTTGTATAGCCACTAAGCTTATTCTGAATATCTCTTTCCACCAAACCTTCAATATCTTTCCTTACAGAATCAATTTGGTCAGAAATCTTATCAAGTTTTTCGTTAATGCCTGCGAGTTCTTTCAGCAACTGCGCCTGATCGCTTTCGAGAACGCCGGCAGCTTCAAGGATAGATTTGCCGATGGAGTAAACCTGTCCGGCAACGCCGCCCCAATATAAAATGCATCCAAACGTGGTATTCTTACCCCTTGTGTATTTCTGTATCTCAAGCAGGGTATCTACATTCAAGGTAACCGCTCTTCCGAGGGATTCGCCGGAATAATCACGGGTATAGGAAGCTTCCTTCGAGGTCTTATCGCCCCAAGCGTTTGTAAGCGCGCCCGCAGCAAGCGTAACGGTACCGTTCATTGCCATGGTTTCCGTTGTCTGTCCGTTTGCGGGAACGGAAAGGATAAGGGTGGCAACTGTGTCGCTGTCCACCTTAACGGAGTCAGCCTTTGCGTCTTTAAAATCATCAGCAAAGCTGATAGCGTCAACCTTGAGATTCTTATCAAACGAACCGCCGTTTGCATAGAGCTTAAGCGTGATTTTAAGATTATCGCCGTCTTCCTCAACATAGTCAAATACGGGATAGAAGTTTGCCTGTGAAACGGATACAGTCGTCTCATAGTCGCCGAGCTTCATTGTGTTTTCGCCAAGAAGGTCGGCAAAATCGTTAACACTATTAACGCCGTCGGCTGCAATTGTGAGCTTAACGGTGTTGTCGTCTGCCTTTTCAACAGTCTCAACTGTTGCGCCGTCAATTTTAATATTATCTTTTGTTAAGGTGTTGATGTCAACGACGCCGTACACCTTGAGGTCTGCATTGACTTTACCGTTTTCAAACTTTAGTGTAGCGGTATCAATATATGCGCTTGCAAGCTGGATATCAACCTTGGAAGTAACGTCGGCATAGCCGTCTTTAATGCCGCTCGGCTTTACTTTGATTGCGCCCCACTGATATGCGCCTGCTTCGTTCCTGACAGGTGAGCCTTTCAACTGAACGGTAAGATTTTTATCGGAAGAAGAAACGCTTTCAATCTTCATATCCGAGAAGGCATTATCAAGATAAATATCCTTTTCGCTGATACCGTCCTCAAAGGTGCTACCGTCAATCGCTAACGTTACCTTTGCTTCCTTTGCGTCGGAAACAACATTTTCAACATCGGTAGTAAGCGTGATTTCGGGATATACAACCTCTGCCAAGGCAGTTTCTTCTAATTTGGTAAAGTTGATGTCATAATAGTTTGTTGGATTCAAAGGAGCGTTTTCGTCAGTAAAGGAGATGTCATAACCTCCGTTAGTATTCGCTTTTACGCTGTCTACCTTAACCTTAACGGTCGCTGCTATGACTTCTTCATCGCTTGTCGCAGCGGACTGCTGAACTTCCTCTATTGCGACGCCGCTTATATCAACATAGCTGATCTCCACATCCTTCGCGGTAATACCCGAAAGGTCAACCTTGTCGGATGTGACGGTAGTGGTATACTTACCGCTCTTAGCAAATTTGACCGCTGTGGCGGTGATGGCCGGTTCTGCCTCCGCCTCGTCCGGGGTAGCCTTCGGCTCACCGCAGGCGGTAAGGACAGAGCTGATTATTACCAGCGCGAGTATGAGCGAAAGCAGCTGTTTCATTCTTTTCATGGCTTTTCCTTCTTTCTGTTTTTGATATAATATTTTTAAGTGAATGGGTTGATGAAGTGTATATTACGGTATAAAACCGACATTGTTTATTCACGCACCCCAACAGGCTCATTGTAAATATCTTTTTTCCGCGCTTTGATAAAAAAGCAGATCATCAATATGAGCAGCACGATATCCAGCAGCGCGAGAGACACTCCTAAGAATGCGAAATTGTCACTTATTTCCATCAACTCCGGAGTCAGCGAAAAATCATACAGTCCATGTATCAGCCACGGCACCAGTAATGCGAACACGCCATAGCGCTTTTTACCCGTATGGAGCCGCTTGCCGTAGAACCAACCCATGATGAAGCCGTAACCGACGTGTCCCATCGTAAAGCCGCGCACCAGCATGATGATCGGCGACGCGCCGATCGCGTAGGGGATATCTTCAATGAGACCGAACGCTGTGCCTATAATCACCATAAACGCGACAACATCCGCCCAAGAATAGGCGTAGGGGTTTCTTTTCAGCACAAATCTAAAGGTGAAGTATTTGATGATCTCCTCGGCAAACGCCAGTACGACAAATGTATAGATCGCCTGATACACCAGAATGTTGACGTCCTTGAGCAAAGCGAGTTTCAGTACCGCGCTCAGAACATATAATATTGCGGACAGGAGAAGGATCGGCAGCACGCTGATCAACCCGCTGACAAAGGAATAGGTGCATTTCTTCCTGTAAAGAATATTTTCTTTTTGTCTATTCCGAAGCCAGATAAAGATCAGTACAGACGGGATGATGCTGAGCAGAAAAAACAAAATTGATAACAGCATGGTTTATCTTCCTTTCCGATAGTGATAATGATACAAAACGATTCCCGCCGCAGCGATTATCATAATAAAGAGTACAGGAACAACCGTATTTTCACCTGTCGCGACTGAGCCGCCGTTCGTAGAGACCGCGGAATCGTTCGTTGAGGTTTTTATTTCAGTCGCCGGTTGTGAAGGTGTAGTGGTA
>Ga0326514_10003465_pt1 | contig 10040 bp, 5 predicted proteins | sample 3_2548_0518_D_FD_203653 | JGI IMG/M metagenome (GOLD analysis project Ga0326514, IMG submission 203653) | Bovine rumen microbial communities from UC Davis, California, United States - 3_2548_0518 | ecosystem: Host-associated > Mammals > Digestive system > Stomach > Rumen | place: USA: California... | reverse complement strand
CACGGTCAAAGTGGCCATGATACTTGGATTGCTCACCGACTTGTAGTCCACATGGAACGTACCAGGCAGCAACACCAAGCTATTAGTCGTGCTCAACCAAGCTTCTTCATCACTTCTCACACTCCAGGTCACCTCCTTGTTGCTGGCATTGGAAGGAAGTACGGTAACCTTCGACTTCAGGTCATCCAAACGCTCCCAGATGTCCTGATCACCTACCTTGGCTGTTATCTCCGTCGTAGAGAGTGAAACGCTCTCAACAGGAATATTAGCCTTCTTGACAATAACTTTCGTGATGTCAGACTTACTGAAGACTTCAGCAACATCAGTATAGTTCTTACCTGTAATGGTGAGGGTCAAAGATACGCCTGCAGCAGGAGTCTCGATGGCTGTGGTAGTCAGAATATTGTTCTCGTTGACCGAAGCAATATAGCTGGAAGAACTCGAATAATCCCAAGCCAAGGTCAACTGGCCAGGTGTCATCGGAGTTGGATTCTCGCTCTCGGCATAGGTATACGAGATAGCGTTGCTCAGGTCATAGGTCGTAGGCAGCGTTTCCGACTCAATAGAAATGGTCGATGGCAGCTTGACGCCTAACAATGGATTCAGAGTCAGGGATAAGCTCTGACCATTCATCTGGAAGTTGACGGTCTGGGTAAACTCATAGATGAGACCATTGTAGAGAGCCTTCACACTCACCGTCTTGCCTTCATCGCTTTCATCGCCAGAGTTAAATCCTCTCACAAGGAAGCTATATTTAGCTTGGTCAGCACCATCCTCACGGGTAACGGTAGTCACAGCTCGGCACTCACCGTCAATAAAGGCAGCAATCTGTACCGTGTTGCTTTGGCGGTTATCACCTGTGTCAAGAAAAGTAATTTGGCCTGCAAGCGTCATTTCACCAGGAAAATCATTCTGCGAAGCTACTGGCCCTGTCCAAAGGTCGGCCCATGTCGTGCTCACTACTCCCAGTAGCATGCACAAGGTTAGTAACCATTTCTTCATCATACTTTTACGATTTAATAATTTATTGATATTACTATTTTCTCTTGTTTGCCAAAAATTTATACAATATATGGCTATAAGCATGCAAATATATAATGAATTTTAAATTAAAGCGGTCTTTTGAATTGAAAGTTAATACGAATTAACGGGATTTGCAGACATTTTAACAGAAGTACACTATTTTTTCAGCCATTTCGAAAATTATTCTACTTTTTTATTTGTATTTGTCATCTTTTTCGTACTTTTGCACGCACAAAATTATAAATAATTAGACTTATGAAGAAAAGAGGATTACTTATTTTCGCCATAGCCTTTGCTTTAATTCTGGCTAACGCTCAACCACAGAAGCGATTGGTACTCATTGAGGAGTTTACCAATACAGGATGTCATCCATGCGCCTCGTGGTCTCCCCTACTCGACTCGGCCATTCACTACCGATTGGGTGATTGCATAGCTATCAAATACCATTCGGGCTACCCATACAGCAATGACGAGTTCTACAACTACGACAAGGAAGCACAAAATGCGAGAATAAATTTTTACGGAGTAACAGGCGTTCCTTCCACTTTTGTCGATGGAATCGAACTAACTGAACGCACATACGCCTTCCTCAACCAGGTCATCACTTGGTGCAGGAACCAACCTGCCGCCGCTAATCTCACCGTGAGCAAGCAACTGGGTGACGACCACATATTGCGAGTCAGGGCTTCACTCACACCTTTTTCTAACATAGAGCAGACCAATGTACGGCTCTTCGTGGCAGCGATTGAGGAACATTTCGAGTCTGCCACGCCCTATCCCAACAACGAACGCGAACTGAACTATACGATGCGCAAGCTCATCACTGGCGGTCAGGGATACCAGATGGCACCTGTGCTTACAGCCAACCAGACCTACAATTACGAAGGCGAGTGGATCGTGGACTTCTGTGACGACGAAAAGCAGTTGGGCGTCGTAGCATTTTTGCAGGATATGGATACCCATAGCGTCTTAGCCACGGCCTATATTGGCCCAGAGGCTGAAGGTGAAAACCGCATTGCTCTCATGAACGTCATCGACACGCCCAATCAGATTTGTACGCCCTTGTTCCACGGCAAGGCCATCTTCCGCAACGACGGAGCAGGCACCATCACTTCGGCCACACTCAATGTAAAGGTCAACGATGCCGATGCCAAACAATACCCGTGGACGGGCAATCTTGGGTACTTGGACCGCGACACGATGGCCTTCGAAGAATGCAGCAACTTTCTGTTAGATGCCGAGGGCAACAATCAGGTGCAGGTGTGGCTGTCCGACATCAACGGTAACGATATCCAAAGCAATGTCCGCTCCCTCCATTTCACCAATTCCATTCAAGCCTATCATGGTGTTCAACTGAAAATCTACACCGACAAGAAGCCCGAGGAGACCACCTGGGTGCTCTACAACTCTGCTGGCGACGTGGTGCAAAAGGGCGGCCCCTACACCGAAGCTCGCAAGTTCTTCACCGAGGTTCTGAACCTGAACGAGGACGACTGCTATCAATTGGAATTCCTCGATGCAGGTGGCGATGGCATCAAGGGTGCATCGGGCAACGGCTATTACCAGTTGTTCCAAGTCGATGCTTCCAATAAGACCACCCGCATTGCACAGGGTGACTACACGGGTGCCTCGCACGTCGTGTTCTTCCGCCTTAACGGCACTCCCGCCAAGAGACCGACCGTACTTTTCGAGGAATTCACCAACACCAGCTGCGACCCCTGTGCCGCCTTCTCACCCGCTCTCGACAAGACCATCTACACTCGGATGGGTCAGATGGTGCCTATCACCTACCACTGGAACTTTCCATCCGACCGCGATCCCTTCTATCTGGCCAACCCCGCTGAAGTGGAGACCCGTGCTGCCTTCTATGGCATATCGGGGGTGCCCTCGCTGTTCTCCATGGGCTATCATGCTGGTGCCTATGGCTTTGAAGACATGCTTGACAGCTATATTGACGCCTTCGACGACACCATTGAGAAAGTCAGGATTCAGACCGAGGCCTGTCTCACCTCCGACGGCCTGCTCAACGTGCATGCCAACGTGCTGCCCCTGGGCATTACAGACGGTACCCACCTGCGGCTCTTCGTCGTAGCTGTTGAGGAACGTGTGGAATGGACAGACCCAGCTCCCAATGGCGAACGCTCCTGGAATTACATCATGCGCAAGATGCTGCCCGATGTCGATGGACAGCCTTTGGAAAACAACCTGACACAGGTTGCCCCCTACTCCTATCACTACACATGGCCCGTGGCAGGCTATTACGACCAGCAGCAGTTGGGCATCGTGAGCTTCGTACAGGACATCAACACCAAGGAGGTGTTAGGCACCTGCTACACCCCGCTGCCCACGGGTGACCGTCGCGCTGCCAAGATTATCCAAGTACTCGACACGCCCGACCGCATCTGCACGCCACAGTTCTCATCGAGTCTTGTCTTACGCAACATAGGCAGTACCACGCTCACCAGTGCCGTTCTCAACGTGAGTATCAACGGACAGGTACAGCAGACGCCCTGGAGCGGCACGCTTCGTCCCTTGGCCATCGACACCATTGCCACTCCGCTCTTCACCGACTTCCAGATGAGCAACGGGAAGAACAACGAGGTGGACATCTGGGTATCTAACCTGAATGGGTCGGAGCAGCAGACACCCCACCACACGCTCTCCTTCAGCAATGCTTTCTCGGCACAGAACAACGTCCGCCTGACCATCATGACCGACAACAAGCCCGAGGAGATTACCTGGACGGTCTATGACTCTGCCGGCGAGGTGGTGGACCAGGGTGGCCCCTATACCGAGAGCCGTAAAAAGCAAGTTCACAACCTGCTGCTGCCGTCCGACGACTGCTATACCTTAGTGTTCCAGGATGCTGGCGGCAATGGCATTACGGGCAGCAACGGGCGCGGCTACTACATGCTCCATGAGGTGACGCTCGACGGCAAGACCCGACTGCTGGTACAGGCCGACTACGACACAGCCACCCATGAGGTGTACTTCAGTCTTCAGAACGCCATTACCGACGGTATCGACGACCAACAAGTACGACGAGCCACCGACGACACCATGCATTACGACCTGCAAGGCCGCAAGATGCAGCACACTCGCAAAGGCATCAGCATCCAGAATTCCAAGAAAATCATCAAGTAACACAATTAACATAACTAATTATGAAAAGACTTTACCTATTTATGCTTTTGGCAGTGGCCGGCATCTCGCAAGCCTTTGCCCAATGGAACACCAATGCAACGCCCATCTGCGTCTACGATGCTTCAAACCGTGGCGACTACTATGCCTGCAACCCCCTTGCAGTACGCACGCCCGACAAGAAGACCTGGATTACCTGGAGGACGATGGGCAAGAAGACCATCAACGGCATTGACCGCACTGCCGTCCGCACCTTCCTGCAGTTGCTCGACCGCAATGGCGTCCCACAGTTTGACGAACCCATCACCGTCAACGACCACATCTCCCCCTCATGGTGGTCCAAGTATGCACTGGCCGTGGCTGCCGATGGATCGGCCATCGTGACCGTGGCCGACAGCCGCACCAGCGAAGAAGGCATCACCGACGAGGAGATTAATCCTGGCAGCTTCACCCCTGCCATCTACAAGATTGACCAGGAAGGTAATTTCCTCTGGGGCCTCGACGGCATCGAGTTTTCTCAGTTCCGCGACGCCCCCTACACCTACTGCTATGTCGTGGGCGAGGACACCTACTTTGTCTTCTTCAACACCGGCAACGAATACACAAGTGTCATCGAGGGCGATGAGCAGAAGACCATTGGCGAGTTCATCCAGCGCATCAACGACGATGGCACCGTGGCCTGGGACCAGCCCCGCAAGTGGGCCGATGACTTCATCCCCATACAGATGGTTCCCACGACCGACAACGAATTGCTACTCTTCGACCATTGTCCCGACGGAGCTCGAGTACACAGGCTCAACAGCAATTTCGAAGAGGTTTGGGGCGAGCCCGTCATCTACGACGACCACAAGTATGACGGCTACGTCATGAACCCCTACGAGATAGTGCCCGATGGCGAGGGCGGAGCCGCCGTGGCTTTCGTTCGCACACAAGGCTTGTTTTCCCACAACATCCGCGTACAGCACATCAATGCTGACGGCTCGTTAGGCTTCGGACTGACGGGACTTGACGCCGCCAACACCGAGGACAACGACTACGACTATTGCGGCATTGCGGTCAATCCCAAGACACAGGAGATCCTTGTCGACTTCGAGTCTCAGCTCGAGTCCTCCTACGATGTCATGCTTCAGAAGTTCAGCTACGAGGGTGACTACCTCTTCAATGAGCTTGGTCTCAGCATTGCCTCCAAGGACCTCTTAGCCAACGTCTATGCTTTCGGACGTGTGGGCATCGGTGCCGTGGACAATGGCGACTGGATTGTGGCCTACCGCGACGTTTCGAGCTATGCCAACATGTCATTTGTCATACGCCGCTACAACGAGGACGGCAAACGCCTATGGACACGCACCATTGGTCGCGACCTCGACCCAAGCGACATCACTTTCCTTGTGGAGGACAATGCCACCTATATGTTCTATCGTGAGAAAAAATCCACCAAGGAGCCAGGTATCAAGATCTTCCGCATTGCCCACGATGGCAGCTACAACGTGGAAGACGATGGTACCACTGGTATCGACGAGGTGAAGCCAGCCGCCACCACACGTCAGTACTTTTCGCCCGATGGCAAGCAGTTCTCACAGCCTCAGCGTGGCCTGAACATCGTGCGTACCGCTGACGGCAATGTGCGCAAACAATATCATTTTTAACTAACACACAAAGCTTATGAAAAAGAGACTATCTTTCTTAGTAGTGGCACTCCTGTCCGTGCTCTATGCATCGGCACAGATGATTGCCTATTCGGTGACGTCCCATGTGCAGGGAGAGCCCGGCACACCCACCGTCATCGACCTGCAGGGAGTTACCGGTACCGACCTCAAGGGCTACATGATTGACGCCGACGGCAACATGGAGTTCAACAGCGTCGAGGATGCCAAGTGCTTCCCCATCGGCTTCGACTTCGCCTACAACGGCCAGCAGATGAAGTACTTCCTCATCGGCACCGACGGCGAAATCCAGCTGTCGACTACCGAGACGTGCAGCACCAACCTGCACAAGAACGCCTCCAACTTCTTCACCAACAATGGGTGCCATGATGCCTTTGGCATAGTGATGCGTCAAGGCTTCTTTGGGCTTGACGACACCGAAATCAGCTTCTGGAACGAGGGAGTGGCCGGCACCCGCACCTTGTGCATCCAGTACAAGAACGTGGACTTCCAGACCTCGTTTGGCGTCAGTGCCGACAACTGCGGTGCAAAGGCCACCATCCTCTACCGCCTCTATGAGAAAAGCGGCAACATCGAGATGAAGCTCAACGGATTCAAGCCCGAAGCCACCGGCAACTACAACTTCATGCGCATCGGCCTCCTGGGCGACTCCCAGGACTTCATCCAGATTCAGCACTACGACGGCTCGGTACTCTCTGCTCGCGACAACAGCATCTCCTACGATGTCAACAGCTATCCGCAGGACGGCACCGTCTACACCTTTGTAGCCCCCGAGCCCTGTCAGCAGCCCACGGTGGCCCCGAGCAATCTTACGCTGACCTCGACCACAAAGCAGATTAGCGGTACGTTCACCCCCGGTTCGGCCGACCACTACCTCGTACTGGCCACCACCGAAGCCGAACTGACCCAGCAGCCTACCGACCAGACCAAATATAAGGTAGGCGACCAGCTGGGCAATGCCACCGTGATTGCCATCGTCGCACTGACCGATGCGCAGCCCCTCTCCTTCCAGAGTCCCAACAACATGGCCCAGGGCAACTATCAGGTCTTCGTCATCGGCTTCAACTCGCTCTGCTCTGGTGGCCCCGACTACGCTCCCGAGGCTGCCACCGCTGCCATCCCCATGAAGCCCGTTGCCCCTGAAGCTATTACCTTGAGCAACATCGAGAAGACGTCGGTACAGGTCAGTGTGCCCCCCAACGGCACTACACCGGTCATCCTTGCCATGACCACCGAGCAGGAGGTTAACTTCGCCAACCAGTATTTGCCCAACGGCTTGTTCGGCATTCCCACAGGCAACTATCAGGTGGGCGACCAGATTGAGGGCGGCGGTAAGGTCATCTTCATCGGCACCCCCGAAGAAGCCCTGACCATAGGCGACCTCAGCGTGGGCAGCCCTATCTTCTTCCGTGCATGGAGCAGCGACGGACAGGGAGGCTACTCGTCTGAGTATGTCGACGCCGCCAACGTCACCGCAGCCGAAGTGCCCTGGCAGCTCGTCATCGACGATAAGCTTGTCGTGGGCGACGATTACCTCGGCTGGACCAGCGACAACGGCACCGATGCCATCTGGAGCGACAACACCCATGCCACAACGCCCTACATCTACAACCAGGTGAGTCGTTTCGACGAGACCGAGGGCACCATCTCATGGTACGAGACGCCTTACATCTACCTGGCTCCTGGTGCCAACCGCATCAAGACCGCCATTGGCGGAACCAAGCGTGCCGGCTGGATGCAGGGAGACTGGGAACTGGCAGATGGCGAGAAGATTGTCTTCCAGGTGACCAAGGACGGCACAGACTACAAGGACATCCTCACCATCGACAACAGCACGCTGCCCCAGACCAAGAACGCCGACTTCACCCCATTCCAGGCTAACTTCAGCGACTTTGCAGGCGAGAAGGTGCGTCTGCGCATCTACATCCACCGCTTCAGCATGGGACAGACCCAGTTTAGCAAGCTCATCGTAGAGCAGAAGCCCGAAGTCGACGAACCCGTCAATGTGGAGGCTACCGACATCGTGGGCGGCAACGTCACCGTGCAGTGGACTCCTCAGGGCACCGAGACCAAATGGCAGGTGAGCTATAAGCAGGCCGAAGCCGACGAATGGGGTGAGCCCATCGAGGTGGCCGAACCCAAAATCACACTCACCGACCTCATCGGACTGACCAAGTATGAGCTGCGAGTACGCGCCCTGACCGACGATAACAAGCAGAGCAACTGGACCGAACCCATCATCTTCACCACAGGCATCTCCGTTCCATTCGAGTTCACCCTGTCCGGTGCCACCAGCATGGACGGCTGGAGCACCTACCAAGGTGTGCTGGGCGAGACCACCACTCTCGAAGAGGGCGGCGACATCAATATTGCCACCGCAGGCTGGGGGGCAGCGACCTATAACACCCGGTTTGCTCCCTACGACAGCGAGACCCACTCATGGCTCGTCACTCCGAAATTAGGACTCGGCAACAACGCCAAGGACTACATCGCCAAGCTCGCACTGTCCACGATATTCGAGGGCAGCGAGAGCCAGATCACGGTGAAAGTGGTCGTAGCCCGCGACGGCGAGAACTTCAGCTCAAATGACGTCATTGGCACCATCACCAACGACCAACTGCCCACCAACGACGAGGAAAACAAGGAGTACTCCTTCCCCGTTAGCGGATTCACTGGCGATGTGCGCTTAGGCATCTATTTCGAGGGTGAAGGCAGTGACATGTCGTGGTTCATTATTGACAAAGTGGGACTTACCATTGACGAGGTGACCACAGACATTTCTACCGTACGCCGCCCCAGTGCCGGGCAGACCACCTACAATCTCTCCGGCCAGCGCATGGCACAACCCAACAAAGGACTTATTATTGTAAATGGCAAAAAAACCTTGAAGAAATGAAGAATATTCTAAGTACATTCCTACTACTGCTCGCAGCCGTCAGCGTTTCGGCGCAGGCAGAACAGACATTCCAGTTTATAGACAAGAATGGTAGCGTCATCGCCGACGGCGCTACCATCACCGTCAGCGAACTCACCCCCGATGAATTTATGGGCGACTTCGTCAATTCCGGCCTGTTCGTCAAGAACATCTCCAGCGCCTCCACCCTCGTCCGCGTGGTCTACGAGATAACCACCATCGACAATGGCTCGCTGCAGATCTGCTTCCCCAACTTGTGCAACTCGCAGATGTTCAAGGGCACCTACGAAACCCAAAGCGCCCCAATAGCCGAAGGCGAAACAAGAGACTTCCAGACCGAGTGGTTTCCCACGGCCTACGGACGTTGCCAGGTCACCTTCAGTCTGGAGGAGATGGCGCAGATAGGCATTTTCCCCAACTACTCCTACATCAAGATTGCCGATGGCCCGAAGGTCACCGTTGTCTTCGACTACCCCGACCCTGCTGGCATCGCCTCTGCCACCCAGCATGGCGGACGAATTGGCAATGCCGTCTTCGACCTGCAGGGTCGTCGTCTCACGGCCTCGCAGCGTCACAGCGGCCTCCGCATCGTCACCCTGCCTGGCGGGCGCAAAGTGAAGCAATTTATCCGATAGGCCACGTCCTTTTTTAGTCACAAGCAAGACTTTCTGCGGCACTTTACCTCGATGGGGTAAGGTGCCGCTTATTTGTATGCTATGAAATCACATCGTCAAAAAAGCCCGATTCCATCGAGTCTTCTGCATTTTGTCCAAAATGGACAACACTTTTTCTTGCTGGTTATTATCTTTTTTCGTATCTTTACAAGCAAACAAGTATCGTAAACAATTAACTATTCGTTAAACTAAAAATACGATTATGAAAATGACAAGACTATTTCTTTTAATTATTACATGCCTTCTTGGAGGACAAGCCTACGCTCAGGACCACCCATTGTTGCAGGACGGCAAGGAGTGGTTCTTCCAGCTGGAGATGCGTTCATACGAGGCTCCTTATTCTCCCGTCACGAAACAACTGCGCGAATGGATTGACGGCGACACCATCGTCAGTGACGTCAGGTACTGGAAGCACTATCGCGAGGATGTGGCCTACCAGTCGACTGAGACCCAGACCTATCGGCAGTTGCTCCGCGAGGATGGGCAGAAGGTATATGCTAAAAGCATGGACAATGAGGCCGAGGAGACGCTATTGTATGACTTCGGCATTGGAGTCGGCGAGCGGTTCAACGACCTTCTCACCGTGGATGGTACCGATGTCGTTTGAGCATACGGCAGCAACTT
>Ga0326514_10003464_pt1 | contig 10043 bp, 6 predicted proteins | sample 3_2548_0518_D_FD_203653 | JGI IMG/M metagenome (GOLD analysis project Ga0326514, IMG submission 203653) | Bovine rumen microbial communities from UC Davis, California, United States - 3_2548_0518 | ecosystem: Host-associated > Mammals > Digestive system > Stomach > Rumen | place: USA: California... | reverse complement strand
TCTCCCTGCGGATCAGATGGGGTGCTACATATGCACTCAGCTCTGTATCGGAGGGATCATCGGGAAGCAGGCTTCTGCCCAGAAGCTTGATGGATCTTCCCAGGGCATCGGCATATCTGAAATCCTCCAGAGTAATCTCTGTAATGCCTTCCAGATGAATATCTTCAAAGACAACCTTCTTATTCATAACGATGGAGGACAGGATAGCAATCTTACGGCCGGTATCGCCGCCGCCCACATCTGCGGAAGGGTCCCTCTCCGCATAGCCCAGCGCCTGGGCCTCCTTCAGGGCAGACTCGTAGTTGCAGCCTTCCTCATGCATCTTTGTCAGGATATAGTTGGTTGTTCCATTCAGTATGCCGGTGATCTCTGTGATGACATCTGCAGTAAGGCAGCTCTGCAGGGGACGGATGATTGGAATACCGCCTGCTACACTTGCGCCAAAAAGGAAATTGCAGTGGTTTTCATATGCCAGTTCCATGAGCTGGGGGCCGCATGCAGCAACCAGGGCTTTATTGGAAGTGCAGACGCTCTTACCTTTCTCCAGCATGGCTCTGACAAATGTATTGGCCGGTTCTACACCGCCCATGGTTTCTACCACAACCTTGATCTCAGGATCTTCAGCGATCTTCTTATAATCATTAACGACCATATGCTCGATCGGAGTTCCTGAAAAATCACGGATATCAAGGATATATTTCACCTCGATATTGTCACCGACACGGCCGGTGATTGCTTTCTTGTTCATAGTGAGGGTTTCAAGCACACCGCTTCCGATGGTGCCAAAACCCATGATCGCAATTTTACACATCATATTATCTCCTCATTCACTAAAATCCTGCCCACTTATGAATACATCTGCTCTGCCGCCTGTGCCTCGGCACTGTTCTTCTTCCATTTCAGGAATTCACTGATAAAGGCATCGAGGCCGCCGCCTTCGAGAACAGCATCCACATTGCCGCTTTCGCAGCCGGTCCTGTGATCCTTCACCATCGTGTAGGGCTGCATGACGTAAGAGCGGATCTGGCTGCCCCAGGCAATATCCTTGATGTCACCGCGGATATCCGACAGTTTCTCCGCATTCTCCTGCTGTTTCAGAAGAAGCAGTTTTGCCTTCAGCATCTGCATGGCCTTGTCTTTGTTCTGGAACTGGGACCGCTCATTCTGGCAGGTTACTACGATGCCTGTAGGAAGATGGGTAATACGGATTGCAGATGATGTCTTGTTGATATGCTGGCCGCCGGCGCCGCTGGAACGATAGGTATCGATCCTCAGGTCGTCGTCATTGATATCAATATCGATATCCTCCTCAATATCCGGCATAACATCGCAGGATACAAATGATGTCTGGCGCTTGCCTGCCGCATTAAAGGGAGAGATACGTACAAGACGATGAACGCCTTTTTCAGACTGCAGATAACCGTACGCATTCTCACCGGCTACTTCAATAGTAACCGATTTGATGCCGGCCTCATCACCATCCAGATAATCCAGCACCTTTACAGAGTATCCGTGCTGTTCTGCCCAGCGGCAGTACATGCGGTAAAGCATGCTTGCCCAGTCACAGGCCTCTGTGCCGCCGGCGCCTGCATGCAGGGTAAGAATTGCATTATCCCTGTCATATTCTCCGGTCAGCAAGGTGCTGATACGCATCTTCTCGAGATCTGATGTCAGAGCATCCAGGGCCTCCTGGATATCAGGGATCAGGGATGTATCTCCCTCCTCCTCAGCCATCTCCATCAGGACTTCGATCTCTTCGTACTGGTCTTCCAGCGCCTTGTAGGCTGCTGCAGTATCTTTCAGCTGCTTCAGTTCCTGTACAATCCGGGTGGACTTGTCAGGGTCCAGCCAGAAATCAGGATCCTCCATATACATCTCAAGTTCTGAGATACGATTCTGTTTGGCAGCTAAGTTAAAGTGAATCCCCCACTTCGATCAATGGCTGCTTAAGGGCCTGAAGAGAAAATCTGAACTGATCAAGCTCTACCATTAAAATCACCTCTTTCTTATTATATATATGGAAGCCCGGGCATTTTGGGCTCCCTTGGATAAAGGGCAGCGATCCGTAAACCGCTGCCGCATCTTAACATAAAATCATATTCTGCGGATCAGGCTTATTACCTGAACCGGCTCCTCTGCCTGAAAAATCAGGTCTTTCATGAACCGGCAGGCCTGTCCGGGAAATCAGGCTTTCTTCCTGCCGTGGCACTGCTTATACTTCAGGCCGGAACCGCAGGGACAGGGATCATTGGGATAAACCTTCTTGCCCTGGCGCTTAACGATCTTGGGACCTGCTGTATCATCCTTATTGGTACCTGTGATCTTGACAACAGCCTTACGCTCAACCATGCGGATCGGTGAGATGGAGAACAGGGTACGTACTGTGCTCTCCTGGATCGCAGCTTCCATGGATACGAACATATCATATGCCGCCATCTTGTACTCAACCTGGGGATCCTTCTGGCCGTAGGACATGAGACCGATACCCTGGCGGAGCTGATCCATATCATCAATATGGTCGGTCCACTTCTGGTCAATGGTACGCAGGAGGATGATGCGCTCCTGTTCACGCATGAACTCATCATTGGCAAACTCTGCTTCCTTGAGCTCATACTTCCTGACAGCTTCTTCCTTGAGGGCATGCTTCATCTCTGCGACTGTCATGGAGTACAGCTGTTCTTTGGTAAAGACAGGGTTGATGGGGATACATTCCTGAACCAGAGTCATCAGCTCGCCGATGTTCCACTCATCATGATCCTGCTCATCGGAGATGGTCATATCTACTGCATTATCAATGATGGTCTGGATCATATCCAGTACATGCTGGCGCATGTTCTCGCCTTCAAGAACCTTGCGGCGCTCTGCGTAGATGATCTCTCTCTGCTCATTATTAACCTGGTCGAATTCAAACAGGTTCTTACGGGTTGCATAATGGTTATGCTCGATCTTTTCCTGGGCGCGCTTTATGGCATCGGACAGGGATTTGTGCGCAATCTCCTCATCCGGCTGGGCCAGTCTGGCGAAGATACCCATCATACGCTCGGAACCGAACAGGCGCATCAGATCATCTTCCAGTGAGATATAGAATCTGGATTCACCGGGATCTCCCTGACGGCCGGAACGGCCGCGCAGCTGGTTATCGATACGGCGGGCTTCATGACGCTCTGTACCAAGGATCAGCAGACCGCCTGCCGCCCTGGCTTCATCGTCCAGCTTGATATCGGTACCACGACCGGCCATGTTGGTGGCGATGGTAACGGCCCCATGGATACCTGCCTTGGCAACGATCTCCGCTTCTCTTGCATGCATCTTGGCATTCAGGACTTCCACGTCATGGATGCCTTCCTTCTTGATCATGCGGGCAAGCATCTCTGTGTTGCCGATATTGGTGGTGCCGACCAGAACCGGCTGGCCCTTGGCATGAGCTTCCACAACTCTTCTGACAACCGCGCGGTACTTTTCAGCAGCGGTTCCGTATACGGCATCCTCCAGATCCTTACGGATTACAGGCCTGTTGGTAGGAACCTCCACAACATCCATCTGATAGATATCCTGGAATTCCTTGGCCTCTGTCATGGCTGTACCGGTCATGCCGGCTTTCTTATCAAATTTATTAAAGAAGTTCTGGAAGGTGATGGTAGCGATGGTCTTGTTCTCACGCTTGATCTTCACGCCTTCCTTAGCCTCGATTGCCTGATGCAGGCCATCGGAGTAGCGGCGGCCGGGCATAACACGTCCGGTGAACTCATCTACTACCATGATCTGGTCATCCTGCACGATATAATCATGTCCGTCATGCATGAGGTTATGGGCACGCAGGGCAAGGATCATATTGTGCTGCTTCTCCAGGTTCTCAGGATCCGCCAGATTGTCAATGTGGAAATAAGCCTCCACCTTCTTCATACCCTGCTGGGTCAGGGTTACGATCTTATCTTTCTCATTAACGATATAATCGCCGTCTTCATCTGCTTCCGGATCTTCATTCATCAGAAGCTCCATCTTGGTCAGTTCAGGACGGAATGTACCCTTTACCAGCTGTCTTGCCAGGCGGTCGCACTGCTCATAGAGTTCTGAAGACTTCTCGCCCTGACCGGAAATGATCAGAGGGGTACGGGCTTCATCGATCAGTACGGAGTCCACCTCATCGATGATGCAGTAATGAAGTTCACGGAGAACCATGTTCTCCTTGCGCAGGACCATGTTATCACGCAGATAATCAAAGCCCAGCTCATTGTTGGTAACATATGTGATATCGCAGGCATAGGCCTCGCGGCGCTCTTCGCTGTTCATGGAGTTAAGGACACAGCCTACTGTCATGCCCAGGAACTGATAGATCTGGCCCATCCAGCCGGCATCACGCTCTGCCAGATAGTCATTGACAGTAACAACGTGAACGCCTCTGCCTTCAATCGCATTCAGATAAGCAGGCAGGGTAGCTACCAGAGTTTTACCTTCACCGGTCTTCATCTCGGAGATACGGCCCTGATGCAGGATCACACCGCCAATCAGCTGAACGCGGAAATGCTCCATGCCGAGCACACGCTTGCCGGCCTCCCTGACAACGGCATAAGCCTCGGGAAGCAGGTCGTCCAGGGTCTCCCCGTCCTTAAATCTCTGACGAAACTCATCCGTCTTTGCTCTGAGCTGCTCATCCGTTAAAGCCTGCATCTGAGGCTGCAGAGCCTCGATCTTGTCAACGATCGGATTGATCAGCTTAAGTTCTCGTTCACTATAGGTACCAAATATTTTAGTAAATAATCCCATCAGGAACCTCCATCCAAGAATGTATACCTGAATCAGCTGTCTATAACGGCTTCAGAAACTGTACATATTCAAGTCTCGCTCGCGAGACTTGGCGCGGGATTCGGGTCTGCCACAGGCAGACAACTTCTGCTCCGAAAATATCTCTATAGAAATGGGTATACTACCCCCTGCACAGTCATATGGTAGATTGTACCACGTTCATCTTTTGAATTCAACACAAATCATCCCCCTGATTCACGGAGAAAAAAGGCACTTTTAACAGAAGCAGGCTGAAAAGCTTCTCTGGGATTATTGATACTCTTCCAAAAAAATCAAGTAGTAATTTTAATCAAATGCGCCTTTTACCTTAAATTCATCAAATTGCACAAGAAACTGACACATTTCACGCTGTCCCCACATGGGGCAGAAAAGTTATCCACAGGGTGTGAATTGTTTTCCATGAAGTTTTCCACAGTGTAAAAGCCTTGATTTTCCCCATTTTCTCAGTTATTCACAAAGTTATCCACATTATCCACAGCTTTTACCCGATTTTTCGACTGTGGATGATTCCGCCGAAAACCAACCATCTGTTTTGGTAAAAACCATTAAAATATAGCAGGGTGCCGTAAAAATCCATAATACCCCTTGACAAAAAGATTCACAGATACTTCACTTGTTTTTCGGTGAATTTATGTTATACTATTGTCAGGCAGACAGCCCATTGCAGGGTAAGTTTTCTGAACTTTATCCGCATCAGGATTCCCGGAAATCCCGGCCGGAGCCGGACGTTTGCCCGGTCAGGCGGCGGACCGCAGGGGATCTCCAGAGGGCGGTTTTCCTAAAATACACGGTAAAGGAGCTGATTTTATGCGTTATAACATCGTTGGACGTAACATGGAAGTAACAGACGGACTGAGGGATGCTGTACAGGACAAGATTGGAAAGCTCGAGAAGTACTTCCGCCCTGATACCACAGTTAATGTTACTCTCAGTGTTGAAAAAAACAGCCAGAAAGTCGAAGTTACCATTCCCGTTAAGGGAACCACCATCCGGTCAGAGCAGGCAAGCAATGACATGTATGTATCCATCGATCTGGTGGAGGAGATCATTGAGCGCCAGCTGAAAAAGTACAAAACAAAACTGGTAGATTCTCATCGCGGACCGGGTATGACAAGCGATTTCGCTGAAGCATATATCCATGAGGATTTCGCTGAACCTGAGATTGCTAAGATTGAGCGTGTAAAGAAATTCCCGATCAAACCTATGGATGCAGAAGAAGCCTGCATGCAGATGGACCTGCTGGGACATAATTTCTTTGTATTCAGAAACGCAGACACAGATGAGATCAATGTAGTATATAAGAGAAAGAACGGCTCATATGGCATGATCGAGCCCGAAGAATAATCCTTCGGCAGGCGATACCGGATACCGCGCAGATAACGAATGATATGATTCTCCGGGCTTAACTGTCCGGGGAGGATAATGTTTTCAACATAAAAGGCTGAACCTTAATCACAGGATAAGGTTCAGCCTTATTTTTATTGATGTATTCTTATCATAAACCTATCCATGCAGCAGCTGCCGCAGGATCATGACAGGTAATAACCAGCCGCCTGGCTGTTAATGCAGGAATGTGACAAACTTGACCGGCTGGCCGTTAAAGGTGATAGTCTGTACGCAGCAGTCCCTGTAGGAATTGGCCTCATTGACGATCATGCCGTTGCCGATATACATGGCAACATGACCGATGGCCAGTCCTCTTGCGCTGTAGAATACCAGATCGCCCGGCTGCAGTTCGCTGGCAGAGATTGGTCTTCCGGCTGCCGCCTGCTGCCTTGAAGTTCTGGGAATGCTGTAGCCAAAGCGCTTATAGATTGCCTGGCAGAAACCGGAGCAGTCTGCGCCGTTGGTCAGGCTGGTGCCGCCCCATACATAAGGGAGGATGCCGCAGTATCTCTGGGCATATGCCGCCATAGCTTCGCCGACACTGTTGCTGTCGGTTCCCAGATTGCTCAGATCGCCCACATCGCCGGATTCTTTCTTCTCCTCGACAACTGCCTCTGCGCGTTCGAAGTAACGGATAATGGTGACATCATCCTGTACTATATAGCCGCTTACGTTATCGCCGGACTTGTTCTCATAATCCACCTTGCAGAAGACGGTGCCGCCTTTTCCTACGATGTTGCGTTCGCTCATCATGAGCAATTCATCCCTGTCCATCTTGCCGAGCGCCTTGCTGGTCTCATCGGCTTTCTTGTATACCTTTACCCCGTCAGACTCAATCTGACAGTAGAGCTTGGAGATATCCTGGGCGATCTCGGCAACCTTAAGGCCCTTGATAAAGTACTTGGCCTTTACATAGCCTTCCACCTTGCCGGACCGGATCTTATACCAGTTGCCGCCGCTTTTCTTGACCGTCTCCTCAATGGTGCCCGCTGCATTGTTGAACATGACGCCGACAATCTTGGCGGAAGCGCTTGCCTTGCTGCGGACATTGACCCAGCTGCCTTCCTTGACCTGGGCAACACATATATTCTTATACTTCTTTTTCAGAGCCTGCAGATTCTCCTCTGCCTGCCGGGCAGCCTCCTCCGCGTCAAGCTTAGCCTGGATAGCTGCCTTCTGGGCAGCTTCCTTCACCTCGGCCTCCGCAGCCATCCTGGCTGCTGCCTGGTCCTGGGTCATAAACTTGCCGATCACATTGGCGATCACGGTCTCAGACTTATCTGAACCGTCATCAAACCTGTTCACGCTGGCGGCAAATCCTGCAGCCCCGTTATATCCCAGGATCCCTGTTTCAGATTCTACAGGCTGGGATGCAGCACTTACCCCGCCGGCCGGTGCCAGCATGGAGCATGTCAGCGCAGCAAGAAGCAGGACTGCTCTCAATCTATATCTTTTCATAATATACTCTCAGACCTCCCGGATCTCAAAGTCTTTCCTCTCTCTTTCTGAAAAAGTATAGCGCGAAGACCTCCCCATGTCAATTATGGAGAGGTCCCGAAAATCTGAAGATTTATTTAATTATTTTGTAGAAATTGCAGGGTCTGCAGGATACCACTGCTTTCCCGCATGGTCCATATGCAGCTGGTTTAACACCGCACATACAAGCTGGTTTAACACTGCATATACTGCCGGTGTTAACGCCGCATTTACTGCCCGTTTGGATAACGGATATCCGTCCAGCCCGGACACTGCTGCTTATTCGCCCAGATAAGCTTTCTTAATGGCGTCATTGCCTGCCAGCTCATCTGCATCGCCTTCCATGCTGATCGTACCTGTTTCCAGTACATAGGCACGGTCTGCGATGGCAAGGGCTTTCTTTGCATTCTGCTCTACCAGAAGTACCGTAGTTCCATCGGCGCTGACTGATTTGATAATGTCGAAAATCTCGTTTACAAAGATGGGGGAAAGACCCATGGAGGGTTCATCCATCAGGATGATCTCGGGTTTTGACATAAGGGCCCTGCCCATGGCCAGCATCTGCTGCTCACCGCCTGACAGAGTGCCTGCTACCTGGTTCTGACGTTCCTCCAGTCTGGGGAAACGCTTATATACCTTTGCAAGAGAATCCGCAATCTCATCTTTATCGCTTCTTGTGTAAGCACCCATTTTCAGGTTCTGAAGCACGGTCATCTCCGCGAATACGCGGCGTCCTTCCGGCACGTGGGCCATGCCCATGGATACGATCTTGTGGGCCGGTACCTTGGTGATATCCTTCCCCTTAAAGATAATGGATCCATTCTTGGGCCGGAGCAGGCCTGTGATGGTATGAAGGGTAGTGGTCTTGCCGGCGCCGTTGGCGCCGATCAGGGCTACAACTTCGCCCTGGTTAACCTCCATGGAGATTCCCTTCAGGGCCTGAATCATGCCGTAATATACCTGTATATCTTTAATCTCAAGTAATGCCATGATATGTCCCTCCTATTCGTCGCCCAGATAAGCCTTGATGACTTCGGGATCGTTGAGCACTTCTGAAGTCTCTCCCTGACGAAGAACCGAACCGAAGTTAAGAACGGTCAGTTCCTCGCAGATACCGGATACCAGTTTCATATCATGCTCGATCAGCAGGATGGTCATATCAAAATGATCTCTTACAAAATGGATGGTCTCCATCAGTTCTGCTGTCTCATTGGGGTTCATGCCTGCCGCAGGCTCATCCAGCAGGAGCAGCTTTGGTTCGGTCGCCATCGCTCTGGCGATCTCCAGCTTTCTCTGCTTGCCGTAGGGCAGGTTGGATGCCAGCACATCATATTCATTATGAAGGTCAAATACTTCCAGCAGCTCCATAGCTCTTTCATTCATCCGCTTCTCTGTGCTCCAGAAGGCAGGGAGGCGGAGAACGCCGGTCAGGGTATTGTATTCATAATGGTTGTGAAGGCCAACCTTAACATTGTCTCTTACAGAAAGTTTATCGAACAGTCTTATATTCTGGAAGGTACGGGCAATACCCGCCTTATTGATGGCGATGGTGCTCTTGCCGGTAATGTTCTGGCCGTCCAGAAGGATCTGTCCGCCGTCGGGCTTATACACACCGGTCAGCAGGTTGAAGACCGTGGTCTTGCCTGCGCCGTTGGGGCCGATCAGGCCGTAAAGCTGTCCCTTATCGATAGATACATTGAAATTGTCTACCGCTTTCAGACCGCCGAAAGTGATCCCCAGACCTTTTACATCAAGCATAACTGACATACTACTGTACCTCCTTTACGCTTTTTCTTCTGAACCTTGCGGCAGTTTTCTCTCTCCATTCGAGGACTGCAGGCGCCCAGTTGAAGATCATCAGGACGATCAGGACGATTGCGTAGATCAGCATACGGTAATTGTTGAAACCACGCAGCAGCTCGGGAAGCGCTGTCAGGATACATGCCGCGATAATGGAACCTCTCATGTTGCCCAGGCCGCCGAGAACGACGTATACCAGAACCATGATGGACATGTTATAACCGAAGTTCTGGGCCTGTGACTGCAGGGAGCTGATATTATGGGAGTACAGAACGCCCGCAACACCCGCCAGAGAAGCAGACACTACGAAGGCAAGCATCTTATACTTTGTGACATCGATACCTACAGATTCTGCTGCGATACGGTTATCGCGGATTGCCATGACTGCACGTCCGGAACGGGAATGCATCAGGTTAAGGACGATGATCAGGGTGATGAGCAGGCAGATAAATGCAATCGCAAAGGTGGACTGCTTGGGGGTACCATTGATACCCAGGGCGCCCTTCATCAGCTGCTTGCCGCCAGCTTCCATCTTCAGGTTGGAGGCGGAATTCATGGCCACATGGATTCCCTTGGAA
>Ga0326514_10003463_pt1 | contig 10043 bp, 8 predicted proteins | sample 3_2548_0518_D_FD_203653 | JGI IMG/M metagenome (GOLD analysis project Ga0326514, IMG submission 203653) | Bovine rumen microbial communities from UC Davis, California, United States - 3_2548_0518 | ecosystem: Host-associated > Mammals > Digestive system > Stomach > Rumen | place: USA: California... | reverse complement strand
TCTCATAGACCAGGCGGGTCAGGAACACGGCGGTGAAGAACGAGCAGAAGATACCGATGATCCAGGTGGTGGCGAAGCCCTTCACAGGACCTGTACCGAAGAACAGCAGGATGAAACCGGTAATCAACGAGGTGACGTTCGAGTCGAAGATAGCCGAGAAGGCATTAGAGTAACCTTTGCTCAGGGCTTCTTTGACCTTCAGGCCGCGGCGCAGCTCTTCCTTGGTACGCTCATAGATAAGCACGTTGGCGTCGACAGCCGTACCCAGCGTCAGCACGATACCGGCGATACCGGGCATGGTCAGGGCGGCCTGGAACGAGGTCAGAATACCCAGGGTGAAGAACAGGTTGAACAGCAGGGCGCAGTCAGCGAGCAGACCGGGAATCGGGCCATACAGCATAATCATGTAAATCATCAGCAGCACGAAGGCCACGATGAACGAGATGATACCCTGCTGGATAGACTGTGCACCCAGCGACGGGCCTACCACCTCTTCCTGTACGATGCGGGTAGGAGCCGGCATCTTACCGGAGTTCAGCGTGTTGGCCAGGTCCTTGGTATCTTCAATGGTGAAGTTACCGGTAATCTGTGAGTTGCCACCGTCAATCTGTGTGAGGATACGGGGTGCAGAGTAGACGGCGTCGTCGAGCACGATGGCTACGCCACGGCCGATGTTCTGCTTCGTAATCTGGCTCCACTGACGGGCACCGTCGGAGTTCATCTGCATCGATACGCAGGGATGGCCCATCTGGTCGAAGTCGTCCTTACCGTTGGTGATGACGTCGCCCTCTAACGGAGCGCGGCCGTTGGCGGTTGTAATCTTCAGGGCATAGAGAGCGAAGATGTCGCCACGGGTGTTCTCGCCACCAAAGTCCTCGGGCTTGGCACCCCAGCGCAGCTTACACTCGGCGGGCAGCACCTGGGCGGCAATGTCTGAGTAGATAATCTTGTTGACATCGGCAGTATCGCGGGCATTGGCATAACCGACGATGGCCAGGCCCTGACCCTGGATGGGCTGGAACACTGAGAACAGCGGGTTCTGCTTCTTCATCTCCTCGCGGACCTTAGCATCGGCCTTGCTGTCTTTCTTGGCCAGCTTGGCTGCCAGGTCGCTGGCGGCTGCCTTTGTAGTGTCGGCAACAGCCTCGGCAACAGCGGTGGTGTCAGCAGCCACGGTGTCGCTGCTGACGGTGGCGTCGCCACCCATAGCAGCATACTTCTGGTTCAGCGTAGCCAGCATGGGAACAATCTCCTGTGAGTTGTAGGTCTCCCAGAACTCCAGGTTGGCTGAACCCTGGAGGAGCTTACGCACGCGCTCCGGCTCCTTGATACCAGGCATCTCAACCATGATGCGGCCGCTCTGTCCCTCCAGTTTCTGGATGTTGGGCTGAACAACGCCGAACTTATCGATACGGTTACGGACCACGTTGAACGAGTTGTCGACGGCCGACTGGATCTCGGTACGCAGGGCGTTCTCCACCTCAGAGTCTGTCGACTGTGTGCTTACCTTGCCCTTCATCTGCTGGGTAGCGAAGATGGCGGCCAGGGGACGTCCGTTCGAATTCTGTTTCCAATACTTGATGAAGAGCGAGAGGAAGTCAGCCTGACTGGTCTCCTCTTCCTTCTTAGCCTGCTCCATCGACTTCTTGTAGGCAGCGTCCTGCTTGTGGTCGGCCAGCACGTCGACGACGTCGGGCACCGACACCTCAAGAATAACGTTCATACCGCCTTTCAGGTCAAGACCCAGGCCAATTTCCATCTCACGGCACTGCTTCAGCGAGTAAATGCCCATGTAGACCTTCTCGTTCATGATGCTGTCAAGATACTCCTGACCAGCCTCCTCACCCATAGCGGCCGCCTTCGATTCGTAGTGGCGGGTCACAAACGAGAAGGAGAGGTAGAAGCAGCATACAAGCACCAGAAGCACTGCAATAAACTTTACAATTCCTTTGTTTTGCATTTTTGTTATTTATAATAATTATTTATTTATATGCGCATTTGAGCCTGCAAATATACACATTTTTTTATGGACGGGAAAATTTATTGGCCTTTTTCATGCAAAAAACGCTATTTATCCCTCATTTTTAGCCAGCAGAACATCGGATAATGGTCGCTGAAGTCTGTTTTTGAGTCAACTTGACAGTTGTAGGGCGTGAAGTCTGACGAGCATAAAATGTGGTCGATTCTGACCCAAAAACCTTTCTGATTATATGACAAACCTATACCTCGCCCTGATGCTGTAAAGCAGTCTGTCAGACTCTCTGCCAGTGCGTGGCGGCTATAACTGATGGGGGTGTCGTTGAAGTCGCCGCAGACAATGGTGGGGTATTGGCTGTGCGCCTTCATGTAGTTTTTCACGGCGTCAACGGCTCTTGCCCTGATGGCTGCTGCCTGTGACAGTTTGTCTAACATTTGCATTGATTCCGCGCGTGCCGTGTCCGACTCCATGTCACCCTTGAGCATGGTTTTGTAGCGAGCTCGGTCTTCCAGCGTCAGGTGGGTGTTCTCCAGGTGGTTGTTAATCACCAGCAGCGTGTCCTTACCCTTTTTCAGGAAGTAGGCCATTGACCCATTTGCTGCCGACGGATAGGGGATGCGCTCTTTTCGCAGGATGGGGTAGCGGGTGTGAATGCCCATGCCGTTGAATGCCCATGCCGTGTTGACAAAGACGGTGGTGTCGTTGTAAGGGTAGAGTTTCTGGTAACTGTTCATCATATAGCGTCGCCAGGTGTCTACATCTTCCTGTGTGCATACGATGTCGGCCTGCTGTTTCCTCAGGTAGTCTGTGATACGCTCAAACGCATCTTCATATTTGTAGTTGCCGCCGTATGCGCACACATTATAGGTCAGTATCTTAATGCATTCTTCTGGCACATCTTGCCGCTGGTTCATGGGCATATACGTACTAATAGGAACGTACGCAAGCACATAGCCCACTATGGGTATCCACAGTTTCTTCCAGTTGAAGGTTATCCAGAAGAGCACAAACAGCAGGTTGAGCAAAAGGAAGATGGGGAAGGCCGTGCCAATGATAGACAGCAGCGGATGACTTCCCGGGTGCAGCCGGTCGGAGAAGCCTGTGGCCAGCATTAGCAGGACCGTTGCTATGTTGGCACCGGCCACCATGTTGATGGCGAACTGTTTAATTTGCTTGATCATCAGTTGCGGCTGGCGTCAAAGAGCCGTTGCTTCTCCTCTTTAGTCAGACTGTCATAGCCGCTCTTGCGAATCTTGTCAAGTATGGCGTCTATCTCGTCCTGATTCTGCTTCTTGCGGGCGTTATAGTTCATGTCATCCTCTTTCATGCCTCCACGTTCGGTGTGCATATTGGCGGAGTTGCCGGCGTTGCCCCGGCGCTGCTCAAAGTTACGTTTCAGGCGGTCAAAGAACTCCTGACCGCCGGAGCGGTTGTAGCCCGAGCCGGGATGCTTGTTCCAATAGCGTATCATGAGGAATCCGAAGAGCATGCCGCCCAGGTGAGCCATGTGGGCCACGCCGTCGCCCGACGAACTCATGGCCGAGAACAGTTCAATGGCAGCATAGCCGCAGACGAACCACTTCGCTTTGATGGGGATAGGCAGCGGGAAGATGAAGATGCGCTCATTGGGGAAAATCATGCCGAAGGCCAGCAGAATGGCGTAGACGGCTCCCGAGGCGCCTATCGTTGTCCATCCGTTCAGCTGTTGGCTCAACTGCTGTCCTACCATGAACAGCTCTGAGAACGAGATGCTTGGGTCTTGCGCGCTGATACGGAAGTAGAAGTCGAACAGCTGCACCAGTTCCTGCATCAGTCCGGCTCCTATGCCGCAGGAAATGTAATAAAAAAGGAATTTTCGCGGTCCCCACACATTCTCTACCACGACGCCGAACATCCACAGGGCAAACATGTTAAAGAAAATGTGCGCTATGCTTTGTGTCGAATGCAGGAACATGTAGGTGACAAACTGGAACAGGTGGAAGTCGCTGGCCATAAAGAAATGCAGGCCTCCCACGTTTGCCAAGTTGATGCCACGCATCTGAAGCACCCAGGTGGCTATGAAAACCAAGAAGTTGATAATGAGCAGATTCTTGGTAATGGTTGGTATGTTGCGGAACACGGTACTTTTTACAATTTAGTAATTTACTGTTTGTTATTCCCGACCATTGCTTTTTGGCCGTTTTTCGGCTGCAAAATTACGAAAAATATCTGTTTTTCAGTGCAAAATGAGCAGATAAGCAATTATTTTACGTAAAAAAAGTAATTTTTTCTGTTTTTTTGTTGTTTTTTTAAATACTTTGTCCTATATTTGCGGTGGATTTCTGACACAGAAGCGAATTTTTTATCTATAAATCATTAAATTAATAGGAATTATGAACAAAACAGAATTAGTTGAGAAGATTGCAGCAGGTGCTGGTCTTTCTAAGGTTGATGCAAAGAAAGCCCTTGACGCTACCGTTGACGCTATTAAGGATGCCCTCATTGCAGGCGACAAGATTGCCCTGGTTGGCTTCGGTACTTTCAGCATTAGCGAGCGCCCCGCTCGTGAGGGTATCAACCCCGCCACAAAGGAGAAAATCACCATTGCTGCCAAGAAGGTTGCCAAGTTTAAGGCCGGTGCTGAACTTGCTGACGCGCTGAACTAATCTTTTGTAAAGAAATTTTTGTTGAGGCGGTTTCGTTCGGAGCCGCCTCTTTTCAAGTGTATTACCATGTCATATAAACGGATAACAGCTGCCGAGGCGGCAGCAATGATTAAGAATGGCGATAACATTGCCATGAGTGGATTTACGCCTGCCGGCGTAGCCAAGGCCACGACCAAGGAGTTGGCCAAGATAGCCGTTGCCGAGCATGAGGCAGGCCGCGAGTTTAAGGTGGGCATCTTCACCGGAGCATCCACAGGACAGTCTACCGATGGCGACCTGGCAAACGCCCAGGCCATCAAGTACCGTGCCCCCTATACCACCAATCCCGACTTCCGCAAGCACGTGAACCTGGGTGAGATTCCCTACAACGACCTGCACCTGAGTCACATGGCTCAGGAGTTGCGCTACGGATTCTACGGCGATGTCAACTGGGCCATCCTCGAGGTGTGCGACATTGAGGAGGTGGGCAACGACTACCATGTGTTCCTGACTGCTGCCGGCGGCATCTCGCCCACGGCTGCCCGTCTGGCCAAGAACGTCATCCTGGAACTCAACTCGTTCCATAACCCCAATGCCAAGTTCATCCACGACGTGTATGAGCCCCTGGATCCTCCCTACCGCAAGGCCATACCCATTGAGCATCCCAGCGACCGTATCGGTAAGCCCTATGTCTCTATCCCCAAGGAGAAGGTGGTAGGCGTCGTTGAATGTAACATCCCCGACGAGGCCCGTGCCTTCAAGGACTCCGACCCCGTGACCGACAAGATAGGCTTCCTGACAGCCGAGTTCCTGGTCGACGAGATGCACAAGGGTCGCATTCCCCGCGAGTTCCTGCCCCTGCAGAGCGGTGTGGGCTCCACGGCCAATGCCATCCTCGGTGCCCTGGGCGAGGACAAGCACGTGCCCGACTTCAACATCTACACCGAGGTTATCCAGAACTCCGTCATCGAGATGATGCTCAACGGACGTGTGAAGGATGCCTCTGCCTGCTCGCTCACCGTCTCCAACGACTGTCTGATGCAGGTCTACGACAATATGGACTACATGCGCCAGCACCTGACGCTGCGCCAGAGCGAGATTTCCAACTCGCCTGAGATTATCCGCCGCTTAGGTGTCATTGCCATCAATACCGCCATCGAGGCCGATATCTATGGCAATGTCAACTCTACGCACATCAGCGGCACGAAGATGATGAACGGTATCGGCGGTTCGGGCGACTTCATCCGTAACGCGTACCTTTCTATATTTACGTGCCCCTCGGTAGCCAAGGGTGGTGTCATCTCGTCCATCGTGCCCTTCGTCAGCCATCAGGACTCCTCCGAGCACGATGTCAACATCATCGTCACCGAACAGGGCATTGCCGACCTGCGCGGCAAGTCGCCAGCACAGCGTGCCGAGCTCATCATCGAGAACTGTGCTCATCCTGACTATAAGCAGCTGCTCTGGGACTACCTGAAGATTGCGAAGATGGGTCAGACACGCCACAACCTGCCGGCCGCCTTCGCCATGCATGATACGCTGGCACGGAAGGGCGACATGAAACTCACCGACTTCTCAGAATATGTGAAATAACCATAATGGGACGCCTTGAGCGTCCCATTATTATTTGCTGCATTCCGGACAAAGGCCCTTGGCCATGTAGTTGATGCTTGTCAGTTCATAGCCGGAGGGCAGTTGTACGGTGGGTATAGGTATGTGGGTAATACAAAACGTGCGGTGGCAGCGCTCGCAGTAGAAGTGTACGTGCTGGTCGTCATCCTCGGCATGACCGTCGTGACTGTGACACAGCTCGTAGCGCACACCGTCGCCGCCGTCCTCGATGACGTGTACCAGATGGTGCTCGCGGAACAGCGTCAGGGCACGGAACACGCCCGACTTGTCAATCGACAGAATCTTGTATTCCAGTTCCGCTAATGACATTGGCCGCTCTGCAGCGGCCAATGTCTTTGCCACGACAATGCGGTTTGCCGTCGGCTTAATATCGTGCGCTGTGAGCAGCGCCTCAAAGTCTCCACATTTCTGCATCGTTGAAGTAGTCGATGCGCATGGCGCGGCGCACCTCGTCCATGGTCTGGGCGCCCACCTCGCGGGCCTGCTCTGTACCTTTCTTTAATATGTTCTGAATCTCGGCGATGTCCTTTTCCAGTTCGGCGCGGCGCTGGCGCATGGGCTCCAGGAACTTGTTCAGCACCTCGTTGAGGAACTTCTTGCACTTCATGTCGCCCAGACCGCCTCGCTGGTAGTGCTCCTTCAGCTCGTCCAGGTTCTGGTACTCAGGCCAGAAGTCCTTGAAGTCCTGGTCTGACGAGAAGGCGTCAAGGTAGGTGAACACGGCGTTGCCCTCCACGTGGCCGGGGTCAGAGACGTTCAGGTGTGTGGGGTCGGTGTACATCGAGCGCACCTTCTGCCATACATCGTCCTTAGAGTCGCTCAGGTAGATGCAGTTGCCCAGGCTCTTCGACATCTTCTCCTTGCCGTCGGTGCCCGGCAGGCGGCGTGCCGTCAGGTTCTCGGGCAGCAGGATGTTTGGTTCCACCAATACGGGTGCATACGTGTTGTTGAAGCGGTTCACCAGCTCGCGTGTCACCTCCAGCATCGGCTCCTGGTCTTCACCGGCGGGCACCGTCGTGGCCTTGAACAGCGTGATGTCGGCAGCCTGCGACACCGGGTAGCAGAAGAATCCCAGGGGGATGCTCTCGCCCTCGAAGCCGCGCATCTTGATTTCCGTCTTCACCGTCGGGTTGCGCTGCACACGGCTCACCGATATGAGGTTCATCAGGTAGGTCGTCAGCTCTGCCAGTTCCGGTATGTGACTCTGGATGAAGATGGTACACTTCGTGGGGTCGAGACCTGCCGAGAGGTAGTCGAGTGCCACCTGGATGATGCTCTGACGCAGTTTCTCAGGGTTGTCGGCGTTGTCGGTCAGTGCCTGTACGTCAGCCATGAAAACAAACATGCGGTCGTAGTCGCCTGCATTCTGCAGCTCTACGCGGCGGCGCAGCGAACCCACGTAGTGGCCCAGGTGGAGCTTACCCGTAGGACGGTCGCCGGTAAGTATTACTTTTCCCATAAATCTTCTAAACTTTAAGTTTTCAGTCTGCAAAGGTACTACTTTTTTTTGAATATTGGTAAATTTTACCTATCTTTGCACGCAAAATTCCATAGAAAATGAAAATACTCATCACAGGAGCCAGCGGTTTCATTGGCTCTTTCATTGTGGAAGAGGCCCTGCGGCGGGGCTTCGACACGTGGGCCGCCGTCCGTGGCAGCAGTTCCAGGGCCTACCTCACCGACGAGCGCATCAACCTGATAGAACTCAACCTCTCGTCGGAGCAGCAGCTCATGGAGCAACTGCGCTCCCACCAGTTCGACTATGTGGTACATGCCGCCGGCGTGACGAAGTGCATCGACAAGCGCGACTTCCACCGCATCAATACCGAGGCGACGTGCCATCTTGTCAACGTCCTGCGCCGTCTCGGCATGCCTCTGCGCCGCTTTGTCTATATCAGCTCCCTCAGCGTCTTCGGCGCCATCCGCGAGCAGCAGCCTTACGAGGCCATCCGTGAGACCGACACACCCCAGCCCAACACCGAGTACGGACGTAGCAAGCTTGAGGCAGAACGGTGGCTCGACACCCTCACTGACTTCCCCTGTGTCACCCTGCGCCCCACGGGTGTCTACGGCCCCCGTGAGAAGGACTATTTCCTGATGGCTCAGAGCATCAAGCAGCATATAGACTTCGCCGTGGGCTACAAGCGGCAGGACATCACCTTCGTCTATGTCACCGACGTGGTGCAGGCCGTCTTCTTAGCTTTAGAGAAGGGACAGACGGGACGTAAGTATTTCCTCAGCGATGGCGAGGTGTACCAGTCAACCACGTTCAGCGACCTGATTCACGAGGAACTGGGCCGCCCCTGGTGGCTGCGTATCACAGCACCGGTATGGGTGTTGCGCATCGTGACGTTCTTTGGTGAGTATGTCGGTCGCCTGACGGGCCGTATCACCGCGCTTAACAACGACAAGTATAATATCCTGCGGCAGCGCAACTGGCGGTGCGACATCAAGCCGGCCATCGACGAGCTGGGCTACCAGCCCAAGGTGAAGCTGAAGGAGGGCGTACGCCGTTCCATAGCATGGTATAAAGAAAACGGATGGCTTTGAAAATTGTGAATTGAAAATTGTGAATTGTGAATTGAAATCGCTTTTTCAGATAGAACGGAAAGGGCCTAAGGGACTGATAGCGGCGGAGTGGGTCATTGTGGCATACACCGTGCTGACGCTGGTGCTCATCCTTTTCACCTGGACCAGGCAGCCTGACCCTGCCCCCATGCTCTGGGGACGGTTCCATGCCATGACGTCGCTGCTGGCCCTGTGGGCTGTCTATCGCATGGTGCCCTGCCGGTTTACCATGCTCTGCCGCATAGCGTTGCAGCTGGCCATGCTGTCATGGTGGTATCCCGACACCTACTCCCTGAACCGGATATTCCCCAATCTCGACCACCTCTTTGCCAGCCTCGAGCAGTCGCTCTTCGGCTGCCAGCCAGCCCTGCTCTTCAGCGAGTGGCTCACGTGGCCGGTGTGGAGCGAACTCATGTACTTCGGCTACTCCAGCTATTTCCTGCTCATGGTCATCGTCACCCTCTATTATTTCTTTCAGCGCTATCAGGAGTTCCTGCGCACCGCCTTCGTCATACTCGCCTCCTTCTTCCTGTTCTATACTATTTTCGTCTTCCTGCCCGTGACCGGCCCCCAGTACTACTATCTTGCTGTGGGAACCGACGCCATCAGACAAGGGCTGTTCCCTGCCGTCGGCGACTATTTCCTCACTCACGACACCATGATGACCATGCCCGGCTGGTCCGACGGCTGGTTCTATCAGTTCATGCAGCATGCTCATGCCACGGGCGAGCGTCCCACGGCCGCCTTCCCCAGCAGCCATGTCGGCATCACCGTTGTCCTGCTGTTGCTGGCCCTCCGCACGGGCAGCCGTCGCCTGCTGCTGACAATCTTCATCCCCTTGGTGCTTATGTGCCTCGCCACCGTCTATATCCGTGCCCACTACGCCATCGACGTCATCGCCGGTCTTGCCATTGGCATCCTCTTTTATTTCCTGCTGCAGGCCCTCTATCCCCGGGAGTCATTCTCTGCTAAGAAATAAAATTCGGTTAAAAAATTTGGTGGTTTGAAAAATATTCCCTAACTTTGCAGGCAGATAACAAGACATATTAGCTTGAGGATTCCGACATCATCGTGCGCGTCGGAATTCTTTTCTTTTTGTCTGTCTAAAAATTGAAAAACAATAATAACCAAATAGTATATATTAAGATGTCATACATGTCACAAGAAGGCTACGATAAACTGATAGCCGAACTTAAACATTTGGAGAGCGTAGAGCGCCCCAAGGCATCGGCCGCCATCGC
>Ga0326514_10003462_pt1 | contig 10044 bp, 19 predicted proteins | sample 3_2548_0518_D_FD_203653 | JGI IMG/M metagenome (GOLD analysis project Ga0326514, IMG submission 203653) | Bovine rumen microbial communities from UC Davis, California, United States - 3_2548_0518 | ecosystem: Host-associated > Mammals > Digestive system > Stomach > Rumen | place: USA... | reverse complement strand
TGCAGGAATGGGAGGTAGAAACGAGGAACGAGAGTGACCTCGAAGCCCTTTGCAGAGAATCCGCTTCTGGGCTGGATATTCGCTCCGCAGCCATGAGGAAGTTCAATCTGGAAGCCTAAATCAACAATCTGGCGACCATGCTTCAGCTGTACGGTTACAGGAGCAGCCAAATCGTATGCTGCTGCTCCTTCGTCCGACTTATTTGGCAGGTAGGCCAATACGTTAGCCAGTTTAACCTTCAGTTTCATCGGCCTGCTCCTCCAGATTTTGTTCAACCTCATCAGCAGCCATAGATTCTGCAATAGCCTGCTCCAGCTCCTCCTTTGTCTCCTTATGGAGAACAACCTGTTCCTCGCCCATCTCTGCGATATACTGATTGAACAGCTTAGAAATCTCGATAGAGAGTTCCTTGTTGGTCATATCCTTATCGTAAGGCTTTAACAGGACTTCGTGTACGTACGTGTTAAGCACGTAGATTGAGTTGAGCGCGAACATCTCGTCGTTTCTCTCTGGGCACAGGAACAGTGTAGACTGGAGTACATCGAACCAGCAGCTAAACACAGTGAATACGCCGAGGTCTCCCTGCTGGGCTTCCTTCTCGCGAACGGCATCCCAGAGCTTCCAGTAAGAAATATACTTTCCGACCTTCTCGCTCTCCTTTGTGCAGTCATAGCGCTGTACCATGTCTACGATATTAGCGAGTACCATGTAGATACGAGAGTATCCACCAGCAACGACCTTGTTGAAGCAGAGACTGTACGACAGACGATTCACGATTGCAATATCGTCCTCAATCTCAATCTTCAGATTGCGGTCGGCGAACATAACGGCGCGATACGCCTTTGTTTTGTCAACGTGCAGCACAGCGTTCTTGAGACGCTTCTGCAACTGTGCATTTGTAGGTTTCTTTTCTTGCATAATTATTCTTCGTTGTTTTCGTTACTTGTTTTCTTTTTCATCTCATCGTAGATGGTGAGTAAACGAAGCTTGAGAGCCTCTTCGTCCTGTGGAATACGACCTCTATGAATCTTATTCTGGGCGTTATAGCTCTTAATGAAAGCAGCCGCCTCCTCTGCGTTGTGTACGTTATCGAACACCCACTCTGGAAGCTCCTTCATCTCCTTCATTTCGTCGCTCTCAACACCATCTTCCTCCAGTTCTTGAGCTTCCTCGGCCAGACGAAGAGCAGCCTCCTTCGACTCCTTGTCTAAGTCCATTTCGTCAACATCGTCAACGCTATCCATGTAGGCAGGAACAACAAAGATGTCTTTGACACTAAAGAAAGGCTCTAAAGTGAACACCTTTTTGATTCTAGGCTTCTCGTCTGATTCAGCGTCAAACGCTGCCACTGCGTATGCCGAGCTTCCACTCTGTAGCACTGTTACAGCCACACCCTCCTTAAACGAATCTTTTCCATTCCATTTCTTGAGCGGGATGGAAGGGAGCTTCAGCTTGTTGAGGACTTCTTCTTCAAATAAAATTTTCTCCATATTTTTTATATTTTAAAAACGTTTTCAATAAAAAAGCAACTACTGCCTTTCACAAGTTTTCGTTGCCGTGTCCAGTCACAATGAATTAAACCAAAATGCCTAATATAACACACATGAGTAAATTATCATTATCGACTGCAAAGATAAGAAACAATTTTGAATACTCCAAATTTAATAGTGTTTTTTAACAAAAAAACTACTCGTTAGTATTCATGCCGATATAATCCTGTAGAAAGGTAAATTCCTGCTGTGAGGCAACCAGAAGCGTCTCCATCTGGAATATCGCATCATTCTCCGCGTCTCCGTCCTTCATCAGTCTGGCAGCTGTCAGATTCTCGATGCAGTGGTCTATTCTGAGAATGATGTCGCGAACGTCCTCCATAACTTCATTCTTTGTCATACCAAATTGCCCTTTGCTTTCTTGAGAATGTTGATTCGACGCAGACCTTCCTTGGTCGGATTGCCATTTTCGTCGCACGGAACGTGAATCTTGGTGATGGGGCTGATGCGAATCCATCGGTATCCCTTCTTTACGTTTTTCTTTTCCTTGGCCTTGACCTTTTCAAGAGCCTTTATATCTTTCTCTGTTACGGTTGGATTCTCGAAAATCCAGTTCAATGATGCATCCATTATGTTACATTTTTATTTTGTTACTAACCTTGCCAACTGTTTCGTTCGCCTTGAACGCCTTGGCTGGTGTTACTATTGTTTCTCTCTTTGTCACATCGAGCACCTGTGACGCAGCATAAATACTTTCCTTGTCATCGTCACTCAAACGCTTGGCTACCATGAGGGCGCTAGCCTTATCCATATCAGAGCAAACACACTCCTGTTTCTTTGTCTCAACGTCGTATTTGGTCACGCACCAGCTATCTTCACAGCTGATAACCTCCTCGCTTGCTACGCTCTTAGAAAGTCTCAGAATCGACTCATTTCCCTCGTCGTCGATAACGATTGATGACTCAACGTCCGACTCTCTTACGAGCTGTTCATCGCCCAGATTCCAATTTACAGGAAGCATCGCCCAGCGAAGTATATTCTTGTACAGCTCGTACTCGTCATCCTGCTTGTCAATATCAGAGTATCCCTTGGCCGCGAACTCCTTCCAGAATCCCAAGAATTTATGAACCGCCTTCTCGTACTCATTGCAAGCCTTCGCCATATCCTTCTTGCGAATACCCAACTCGTCAAGCATCTTGTCAACGTTCTTGAATATCTTTTTGCCAGCTTCGAATGTCAGTTCCATAGCTGACAGCATCAGTGATATGCGCTTAAACAGACCTAACTCCTGTGCTTTTTCTAAAGAGAGGCCGCGCACCCCTGTGATGGCGATGCGCTTCCTCACACTCTCTTCTATTTCGGCCTTGCAGACCAATTCAATAGTTTCGTACTTTTTCATTTACATTTATTCTCCTTGATATACAGGTCTCGCATCGAAGCGAGAGCCTTTACTGGATTCTCTTCCTTGAACATGGTGACAGGACATACAAGCCTGTCATCATGTGTAAACCAAATCTGACCGTTGTGCTCACAAATCTGGAACAGCTCAGAAGCCTTGTTGATAACCGACTCCTTGTTGTACTCTTCCTTCTCCTTACGCTTACGCTCCTCGCGCTTGTGCCACCAGTCTATCAGCTGCTTAATCCTTCTTTTCATCCTTCACCTCCTCGAAATCTGCAAACTTGTTAGCAACCTCCTCGGCTCTCTGAGCATCAATCATCTGCTGCTGAATATCCTCGTTGTTGTCAAGGTACTCGTACTTACCTTCCTCGAACTGTACGCTCTGGTCTGCCTTAATAGCATCCTGCATCTCGACAGAGAGTGGAGCATTACGCGACAGATTGAGCTTGATTACGGTCTTCTTGGCCATGTCGTCGAAGTCTGTAGTCCACTTTGAAGCATTCTTTGTGCGAGCATCCCTTGAGCGGTATGTCTGCGAGTAACGAAGGGCATGCTGCTCCATCTCCTCTACAGACATGTAGAACGTAGACTCTGCTCCATTCAGCAGAAGGAAGTACGAAGCGTATCCGATAGTCTTGGCCTTTGCACGCACCTTGTCATCCTCAATAAACTTGAACACACACTCACCGCTGAGTCGGTTGCGAGATATTAACTCGCCTTCCTTAATCTCCGTGGCGTTGGGGATAATCTTGAACTGGCCACTACGGAGAGCCAGCTGCTTAACGCCCTTGTATCCGAGTTGGAACTGAGCTGCCGACACACCAGTTTTGTTATTCTTGTAAGGGATAACGAATGCCATGCCCAGAGACTTATCCAGAGGGAGGTTGAGAGCTGTGGCCTTCAGAGCCGCGAACACGATGGTTGCTGGAACACAGTCCTGCAAGTTAACATCGTTGGCCACAAGAGCGGTGACGTTGTTTACGAACGAACCCTTGCGCTCCTTGAGAATATCCTTGAGGTACTTCTCCCATGCAGGGCTTGTGATTGTCTGATTGAACAACTGTAAGCCAGTAGGCTTGTTTGCTTTATTTTCTGCCATAATATATTGTATTTTTTTGTTGGTTATTACTTACTTTCCTTGACCTTGATGTTGACGTAGCCCTTCTTCTTGCTGACCTTGTCGTATTTTTTCTCAAGGCGCTTGGTTGTTATGGGGTGAGAGATACGCTGGTCGTCCAAGAACTTCTTGTAGTCGAACGAATGGCTCTCAGTAGCATCAACACGGGTGATTGAGAACGCGTCATTCTTGATGCTCTTGATACCCTTCTCGTCCATGAACTTGAACAGGCGCTCCTTGAACGTATCTACCTTATCCTTCTGAGCCTTCATCTCATTCAGAACTACAGCAATTTCGTCGAACTGAGTCTTCACCTTCTCTGGGAGCAGGTCTGCATCAACCTCTTCTCCGTCGCCGTAGTACTCCGTGAAGCCCTCCAAGAAGTCGTTCACAATATCCATCGCCATACCAATATCAAACAGGGTCTTAGGCATACGGAGAGCCTTAACGGTCAAACGCTCTGGGTCAAATGTAACACCATCGTTCTCCAAGTCGAGGCCGCTCGTATCGTAATGCACAAGATGGAGCTTCATCTTCCAGCCCTTGCCGAGTTTAGTAATCATCTCATTACCGAGCAGGTGGTGAATAAACAACTGAGCTTTGTAGATGTCGCGAGTCTGCTCAAACGTGTAGTGGGTAGCCTTGCACTCGTAGAGGTCGAGTTCCTTCTTCTCATCATCCTTCAGCATGAAGTCGATGTGACTGATGAGCTTACAGTTAGGGCGAGAGTACTTCTCGCTGACAAGCAGGGGATTTGACTCCCAGCGCTCATCCTTGGCCTTCAGATGCTCGTAAATCAGCATCTCAATCTCATCGCCAGCCTTAATCGCAGCAGTATGAGGAATATCCTCATGCTCAATAAGACCCTTGCACACCGCCAGACGCTTGTAGGCTGACTTGGGAACTGAACCAGCCTGCGCAATCTTCAACAGGACTTTTCCGTCACTCGAACCGAGAGAACCGACACGGCTCTGCACGATTTCACTTTTGTAATCTTCCATAACTAATCTTTTTTGTTATTAACTGTTTTACTCTCTGGTTTTGTCTGAATAATACTGAGGTCGTGAACCTGCACGGACAGCTGAATGATTCGATTGCCCTTGAACTCCGTTCTGGCAGTCTGGAGGCGACCAATGATACTCACGTACATTCCACGACGGAGACCCATCTCCTCCAGCTTGTCAACCATCTTCTTGCGCTTGTTATTAAAGATAAAGATTCGGATATACTCAACCGAATTGGTCTCATCCTCGCTATACTCCTTGTTGGAACTGTTCACGACCAGCGAGAAGCTGATGTACTTCTTTCCAGATGATGCCTGTCCGACCTTAAAATCATCGCCGACGACACCCTTCAAGAACACTTGATTCTGATATGTAATTGCCATATTGTACTATTATCTTTCAAAACACGGCACAAAGGTACACGTTTTATTTGAATATTCCAAATATATTAACACTTATTAATCAAAATCTGCATCAACAAGTATTTCGCCAGTCTCGATAACGTAGCCCTGTTCGTGACAGTTCGGGCATTCCAAGTCCTTCAGCTGCGTTACGCATGGTCTGACAGCCATCCATCGGTGCTTACAGTTTATACAGATAACCTCAGACACCTTATGGGGCATATTCTCTTCTATATTATGTATCTCTGCCATATTATACCTTGTAATTAAGCATTTTGCGGCTCTCGGCCTTCGTATAACCGAGTCGGCGCATCTCTTTACGAATATCGTCCGCTTGGTTGCAGACCGTCTCCTTGAACCTTCTAACAACCTCTTCCATAGCTTCCTGTGGAGTAAGGTATATTTTGTTAAGGTGCTCGTCGTCCAGACCGTGTACGGACATGATTGTTGATTTTAGTGCTGGCCAGTCAACGTCTTTGCGAATGTAGTAGTCAACCGACCAGTGGGCTACATCGTCACTAAAGAACCTGTCGGCCTCTACCCACCTGACCTCTACACGTCGAATCTCGCAGGTAGACACTCTTCTTCTCCAGTTGCCACCAGTGGCATAGCAGATGTCTCCGACTTTAAGGAGAGGGACAGGAGGGTGACTCCTGTCCGTGTACTTATACTCTCTAGCCATTCCAGTACTTTTCGTAAGTGGTTTCGCGTTCTTCCTTAATTGGGCCGCTGATTTCGTACTCACGTCCGCAGTTCATGCAGTGGTAGTAACTAACGATACCTCCGTCGTCCTCTCTGTCAAAAACCTCTTCGGCACTGAAATCGCTCTCCCAGCATAGTTCGCCGCCACATATCGGACAGCGGTATCCATGCTTATCTTCGGCTGGCTTATGACGCTCTCGCCAAATCTCAGCATAACAAGGATGGTCATGTGAGAGCTGCATTACGCGCTCTACGGCCTTTACAGGAGATGGGATGCACAACGCAAGCTCCATCTGCTGATTGAACTCTTCCTGTGACATTGCTCGCCCCATCATTCAGCCTCCTTATAATCCTTGTGAATAACTCCAGTCCACTCTACGGTATCATTCCCGCGTAGCCAGATGGCATTCTGGCTGATTCCTCCGTCCTTCTTGACTGGCTTGAGTGTGTACTGGTAATACAGCTGGCTATCACCATAAGAACTAATCTCGGCCTCCACCTTGGTAAGAACAGCCTCAACCTGCTTGTCTGGCTGCATTTCATATTTTGGATGCCACGTAGAACCAGTATTCTTAGTTCTACCCTTAACAATGATGTTGGCAATCTCTCCAACCTTATGCGGAGCGAGCTTGGCCAGCTCTGTTTTTGCGTCCTTGATTCGCATTGTGGCCTCACATATCTGCTTGCGATTCTCAACGATGGTTGCTAAAAGTTCACTCTCTCGCTCTGTGATAACTACCTTATCTTCTATCATGACTTTTTGTTTTTATGTAATAAAACACTAATTTTACTGTAAATTCCAACGCGCTTCAGCTTCTTTATGCAGTCAAAATCGCCATCTTCGACACATTTACGATAAGACTTGCCAAGAATCTCCGAAATCTCACCACGGGACAGGCGCTCATCATCAACGGCTCTGCTAAGAAGTTCGACCTCATTTCGAGTGGCCTCGCATTCCTTGCGGCGGTTTGATTCAATAATGTCGTCTATAAAACCTTCGAGACCGTACTTGCTGGCGATACGCCGTAACCTCCGAAGATAGCCTCGGCATAAAGCCTGCAAGCTTTCGTCTCTTTTGCTCATAAAACTATATCCTTATCAACTTCAAAGAGCTTCAGCGCATGTTGCAACTGATGAACGTACTCAATCTGCATCCACAGGTCTTTCTCGGCAAAGCGTATGGCCAGCGAAATGACTGGAGGTACTTCTACCCCGTCGATGGTCTCGCCACCCATGAATATCACGCTTATCTTGTATCCGTCCTTGAACACGAACTCCTCATCAGAATCATCAACGGCATGGAATCCATTCTTGGTGAGGTGAATACGCTTGAGAGGAATTGGCTCAATGTCCTTACCCATTACAGGTCTGTCTACGACATGGCCGTTAATCTGTACAAACCAATCTGCGATGCTCCAGCGCTCGTATCTCTTGTGGTGCTTCTGGTAAATCCAGTCGCCCGTCATCAACTCGGATACGTCCATAGCCCTTATCTTTCGTTAGCAACGGACTCCAGAGCCTTCTTCAGACCTTCGTCGTCCATATAACCATCAACACCAAGGACATCACAGAGGATGCGCTTCAAATCCCACTTGGAGAGTGTCTTGAGGTGATTCGATACGAATACATTCTTTTCCTCTGGAGTCATACCCTCCCAAAACTCATTGAACTGTTCTTTACTCATAGCTACAAAATGTTAAATAATTAATTGTCAATTGCACAATCAAAATGGCAAATCAGAGTCATCACCGCCTGCGGGAGCTGCATCTGCTGTAGGGAACGGAGAAACACCGTTAGCAGGAGCTGGCTGTGGATTAGGTGCGGCTGTTGGCGCAGGAGCTGCGGTAGGTGCTCGGGCTGCTGGCTGCTGAGTCTGAGCGCTCTGGCCTGCATCGAGGCTAACAGCCTTCCAAGCAGATAGGTCTGTGAAGTACTTACCGTTCCACTCGCGAGACTCTGGGTCGAATGATACGCAGAAGTTGCCTCCTACCTTGATACCCATCTTATCCCAACGCTCCCGTCCCATAACGGTGAAGCAGAGTGTCTTAGGATACTGACCTTGTGTTTCACTTACGAATGAGTTCTTGACCCATGTTTCGCCATTTCTACTCGATACACCGCTCTGGGGTTCGAGAATCTTCGTTACTTTAACTGTAATTTCCATTTTCTTTACTATTTTAATCTTGTTTCAACAATCAATAGCTCTTACCGTGCAGCTTGGCACGTCGCTCGTTATACTTCATCTTATGCACAATATGCCATTCGAGGTCGAAGCCATGATGCTCCGCAAAGTTGAAGCAGAAGCGAATCATAGCGCCCGTAATCTCTGAAATCTCGATAGGCGAAGAGTAGTTGCCGATAAGGGTAATGCCCTGTACAAGCTCATAGCACTGCTCGCAGATGGTCATATCGGCAAACATATTCTGCCAGTCATCCTTCTTATCCTCGAAGGTCTCTGGCTCAATACCCTTCAGACCCAAGAAGTCGAACAGACGGATGCAGACATCGGCAGTTTCCTCCTCAAGAGTTCCCTTGACCCAAAGCTCGTACGTCGGAGCAAAATCATTGAAACGAAGAACGTTGTCCAAATCATCTTTCTCCAGCTTTACACGACGGTTCTTTCTATCAGCCTCCACCATCTCGGCAATCTCGGTACATACGAGCATCATCCAGTGTACATTGCTCTTCTCCTCGTCGTGGAAGCCGTGGTCGCATGCGGTCTTGTAGACCGTAGCGATAAGTTCATTCAATCTTTCCTTTGAAACCATAGCTTACTCAGACGTTTCGGTTGCTAAAAGTGCGTTTCCGCAGGTGATTCTATCCTCATCCTCCTCCTTAGAAGGGATGAACACGATTACGTCCCAGCCCTCATCAAGCAGAGGCTGCTCGAACTTACGGTACACGTCGTACTTGTAATAGCCCTCTGGAGTACTGATGCCGTTGGCATTTGCCTCATTGGTCTCGTGGATTGGTGTAATCTTGACAATAAACTTCTCCTTATCGAACAGGCTCGACAGTACCTTGGGGTCGAGAATGGTCTGGTCGGTCACAGGGAAGTTAAGAGTGTACTTGCGACCCTTTGGCATGGGAAGCTCGCTTGCAATCTTAGAAATCTCGCGCAGACTCATAGAGCAGCCACGGAACAGCTTACGGCGCTGGCCTTCATCGGTAGAGTTGATACTGAGCTGCAAGCCAGCCTCGCCACCGTACACGTTGTTCTTGATATCACAGAAGTCCTCCAGAATCTCCAGCATAGATTCAGCGCCAACACGCTTGGGCATCATGGTTGTAAATACAGGATGGATGACATCGGCCTTCATCTTGATGTTCACGGTGTCCACAAGGTCGTAGCGCAGGAACGCAAGAACGTTCGCAGCATTCAGAGAAGGCTCACCCATACGAGCCAGATGCAGATTGAAACGCTTGGTGTAAACACAGCCACTGAACTCGATTGCCTTAACAACCTCGTTAATCAGCTCGTCACGGCTGACATTCCCATAGAAGCCCACTTTCGGGCAGTCACAGAACATGCAATGCATCTGACAACCCTTCTGGGTAGAAATAGTAACCACCATCTTGTCCTTCAAATCGACTGGATGATGCTCAACTCGGTTAATCTCCTCGGTCAAACCCAAGAAATTAGCCTTGATGTTTGCAGACTGACCGTAGTCGCCTACATACAGGTACTCCAGATTGGCCTGCGTGTCGCAGAAGATTGCACCTGTCCTTGTTTTGAACTCTTTAATCATAATCGTTAAACTTTATTTTTCGTGAAACTATTCAATTACCTATAACAACGTGGGCTGAGCCTGCTCAGCCTTGATGCGTCGCACGGCCTTGTCGAAGTATTCCTTTGAGAGTTCAAAGCCGATGAAGTGCCGACGCTCCTTGATGCAAGCGATGGCGGTCGTGCCGCTGCCCATACAGTT
>Ga0326514_10003460_pt1 | contig 10044 bp, 11 predicted proteins | sample 3_2548_0518_D_FD_203653 | JGI IMG/M metagenome (GOLD analysis project Ga0326514, IMG submission 203653) | Bovine rumen microbial communities from UC Davis, California, United States - 3_2548_0518 | ecosystem: Host-associated > Mammals > Digestive system > Stomach > Rumen | place: USA... | reverse complement strand
TCACGCACCAGCCAGGTGAACAATCAAAAATTTTTCTGCCATGAAAAATATACCAACCTATCCTCGCGAACCGGCTGATTTGTAAATTCTTTGAAAAAGTTAAAACTAATAAATAGGTAACGCCAACTCTTTGGCAATACAAGACTAAAGAAAAAAACTCTACTAACTTATGAGACATTATTCTGTTTTGACTCCCCTCTGCGTTAGTGGCTTGGGAAGGGCTTGCGCCCGTTTTCACGCATCACCATGCCCAGCGTATCCGCTGGTGTCGGTAATGGCCGCATTAAAGTCTATCCGTTCTGGAGAAGCCTGCCGTGCTTTTAGTGGGATAAGCGTTTCTATTCGCTGTCGCTACGCCTTTAGTCCTGCCTCGGTGGTTCTATCTCCTTTTGGGGCCTTCCCGTCGTCTGCCTCACGGCCTTTGTGCGTGCCAGCTGCTTTCGATTGGCTACTTGCAGTCGCGTGGGTTCCCCTCGCATCTTTTATCTTTATCCTGGTGAATAACCAGTGTCCACGATGTCAATGATCTCTCGTTTTCTCCTTTCAGTGTGGAAGGTGAGGGATTCGAACCCCCGTTACGCTGTCGAACAGTATCAGTCTTACGCTCTCGGCTGCTTTGCTTTGCTGCTGCATCACCATCTCTGCCAACCTTCCAGAGTTCCCGCTGTATCTTTAGCGGGCTTAGTTCACTACTGCTCTACATTGCAGCCTCTCTATTTCGCCTGATGCAAACATGCGCTGGATCTTGTTTCTGGGATAGAGCCACTTATTTCCGTGCGTTTCGCCCAGTTCGTCCGTCACCCTTGGCTGCTTGCGTGGCAGTGAGTGCCCGTATCTCTCCAGCCAAGACTTGGTGAACGTGCCAAACACCTGACACAACTGATCGCCAGTCAGCCACACCTCAGAGTACATTTCCATCTGTTCCTCCATCGTGCGTCTCACTACCGACTTCAACTCTATCATCTCCTCTCTTGTCATCATGGCTTCCTTACTTGATGCGTTTGATACTTACTGCCGATGATTCCCAATCGGGATTCACCTCAAACACAAGCCCCTCCTCATTCTTCAGGTGGGCGGCTGTCACACGTGCCGACGCAATCTTCTTGCGGTTGACCAGCTGGAAGATGCGCGTCTGGCCGATGTGCATCTCTCTCAGTTCCTGCCTTGTTACCTTTTCCTGTACCATATATAAAAATACTTAATTATATAACACTTTTGTTTGCTGTACCGAAAATAAGTCGTACCTTTGCGGCCAAAACTCAACTACTTAGGGCTTTATGCTCGTTTTAGGTGGTCTTTTTAGGCCATTGTGGTATTTATTATCTTATCGGTTAGTTACTTAATTACGCCGCAAAGATATAACAAAAATGTTAGATACCAAACAAAAGGATAACAAAAGTGTTATGTGTTAAGTATATTTAACACAATACACCTGACAAAAGTGTTATATAACGTATTGCTAAATGACTAATAGAAAAGAAAGACTAACAGAAGTGTATGGCTATTTGCGTGAGCATCATGGCATTCACACACAAATCGACTTTGCCACGGCACTCGGCTATTCTCGGCCCGTCATATCGTCGGCTCTGAATGGCAACGAGCTTGCCTTGACTGATAAGCTATTTCAGAAGGTGTGCGAGGTCTATCCAGAGTTTAATCTGGAATATCTGCTCACGGGTGAGGGCTCCCTGCTTCAGGATTCTCCCACGGATGCCCCTGGCGTTTCACCATCCAATGAGATGGGCAACGTCCTGGAACTCTATGCCCGCATGATACGCGGTGTTGATGATCTGCGCGTACAACTGAAGGATGCGCTGTCGGATGCAATCGAGGTGAAGGGTGAACTACAGCAGGCCCGCGACGACTTCCGCGACGCCACCTATCGCCTTAACCTACTTATCGAGAAGATGCAAAATAAAAGCGACGACCCCTCCAACATAGGCATCGCCGCTGACAATTAACAAATGAAAACAACCAAATGTTTCCCCACATTTGCAAACTTTCGTTAATGTATCTCTCGAACCACCGATAAACACAGGTATCCCCATATTTGTGTTCGACTCCCTCCAGCTCCACAACGTGAAAAGAGGGAAAGCCGCGAAAATGCGGTGATTACGGGAAGTTTAGGCAAAAGAGGGCAGGGCGTTGGGAAGTGCAAAGTGGTGCAAATTGGTGCAAAATGGTGCAGAAAAATATCCAAATGTTTCCCCAGTGTTTCCCCATTTTCGGAAAATGTGGGGAAACAAACTAAAAATGAAGGAATTATGATTACGTTATCAGTAGTGTATGACCACAGAGGCAGGACCAAAAAAGGTGAAGATGGCCCTGTGGAGATTCGCGTGACGGTGAACCGTAAACCGTACTATATTAATACGGGCGTGCGCGTGCAGAAGGAGAGATTCGTGGCTGGCAGCATCAGAGATGTGACTGGCACGTGCGACGCTGACGACCTGAATAACCGACTGGCAATCATCAGTCACATGGTGGAGAAGGAGGTCAACGCCTGCCTGGATGAACGTCGGCCCATCGACGTGACGGAGATAAGGCAGAAGGTGTGGTCGGTGGTACCTGCAATATCTGACGATAAGACCACGCCCACGATGGTCGACTGGATACGGTCGTACATCGTAACGGCCAACGTGTCGAAGAGTACCAGGAAGCGATACATCACGGTGTGCAACTGTCTGATGGACTTCGGGAAGATGGTGCGATGGGATCAGTTGACGGTGGATAACATCTATGCGTGGGACGTGTGGCTCAGGAACCGACCTATACCGCTGACGGAGAATCAAAAGCTGGCGGGCGTGGAAGAGGCGCACATCAGTAATGACTCGGCCTATAACTACCACAAGGTGCTGAAGGCTGCTGTCAACAAGGCGATGAATTTCGACATCCTTACATCGAATCCATACGACCGCATGAAGGGTGTCTTTAAGCGTGACAAGCGCGACAAGGTAGACTATCTGACAGAGGAGCAGATGCAGAAAATCCTCGAACTGACGCCCGTGCCTGGTAGTCAGGCAGCGTTGGCGCGTGACCTCTTCATCTTCCAGATGTACACGGGACTGGGGTATGCGGATACGCAGATATTCGACATTGAGCAATACCGCGAGATTGATGGCCGCTGGCGATTCATAGGTGAGCGCGTGAAGACGGGTGTGCCTTATGTCTCGATGCTGCTGCCTCCTGTGGTGGAGGTGCTGAAGCGGAACGGATGGAAAGTACCAAAGATGAACAATCAGCGATACAACCAGATGCTGAAGGTGATAGGTATGGTGATAGGTGTGGAACGTCTACACAGTCACATGGGGCGTCATTCGTTTGCGACGTGGATGCTTAGCCAGGGGGCAAAGATTGAGAACGTATCGCGTATGCTGGGGCATACCACGGTCAAGCAGACGGAGCGATATGCGAAGGTACTGGCGAAAGATGTGTATGATGACTTCGACATGGTGGCATCTAAAATAAATAAAAAGGCTGAGGAATAACCTCAGCCTTAAAAGTCATCGCTATCTGGCTGTATGGCCAGTCGAACGGTCACGGCCTTCAGTATATTCTGGACGCATTCTGAATCTTAAAAAAGGGGCGCCGCTGCACCCCAATAATAAACCATAAAACACATTATATTATAAAACTTAGACTGTTTACGTTAATGGCCCCGTACCCTGGAAGATGAAGGAGCCGGTGCACAGGCCAAGGTTTGGATTGTTGACCTTGCAGTTCCGGACCCAGGCAAAGCCGGTGACGCCCGTGGTTGAGGAGTAGCCGGAGCGACTGCCTACGTGTATCTTGACCTTGGTGCCGATGGTGAGCACTTTACGGATGTCGCTGACGGCAGACACCAGCCAGTTGGTGTTGAGCGTCCAGTCCTTGCGCCCAGGCTCATATTCATTCCACTCTTGCTGTTCGGCACTGGCCTTTGGAAGCATGTCACACTGTGCCTGCAGCTCGTCGTTCTTGACGGATGCTACGGCCACCCAGGAGTTGCCCTGGTAGATAGAGATGATGATGTTGTTACCGTTCATATCGCGTTAATCTTTCCATGTTACTATTTCGCCCTGACCTGTACGTTTAGTATAGGCATTGAGGGCTATCCATATCTGCTCACCGCTGACGCGTGCCAGTCCGTTGCCACTGCGTCCACGACCTTCGGCCTCCTGGATGAAGGATGCGAGGTTGTTCTGGGATGACTTGTTCAGGATCAGCTCACCAGCATTCGCCATGATTGGGGTGACGTCGCCGCTGAAGTTATTCCCAGGCACGAAGTAGCCGTTTGCAGCGTGGGGTACAATACCACCACGGGCGAAGAATGGTGTGAAGTTGTCAACGGTGGTTGCTGTGGCTGTTACCTTGGTATCAATCTCGATGAGTGTCAGGATAGCGGCCATACCTGACAGGATGCTGCTGATGCCCGTCATCACGCCCAGCACGTTCTGGAGTTCCTGAGGCAGTTCGATGCCCATCTGCTGAATGCCTCCGGCGATGCTGCTGACTCCGCTGGTGATCTTACCGTAGTCGCCCTTCAGGAATTTTTCGAGACCATCGCCAGCAGTTCGCTTCTGTGGCTTATCATTTCCTTTGCTCTCGTTGCCAGTCTTCAGGTCTATCTCGATGGGGTTCTCACCGATGGCGCGGCGTAGTGCGTTGTACTTGTCGATGATCTTATGCCATGCCTCGTCTGGAATATCCATGCCCTCACCTATCTGCTCTTGAATTGATGCGAAGTCGAGGTCCATGCCGTCGATGCCATTCTGTATGGCGTCCTTCATCAGCGTGTGCAGCGTGGTCTCGTCAATCTTGATGTTCTGCTCGCCCAGTTCGATAGAGATGTTCTGCTTCAGCTGCTCAAAGCGGGTGATATATCCAGTCGGGTCAATCTCCACGTCGATGGGCTCCTTCTTGACCTCCTCCTTGATTTTCTTAACCGTTTGCTTCACGGCCTTCACCTGCTTGTCGCCTGTGTCAAACTGTGGCATCACGGTCTTCTCTGCATACTCGATGGCACGCTTCAGTTGCTTGTATGCCGCCGTGGTATTATCGACGTGCTTTATCTGTTCCTTCAGGAATGATATGGCACTCTCTGCCTCTGCCTGGGTGGTGACGTCCGAGAAGTCCAGGCGCTTGTATTTATTGAGTCTGCTGATGCGGTCCCTGTTGGCGTCATCGAGCTTATCTATTTCCTTCTTGATCTTAGCCGCTTCTTCCTTAATCTTTTGATGCTCCTCCGCGAGTTCCTTGTAGGTAGGAGAATCGGTTTCGCCTCTTTTTTCGTAGAAGCGCATATTGTGGCCGATGTTGCTGTAACGTTCATTCAGTCGGTCGTACTGGTCAGTGAGCGATTGACGCAGCATGTGGTATTCCTTCTGCCCACCGATGCCCATGTTCTTGATTTTATTCGCCAGGCGCTCGTAGGCTTCCGTGGCCTTATCGACGGATGCGGTCAGGGTGTCCATCTCCTTCTTGGCGTCCTTCACCTCGTCGTTACTCTCGCGGGTGACTGCCGCGAAAGCGGTGACGGCACCAACCAGTAGTCCGACTGCACCCAGGATGAGTCCGTAAGGGTTGGCGTTAGCAGCCACGTTGAATGCTACCTGCGCAGCCGTTGCCTCTCCCGTTGCCACGGCATAGGCTTGCTGGGCGATGGTGGCGAGGGCCGTCTTTGCGGCATTGACGCCTTGCATAAAGGCAGACTGCTTTTGTAGTGCAGTCTGGATGGCGGACAGACCGTTGGTCACGGCCATTGCTGCCTGGAGCTTAGCGATCACCTCAACGTCGTTGCCCATCTCGATGCCCAGGAGCTTAGAGGCACCTTGAAGCGTCTGGAAGGATGATGTGGCCACGGTAGCAGCTCCTGCCACCTGGTCAAACGTGCGGGTGTCGCTGGCAGCGTTCTTGATGCTCAGGGTGACGTCATCCATTGCGTCGCGCATCACTCCGGCCTTCTCCGTTAAGTGGTCAATGGTATCTGCCAGAGCCTTACCGAATGGGCTGTTCTTTTCCTCATCCGTCAGCGTGCGATAGGTCACGGTGAGGTCGGCAGTGGTCTGTGTCAGTTCACGCAGTTGTCCCTTGGTGGTCTTTGCCGTCGAGTCAATGTTTTCCATCATCTTGACGAAAGCGGCCACCTTGTCGCTGTCGGCTTCGAGCGCAGACTGCAATCCGCCGTTGGCCGACACGAAATTATCGAGTGCCGATTTTGCCTTCTTTAGACCGGCATCCCATTTCCCGGTCTCGACGGCAAGTTCAAGTGCTGATTTATTTGCCATATCTTATTCTGTATAGTTTTGGAATTGTTGCTCCACCCACTTCTCTACAGCACCAGTCAGCGTCTGTCCGAGCTGTTGTGCTGCCAGCTCCATGTCGGCTTTCATTGAGTGGAAGAACCAGTTGCGGGCACCCATAGCACCACGCTTGCCGTAGGTAGCACCAGAGCGTCTGCCTGTGGGTCCGTCTGGGCGTGCATAGTACACGTCGCGGCCACTCTCCATGATGCGCAGAATGAATCCACGGTCAGGGCCGTAGTACCCTTGTATTTTCTTTGTCCTTGGCTGGATGGTACGATGGCGGCGGATTCCGCTTTTACCGCCATCGGGCTCAGGCACCATGCGCTCCAGGCTGCTGATGCGTCGGCGATTGGTCGCAATGTTGATATTTCCTTTGTGTCCGTCTTTGTACATACGGCGCAGCACGGCGGATGCTGCACTGCCTGCACCTGCCATCCTTGCCTTCTGCACGGCCTTGGCTCGCTGAATGGCCAGCACCTTGCCCAGCTCTGTGCGAATCAGTTCAGAGAAGTAACCGTCGAAGTCCTCCTTGCTGAAGGTTCCTGCACGGTATCCGATTCGCATGCCTGCCGCCTGATCGCGCAGACGTTCGAGCACGGAGTCCACCACCTTCTCCAGATTTTCCAATCCGGAGAAGTCGGCCATCAGGCTGTCCGTTCTCGCCTGTGATGCTGGTAGTCCTCTGAGGGTGTATTTCATCATAATAAAAGCCCGTTATGCGTTTACATAGCGGGCTTTAATGCGGCAGGGGTTTACTTTTTCTTCTTGCTCTTTCGCTGCTTACGGGCGAGGCGTCGGTTCTCTGCTGCGATGTCGGCCAGCAGGTCCTTGACGGTATCCTCATCCACTGGCACGGTCTCCTTGTCCCAGTCGTCAAAGTAGAGGTGGAAGATGTCGATGGGGCTTTTCTTCTCAGGATTTCCCATACAGAACATCGACGCCCATACCTGCATGCGCTGGAGTTGGTACATCAGGACGTGACGGCGTTGATAGCCCTTCATGATGCGTCGGGCCTCCCATCCGCGTATCTCGTACAGGAACTCCCTGCGCGGGATGCCTATCTCGCCTACGAACAATTCATAGAGGTCGTAGGCGGTTAGGCGTTTTTTGGGTCTTCGGTGTCTTCCTTGGCGTCCTTTTTCTTCTCGTTACTCTCTCCGGCGGGCGATGTGTTCATTTTGATGTACATACCAAGGATGGTGCCTATGGCGGTGCCGAACTCGTCGCTGTGGTGCGAGTCCTTCAGGTCCTTCTCCGTGAATGGAGCCTTCTTGCCGACGCTCTCATAATAGGCTTCCATTGCTGCCTGGATGAGGATCATGCTCTTCTTACGGTCGGGCATCTTGCCCTCTGAGATTTGACTGATGGCCTCCTTGACGAAGGTGCCAACCTCCTCGCCTGCCATCTCATTGAAAAGAATCTCTGTTGCAAAGCAGTAGCCCAGCATCACCTTCACCTGGCTCTCCTTACCCTGCTTGTCTGTCTTCGTGAATTGTACTTCCTGGATAATCATAGTTTTCTCGTTTTACTCAAAGCATAAATGCCCTTTTTTAAAATTAATAATACACAGAGCAAGAAAAAATGGCGCAGGGGTTTACTTGTTTCGGAATATTTTATTACTTTTGCACCCCGATACTCAAATTAATAACCAAATTATTACTACACAATGAAAAGATTTGTTTTCACGGCCCTGGCAGTGGCCGCTGTATTGACTGCCTGCGAAAAACCTGTGATTAATGAGACGGGTGTCACTGATGAGAACGGACAGCCGATTGAGGATGTTACCCAGGATGTGAAGAAGTTCACCTTCACCATGAAGGGCGACTTCTCCGACAAATGGAAAACCACCCGCGGATACCTTCAGGCCGACGGGAAAGACCTGACGGACGTCTGGGTTCTGGACTACCAGGACGGGGTACTTATCCAGCAGTTGCATCAGGGCGACAATACCGCTGACGATTTCGGCAAGCCTACGATGAATCTGAAGTACGGCATTCACCACATATACTTCATTGCCTCGCGTGGCTCCGATCCTGACCTGAATGTTATTAAAAAGACCATCACCTGGAGCAAGGTGTTGGATACATTTTACAAAGACTATGAGGTCAACGTGGTCAGCTCGTCCAACGGCAACCGCGCAGTGACGCTCGATCGTGTGGTCTCTCGTCTGCGTCTAACCATCACCGACGCTGTGACCGCTGGTACCGACAGAATCGTCATCACACCAGCCACCTGGTACTACGGCATCAATTATGTCACGGGTGAGCCGGCTGGCGCGAAGACCGACAGCGACGTGGCTCTTACCATTAATGCCTCTGATGCTGGTAAGACCGGCCTGCAGGTGAACCTCTTCGGCATCTCTTCTGCCGACGAATGGCAGACAGATGTCACGGTCAGCAGTCGCAAGGTTGACGACATATTCGGCTCTGCCACGCTGAAGGACGTTCCCTTCCGCGCCAACCGCATCACAGAATACAGCGGACCACTGTTTGGTACAATAGGAGAGTTGGAAATGAGTCTGAATACAACGTGGGATAGTAGTTACGAGGGGACGTGGTAAGAAAACTAACCCCCTCGGCCCCAAAATTAAGGAGAAAAAACGAAAAAACGTCTGGATGTTATGTCTTTTTAATAACATCCAGCCGCTTTTTAAAGTTCTTTAATAGAAATACGGTTACTTTATCACCTCGCTGGCCACCTGCTTAGCCTTGTTGCGCCACGCTTGCATAGCGTCGAACTCTGCCTTGCGCTCAGGGTCGTCGGGCGTAGCCAGGTAGTTGTTCTGCACAGCTTGCATCTTGTCGATAGGGTACCCAGCCGTGATGATAGCGTCCACGATCTTGTCGTGCGTCAGCGGCTGCTCTATACGCACAACGTAAGCCTTGAAGACGGTGCGCGTTGTAGGTTCGCCACCACCCATCGGTTGCACCTCCTGCTGTGTCTCCTCGATGTCGAAGTTGATTCTCGTCACGTTACCCTCCTCTGCGATGAGGTCAGGGCGATTGTCGAATGTACATTTTTCCATAATTGCAATTATTTAGTGTTACGTAATCACATAGTCTGGCAGTCCGCTGTTGTTGGCCCGCTTCAGGGTACCCTTGAACGGGAACAGGTTTTTCTCCTTGCAGAACTTCAGCGTCTCAATGAGTCGCTGGTTGTTGGTGAAGAATTTATACTTGATGCCGTTGTCCTCCACCTGTACGACGGATGACATCTTCCCGTTGAATTTCGATTTGACATCTATCTCGGCATCCGCAAAGACCACCTCACGGTCCACAAACAACGATGCCGATACGCGCGTCCCCTCCAGCATACGCTTTCCGTCGCCGTCGCGCTTCTCAAACTTAGGTACTTCTAATTCCTTGAACGATTTCATATTCATTACTTTTCTCCATAGGTTCATTCCGTTGCAGTGTATCAGCCATCCCTTATAACTGGTTGCCACCTGGTATCTGTACATCTCATCCTTTGTCCTGACCATTGCCCGCTTGAACTTCGCCTTCATCTTCTTTCGCATCAGCGTGTGGTTGAAGAAAAACTGGTATCCAACGAAGTCGAGACGGTGGTGCTCATCGATGATCTGCATACCGATATTCTCGTGCAAAGGCTGCTGCATCACACTACTGGCATAATTACGTATAAGGTTTACCGCCCGCCACACCTCGCGCTTGTCGCGGCTCATGATAACCATATCGTCGCAGTATATCTCCACGCGCACATTACACTCGGCCATCACCTTGCGACAGAGTGGTGACGTGTA
>Ga0326514_10003459_pt1 | contig 10045 bp, 9 predicted proteins | sample 3_2548_0518_D_FD_203653 | JGI IMG/M metagenome (GOLD analysis project Ga0326514, IMG submission 203653) | Bovine rumen microbial communities from UC Davis, California, United States - 3_2548_0518 | ecosystem: Host-associated > Mammals > Digestive system > Stomach > Rumen | place: USA: California... | reverse complement strand
CCCTGATCGGCGGCGAGACGGCAGAGATGCCGGGTTTCTATCCGGAAGACGAGTATGATCTGGCAGGTTTCGCGGTCGGCGTGGTAGATGAAAAGGATATCATATCCGGAAAGGATCTTGCGGAAGGCGATGTTCTTATCGGAATTGCCTCTTCAGGCGTGCACAGCAACGGTTTCTCCCTTGTCAGGAAAGTATTCCCGATGACACAGGAAGCGCTGAATACATACTATGATGAACTTGGCAAGACTCTGGGTGAAGCACTTATCGCTCCGACTAAGATTTATGTGAGGGCCCTCCGCAGCGTGAAGGAATCCGGAGTGACGATCAAGGCATGCAGCCATATTACCGGAGGCGGTTTCTATGAAAACGTTCCGCGTATGCTGAAAGAGGGAACGCGCGCTGTTATAAATAAGGACAGCTACGAGATTCCTGCAATTTTCAGACTCCTTCAGAAGACCGGTTCCATCGAAGATCATATGATGTATAACACATACAATATGGGCATCGGCATGGTCCTGGCCGTGAAGCCGCAGGATAAGGAAAAGACGATGGCGGCTATAGAGGCAGCCGGTGAAAAAGCTTATGAAATCGGCAGGATTGTTGCCGGGGATAAGGGTGTTGATCTGGTCTGACCATATGTCTGCTGAATGAGCAGATACAGTGAACAGATTTTCATACGGAAGATTTAGCATATAACGAAAGCATCAGATGCTTTCCCGGAGGGAAAAATGGCAAAAACACTTCGCATGGCCGTACTCGTCTCGGGCGGCGGTACGAATCTTCAGGCTATCATTGACAGCATAGCAGACGGAACCATAACAAACGCAGAAATCGTAGGCGTGATCAGTAACAATCCCGGCGTTTATTCACTTGAACGCGCCGCAAAAGCAGGGATTCCCGCCTATGTCGTTTCTCCGAAGAGTTATGACACGCGTGATGCATTCAATGTCGCTTTGAAAGAAAAAATCGATGAACTTGGCGTAGATCTTATTGTACTCGCAGGATGTTTAGTGAAGATCCCGGAGATCCTGATCGATGCATATCCTAACAAAATCATCAATATCCATCCTGCGCTCATACCGTCTTTTTGCGGACTGGGCTATTACGGATTGAAGGTTCATGAGGCTGCCCTTGCGAGAGGAGTCAAGCTGTCCGGTGCAACGGTTCATTTTGTTAACAAGGATCTGGACGAGGGGCCGATCATTCTTCAGAAGGCAGTGGCAGTGGAAGACGGAGATACTCCTAAGATTCTCCAGCAGAGAATAATGGAACAGGCTGAATGGAAGATCATGCCTGAGGCGATCGATCTGATCGCGAATGATAAAATTGAGGTTGTTGACGGGAAGGTTCGTTTCAAGAATTGACAGGCAGGAGGAGTTATTATGAAAGTTTTAATTGTAGGTTCCGGCGGAAGAGAGCATGCCATTGCCTGGGCTGTCGCAAGAAGCCCGAAGGTGGATAAGATTTACTGTGCACCGGGAAATGCGGGCATCTCCGAGTATGCTGAGTGTGTCTCCATCGGTGCGATGGAATTCGACAGACTTGCTGAATTTGCTGAGGAAAAAGGTATCGATCTCACAATCATCGGCATGGACGATCCGCTTGTCGGAGGTATTGTCGATGTATTTGAAAGCAAGGGCCTCAGGGTATTCGGTCCGAGAAAGAATGCGGCGATCCTGGAAGGATCAAAGGCGTTTTCCAAGGAGCTGATGCAGAAGTACGGTATCCCGACTGCCGGATATAAGACAGTCCATTCTGCAGAAGAAGCCAGAGAAGCACTCAAGACAACTTCTTTCCCGGTCGTTCTCAAAGCGGACGGGCTTGCGCTCGGAAAGGGCGTTCTGATCTGCAATACGCCGGAAGAGGCAGAGGCCGGTGTAGTAGAAATCATGGAGGACAAGAAGTTCGGTTCGGCGGGAGATCAGATGGTCATCGAAGAGTTCATGACAGGACGTGAGGTTTCTGTTCTCTCATTCTGTGATGGCAAGACAATCAGACCTATGACAAGCGCGCAGGATCACAAACGTGCGGGTGACGGCGACACGGGACTTAATACAGGCGGCATGGGCACATTTTCGCCGAGTCCGTTCTATACGGAAGAAGTGGATGCTTTCTGCAGGGAACACATTTATCAGAAGACTGTTGATGCGATGAGAGCGGAAGGAAGACCATTTGTCGGTATCATCTTCTTCGGCCTTATGATCACAGTTGACGGTCCGAAGGTTCTCGAGTACAATTGCAGATTCGGCGACCCGGAAGCACAGGTCGTAATACCCAGAATGAAGAATGATATGATTGAGGTCATGGAAGCATGTGTGGATGGGAAGCTTGATGAGATCGAGCTTTCATTTGAGGATAATGCGTGCGTATGTGTCGTTCTGGCGTCCGAGGGCTATCCGGTCAGCTATCAGAAGGGCTACCCGATTCGCGGACTTGAGAATTTCAAGGGTTGTGACGATAAATTCGTATTCCATGCCGGCACAAAATTCGATGCTGAGGGAAATTATGTGACAAACGGCGGACGAGTTCTCGGAGTAACTGCTAAGGGCAAGACGCTCGTCGAGGCGCGTGCAAATGCCTACAAGGCTACAGAACTTGTTCAGTTCGACAATAAGTATATGCGTCATGACATCGGAAAAGCAATCGACGAGGCATGATAACGGCTGATCCTCATCGCGAGATCGTACTCACGATGAAAATAAGTGTCACGTTGCGCTCGCATCGTAGACTCACGTCACGAGTATTGCGCGATGAGGAATAAAACGGCAGAAAAACGGCACTGTAATGAGCGGAATCATATATCTACTCATGTACAGTGCCGTATTTTATATTACTTTTCCAGACTATTTATGACTTTATAAAGAAGTGTATAAAGTGTACGCGATTCTTCTTCAGTGAGGGGTACGCATGCCCCGAGCTCTGTCGGAATATTCTTTACTTTATCACGCAGTGCCCAGCCTTTTTCTGTGAGGGAGACGAGCACTATTCTTTCATCATTGCGGCTTCGCTGCCTGGTCAGATAACCTTTCTCCTGCATCTTCTTGAGCAGCGGAGTGAGTGTGCCGTTGTCCAGATACAATTTTTTTCCGAGCTCACCTACGCTGATTGAATCCTGATTCCAAAGGACCAGAAAAACAATGTACTGCGTATAGGTTATACCTAACGGTTTAAAAAAAGGTGTATAGAGGTTGATTACATTTCTGGCACAGGCATACAACGGAAAACACAGTTGATTCTCCAGCTGTAATGCCTCATATTCATCGATTTTTGTCATGATGTTCTCCCTGGCAAGGCATGTGATCATACCGATTCCGGAGAGTGACAAGAACGGTCACTTGCAACAGAGCAGTCTGCCGAAAGGTATGTCTCAGCGCGTTCTGAAAATACTGTAAATATGATTATAACAGTTTCTCCACACACGCTTCAACATTTTTCATGTTCTCAGTCGGCTCGAATCGTGCAACAACATTACCATTTCTGTCAACTATGAATTTCGTGAAGTTCCATTTTATATCAGGATTGTTCTTGTAGTCCTTATCAATTGTTTTCAGCATGGCGCTCATCATGAGAGCTGTAGGTCCTTTGCCGAAGCCTTTAAATCCCTGCTGACTCTTAAGATAGGTATAGAGCGGCAGTTCATTTTCTCCGTTGACATCCGACTTCTTCATCTGCGGGAACATCGTATTGTAGTGAAGCTGGCAGAATGTGTGAATTTCTTCGTCTGTTCCGGGCGCCTGGTCTCTGAACTGATTGCAGGGGATGTCAACTATCTCGAGACCTCTGTCGTGGTATTTTTCATACATGGATTCAATATCCTTGTACTGCGGAGTGAAACCGCAGCCTGTCGCTGTATTGACGACCATGACGACTTTGCCTTCATACTCACTCATCTTGACTTCGGCACCCTTCGGTGCAGGTACTGTATAATCATAAAATCCCATAATTACCTCCTTGAATCCGAACTGATTATTATTTATTACAATTATATTTTATACAATATAAAGAAAATGTCAAGGGTTTTTTGAAATTATAAAAGTTTTATTTCAGGTGTCTTTTTGGAGCATGATAGTGTATAATTCTTACAGGTAAATCTCTGCTTCCGAAGATTGGGAGGTAAGAGTGACTATGCCATTACTTAAAGCATGGAGGTGCATTTATGAAGTATGTATGTGATGTATGCGGCTATGAGTATGATCCTGAAATCGGTGATCCGGATAACGGCATCGAGCCGGGAACAGCATGGGAAGATGTACCGGAAGATTGGGTATGTCCGCTCTGTGGCGTAGGAAAAGACGAATTCTCGGAAGTAGAATGAATCTTTGAACTGTGAACAGAACAGGGGGCTGAAAGCAGGTCTTACCGGATGGCCGGTACGGATCTGCATTCAGCCTTCTTATGCATTTAGGCTGAATAAATCACAAATGTACATAGATAGCAGCCATTTCGATATCAACGCCGGTAACCGGACAGGATTGTAGTGGAGGCTTAATGAAGATTACTTTGAAGGAGAGACGGACGGTATGAAAAAGAAAGCTATAATATTTATAATGGCTCTGGTGCTTTCTCTTACAGGCTGTGCCTCCGGGAAATCACCGTCTGCCGAATCTCATGCGGATTCATCTGTAGAGACAATTGCGCAAACGACTGCAGCTGTTACCGAAAAATTAGAGAAACCTGCCGATGATTCGGTAAGCGATAAAAGTGTTTCGGAAACAAACACCGAGCAGATGCAGTCCACAATCGTTGATGAAACTCTGACAAGCATGTTGAAACCGCTTGATTCGATCATGGTCGTCGAATTTGTCACGAGCTACGGATATAATCCGACAGACCCGGTCGTTTACTGGACAACCATGTATTATTATCTGTGCCTTTACGGACCACGTGCTTCGGGAACATCGTACGACAAGAACGAGGCATACCTTATCGTCGGTGCGGATGTCGTGCGTGAAGTGGGAAGAGTTCTTTACGGTGAAACTGTCGCTATGCCGCCGATTCCGGATACGATCGCGAGAATTTCACTGCACGATGACGGAAATTATTATGTCAAAAATGATCCGAGACCTGATTGCTATCCTGAATTCGTCAGTGCTGTTAAGAATGACGACGGTAGTTACGAGGCGATTGCTCAGTTGACGGATGTGCACGGGAAAATTCTTATAAACCACAGCTTTCATCTGACGCCGAAATCCTCCGTCAACAATTTATTGGGACAACAGTATTATTATACTGTCAGTACGGCGGGGGTCGGTTGAAAACTGCAATCATAACTGTTATAGTTACTGTATAACAAAAATAACGTATTGACGCGTACAGTATGTCTTGTGTTACAGGTCTACAGAACAGCGGATTTCAGTTGTGATGGAAAGGGGCTCCTTATGATTATTGAGATTGACTTTAATAGTGATGAGGCGATTTATCAGCAGCTGTGCAATCAGATTATTTTGGAGATTGCCACTTCGCATCTGAGAGAAGGAGACAGTCTCCCTTCTGTCAGAGCTCTGGCTGAAGAAGTCGGAGTCAATATGCACACTGTTAACAAGGCCTATACTGTTCTGAAAAATGAAGGGTTCCTTGCCGTGGACAGAAGGCGTGGGGCCATAGTCCTGGTGGATAAGGAGAAAATGAGAGCGCTTCAGGATCTGCGAAACGATCTTACAATTGCGCTTGCCAGGGCGAATTGTAAAAATATAACCATCGATGAGGTGCATGCACTGATTGATGAGATTTGTGAGGAATATAAATGAAACAGGGATTTACCGACGAGGCATTGTCTGCAATCGAAAAGTCAAAAAAGACGGCAGGCTATTGCAGGCAGAATTACGTAGGTACAGAACATCTGTTGGCAGGTCTGCTGAATACTGTTGAGGGAACCGCTTCCATAGTGCTGTCTGAGGCAGGTGTAGTTCCTGAAAAGCTTATGAAACTGATTGACCGCCTGATTGCGCCGCAGGGCAATGTCGCGGTCATCGATGACCGCGAGTTCTCACCCCGTGCTCAGGAGATTCTTGATGAATCACAGCGCATTGCAGGAGAATTCGATTCGGACGAAGCGGGGACAGAGCATATATTGCTCGCATTGCTTGGCGACCCGGATTGCGTTGCGGCAAGACTTCTTCACACCATGGGGATTGATCTGCGCAAGCTCTACGCGGACACACTCGTCGCTATGGGGAGTGAAAACAAGCTCGGAGAACAGGATATATTTAGCGGGAAGTTCGGCCCGGATAATGATCGCGGAACGCCGACACTGGATGCTTACAGCCGGGATCTGACTAAGATTGCTTCCGAGAACGGGCTTGATCCGGTCGTGGGTAGAGAGACGGAGATCACGCGGGTCGTTCAGATCTTGAGCCGGCGTACGAAGAACAACCCTTGTCTTATAGGGGAACCGGGCGTAGGGAAGACTGCCATCGTGGAAGGGCTGGCACAGAGAATCGCTCTCGGTATTGTTCCTGAATCTGTCCGAAATATGAGAGTTGTGATGCTGGACCTTTCCGGCATGGTAGCGGGGACGAAATACAGAGGTGAATTTGAAGAGAGAATCAAAAATGTTGTCAGCGAAGTGTCTCAGAACCGTAATATCCTTTTATTTGTAGATGAATTACATACGATCATCGGCGCCGGCGGAGCGGAAGGCGCTCTGGATGCGTCCAATATACTGAAGCCTTCACTGAGTCGCGGCGAGATACAGATGATCGGAGCAACGACAATTGATGAGTATCGGAAGCATATTGAAAAGGACGCGGCGCTTGAAAGAAGATTTCAGCCTGTTATGGTAGAGGAACCGACCAAGGAGGAAACATTTGCCATACTGAAGGGCTTAAGACCGTACTATGAGAGACATCATGGAGTTGTGATAGACGACGATGCTTTGAGGGCTGCCGTAAATCTTTCGGAACGCTATATCAACGACAGATGTCTTCCGGATAAAGCAATTGATCTGATTGATGAGGCTGCAGCCAAAGCCAGACTGGGAGACGTCAGAACTCTGCAGAAGATGATGTCTGAAGAGCAGAAACTGCGCGCTTTGGCTGAAGAGAAAGAAAAAGCCGTTATTGCAGGCGATCTTGAGAAAGCGCGCGAAATACAGCAGGAGCAGGAAAGTCTCAGAGAGAAAAATGCAGACGCCCGCAAAAAGATAAGCAGATCCGAAGCAAGTCGAATTCTGTCAGTCAGCGAAAATGATATAGCGGATGTTGTTTCGGACTGGACTAAGATTCCGGTATCGAGACTTGCGGAAGCCGAATCGAAGCGGCTCGTTAAACTTGAGGACAAACTCCACAGGAGAGTTATCGGTCAGGAGGAGGCGGTCCATGCGGTCGCATCCGCAGTAAAGCGGGGACGAGTAGGATTAAAGGACCCCATGCGGCCGACTGGATCCTTCCTGTTCCTCGGCCCGACCGGCGTCGGTAAGACGGAGCTGTCCAAGGCGCTTGCCGAGGCTGTGTTCGGATCGGAAGAGAACATGATCAGAGTGGATATGTCGGAGTATATGGAAAAGTACAGCGTATCCAAACTGATCGGATCTCCGCCAGGGTATGTAGGTTATGATGAGGGAGGTCAACTTTCGGAGCAGGTCAGAAGACATCCGTACAGCGTGGTTCTTTTCGACGAGATTGAAAAAGCACATCCTGATGTGTTCAATATTCTGCTGCAGGTGCTCGACGAAGGACATATTACCGATGCACACGGCAAAAGGTGTGATTTTAAGAATACCTGCATAATCATGACATCCAATGCGGGAGCTCAGGCAATCGTAGATCCGAAGAAGCTGGGCTTCGGAGCGAGAAATGATGCGGCTCAGGATTACGAGCGCATGAAAAGCGGGGTCATGAATGAGGTCAGACGTATCTTTAAGCCCGAATTCCTGAATCGTATTGATGAAATCATTGTATTCCATCCGCTCAATCAGGAAGAGGTCATAAAAATCGTGGGGCTCATGACAAAGGAACTTGTAAATCGGGCAAAAAAGGAGCTTGATATTGATCTGAAGATTACTCCGGCAGTGAAGAAAGAGATTGCCAGAGTAGGATTTTCGGAGAAATATGGGGCAAGACCCCTCAGGCGTGCTATTCAGGAAAGAATCGAGAATCCTTTGACAGATCTTGTACTTAACGGTGATGTCATAAGAGGCGGCAAAGTGACGGTCCGACTTGTGAAGAATGAGATCCGCATCACAGGGGAGGAGGAGCTTCCCGGAAAAGTGGCAGACTGAATGCAGCATTCATGTCTCGCGCGAGGGATTTGGCGCAGGATTCGGTCGATGTCAGTTGAGATAAATATTGTGTATCTGTGCATTAAGCACTTTATGGCGCGTGAGCGTTACGTTTAACAAGAGGTGAAATTATGGCGACAATCAAGAATCTGATTCAGACAGAAACAGACGGGAGCATCAGTTTTGGAGATTACGAGCTTCCGGCAAAGAAGAAACTCGCTGATTTTGAGCATCAAGGTGATATTTATAAGGTGAAGACCTATTCTGAGATTACCAGACTTGAGAGAAACGAAATGTTTGTCTATGAATCTGTGCCGGGCACAGCTGTAAGCCATCTCAGATACCTGGATAACGGTATGGAGTTCATTGTCGAAGGACCAAAGGATGCTCAGATAACCGTCGAAGGTGAGAGCGGAACGTATTACAATGTTTACCTGAATAATGTGGAACGGGCATCGCAGAAGACAAATCTCGGCGGCAAGCTGTCTTTCAGTGTTGAACTCGCAAATGCCGGAGCGGTAAATGTCCGCATCGAAAAAGCATGACTGTGTGGAAAGTGATATATGGCAACAGGTAAAAAGAAAACAGTGTACTTCTGTCAGAATTGCGGTTATGAGTCATCCAAATGGATGGGTCAGTGTCCGGGGTGTCACGAATGGAATACGTTCGTGGAGGAACCTGCAGGAAAGACCGGCCGTGGCAGAAGCAGCAAAACGGGGAACAGGGCGTCGGGACGCCCTGTTCTTATTAAAGATGTTTCCATGGAGGAAAACGAACGCGCGTCCACAGGTATGCCTGAATTTGACCGTGTTCTCGGAGGCGGCATTGTCAAGGGCTCAATGGTTTTAATTGGCGGAGACCCGGGTATCGGAAAGTCGACTATACTGTTACAGTCCTGCAGAAATCTTGCTTTGTCAGGGCAAAAGGTGCTTTATATATCCGGGGAGGAGAGTCTGGCACAGATAAAAATGAGGGCTCTCCGGATAGGCGGTGCCGATGATAATATGTATCTTCTCTGTGAAACAAATCTCGGGGACATTCGGGAAGTTATCGAGGAGATGAGACCGGATATCTGCGTCATAGATTCCATTCAGACAATGTATAACGAGGAAGTGACAAGCGCTCCGGGGTCTGTCTCGCAGGTCAGAGAATCGACCGGGGTACTCATGATGCTTGCTAAAGGATTGGGTATCACGATATTTGTAGTCGGGCATGTCACAAAGGAGGGCGCTGTTGCCGGTCCGCGTGTCCTTGAACACATGGTAGATACAGTACTCTATTTTGAAGGCGACCGTCATGCCTCTTATCGGATTTTGAGAGCGGTAAAAAACAGATTCGGATCCACGAATGAGATCGGCGTATTCGAGATGAGAGGAAGCGGACTTGTTGAAGTTCCGAATCCTTCGGAGTATATGCTTAGCGGAAGACCGGAAGATTCATCTGGATCGATCGTGACATGTTGTGTGGAAGGAAGCAGACCTCTTCTCCTTGAAATTCAGGCCCTTGTGGCAAGGACAAATTTCGGAATGCCACGCAGAACATCTGCCGGAACAGATTATAACAGGGTCAATCTCCTCATAGCTGTGCTGGAGAAACGGTGCGGCGCGGACCTGGGATCCTGTGACGCATACGTCAATGTAGCCGGGGGAATAAGGATCAATGAACCTGCGTTGGATCTGGCTATACTTTTGGCTTTATTTACAAGCTATAAAGACATTTCGGTACCGGACAGTCTGATCGCATTCGGCGAAGTGGGACTTTCCGGGGAAATAAGAGCCGTAAGTCAGGCGGATATTCGGGTGATGGAGGCTAAGAGACTGGGCTTTA
>Ga0326514_10003458_pt1 | contig 10046 bp, 17 predicted proteins | sample 3_2548_0518_D_FD_203653 | JGI IMG/M metagenome (GOLD analysis project Ga0326514, IMG submission 203653) | Bovine rumen microbial communities from UC Davis, California, United States - 3_2548_0518 | ecosystem: Host-associated > Mammals > Digestive system > Stomach > Rumen | place: USA... | reverse complement strand
TTCACGCTGTTATCCTCCACGCATATCTCTTATTTTCTCCTTCCGTTTATCCGTCTGAGTATATCGTTCATCCGTCCTGCAACCGTTCATCCATCTATCTATATCAACCCACCGCCGCGCCCGCCGTCATCAACGGCTCAATTTAATGGGACGCCCCGTTTGGATCATCTGACAGGCCAAGCAGGAAGTCAGTTGTTACGCCGTAGTGGCGTGCCAGCGCGATGACCACCCTCACCTTCGGGTTTTCACGGCCTGAAAGATAGGTGAATATCGTCTTGCAGCTTACATTGACAAACCTGCTGACCTTCAATGCGGAATCTCCATGCGTTTCCATCAGCCACCACAGCCTGTCACTGAATGTTTCGCCTGTTGGCAATGGCGTTTTGGGACGCGGAATTTTCTTGTAGATGTCAGTCGGCATGATGCTTGAAATCATCCTTCCTGCTTGTCCTCCGCGCCGTTTGCGAACTGCTCAACCGCTTCCTCGGCGGTCACGCGGCTGTCGTCCTCGGCGGCAACAAAATCGACTTCCACAAGGTCCTCGATGTCGTCCGACTTGGCGTTGGCATTGTACCGAGAAACCGCGCCATCCGTTGTCGTCGCCTGAATCTGCTCGATGCTGACCGGCAGCCACTTGAACACGCTCCTGAATACCGTTTTCAGCGCCATGCTTTCGTAGTCCGTCACCCAAGGGCCGTAGTTGCTGGCCTTGCTCCGGGCGCGGTGCTTGTCGATCTCTGCCTTGGGCATGTACTTGATGAGCGGCTCAATGCCTTCAGCCTTGAAGCGCACCACCACATACGCGCCACGCATGGCACCGGGATCGCCGTCGATGTACGGCTTATGGATCAGCTTCGGCTCCATACCGTACTCGATGGAAAACTCGTCCTTCTCGTGGACGACTTCGGCCACCACGGACGCGATCTCACCACTTCTGCGGGCGATACTCAACATTCCTCTGTCACTTGGCCCCGCGGTTTACCATCCCGCGGGAGTGGACTATATCTTCATCCTTTCGGATGCCATGCACTTCGGGCCGCAACTCATCTCCGGCCCTACACCGCTACATTCATCACGGTTAGTCTCTACACTCCAGGTATCGAACGTGATAGCCTCTCACCGTATAATTCGGATGCTTCAATGCCCTGCTCACGCAACCATCTGCGCATCCCAGCGCGACAGTCGCCGCCTTTACACTCTCAAACGTCTCGCCCGTCTCCACCACATAGACCGGCTTGAACGTACACGAACCATCCCGCGGTATCCTCTTATACCGCTCACGAAGCGCCTTTGTCCGCCGCTCGACAACCTCCTTCGGCTGCTTCACGCCCCGCCGCTTTTCCACGATCTTCTGAATCGTCTCCGGTGGCCTTTGCTTGCCGATTGTGTTGTACTCTGGCTGCAAGCGGTGAATCCAGTCGTACTCAATCCGCTCGCGCTCCTGCCGGGTCGTTCCTGGCGGCAACTCCTGCACGACCTCGAAACTGAACTTGTCAAAACCGATGGTCTTAAAGTCGTGTATCAGTTTCGGATTGCTTGCGCAATTCCGCCAGTCGCGCCACTTCTGCAATCGCTTCCGGTAATTCCCCGATGAACCGATGTAGATTTTTCCGTTTGTGGTGTTGGTGATCTTGTAAATGGCTATCATGTTCTCTCCTAAAGCACGGGATTGCCCTTCCATGGCGGGTTTCCCCGTTAGCACCGTTTCCGGCACACCCCTGAGTAATCGGGTTCACACAGTTTTACTTAACCGCATTGTTCAGCTAAGCATGAATTGGCATTCCTTTTGCCCGGTTTTCTTGTTGTTGAACGGAACCGGGTAGCACTGGCCCAAGGCGCTGGCAGGCTCCAGACCGCATGCCGCCGCCTGCATGAAGTAGCCCAGCACGCTCGGCACGCTGCACTCAGCCAACTGCGGGTTCAGCCGGAACTCAGTCAGTGCGCTTCGCACAAACCTGTCACCGTCAAAGAACTTCGGCAGCGCCGCCGCCAACTGCTCCTTGAACTTCTCGTTGTTCAGATAGTCCACCACCGTGCCCTGCTTCTTCGCCACAGCCTGGGGTGCCTTCGGCGCAAGCGCCGCCGTCTTTTTCGGGGTCTTGATCGTCGTCTGTTCCATTGGTTAATCCTCCTTAATCACACGGTTCTCAAACTTCTTGTAGGCGTCCAGGTACCATTCCTTCTTGTCGCCGTTGTAGGTCAGCTCGTAGTACATGCCGTCCAGCAGCGTGCTGGAGATCAGGTACTTCCAGTTCTGAAGCGCCTTGGCCTTCCAGACCATAAACACCTCAAACTTCGGCTCCGGATCGCTCTTGTCCAGATGCTCGATAATGTAATCCCGAACAATCTTCAACGCCTTGTCATCCAACTTGCTTTTCCTCCCTCTCTCGTTCCACAAACCGCGCTATCCTCTGCATCACGTCATACGCGCAGGGCAGCGCCAATCCGTTCCCATACGCCTTGTAGATCGCGCTGTCACTTCCGCCCAGCCCCTCGCACCACTCGTCCGGGAAACCCTGCAACCTCGCGCACTCCGTGGGCGTCAGACGGCGCACGATGTACTTGTGCGTTGGCTTTTCACTCTCTACCGCCAAGAACTCACGCTCCTTTCCGTTTCTCGCGCCGGGGCCCTTGTAATAGCTGGCGTCAAGCGTTGCCGCTATACCCCCCCCTGTATAATTTGCATAACGACAAGCATATCGTTCATGGCGTCCTGCCCGGACAGTCCTCTGTCCATCTTCGCGCACAGCGCACCAGTCACGTTCGGATAAACCAGTCTCATTCATGCTTCTCCACCACGAACGGCGTATTATTGCCGCCCATTCCAAATGTCGCGCTTACTGTCTGTGATACATCAACAGGGCCTTTATACCTTGTATCTTGCCCGTGGTTCTCATACACGCTCAACGACGATGCTCTCCGTACCCCCCCGCATCTCCACCGTTAGCGCGGAGGGTTCCGATACCTTCTACCATTTCACCGTATCCGCTGTTGCGATAGCATATCGGATTCACATAGTTCAGTGAAAACCCGCCCTCGTTCTTCGCCTGGAGTGTCGCGGAAAGTTCCTCATTCCCGACCATGTTTCGACAGTCTATTGCGACCACATTCTGCCCCCTGTCCACGCAAGGGCTACTATCGTGCCGCGCCGCCAACGTTCGGGCCTTATCTGGGTAACACAGATAATTCTGGTTATGAACTCCCGGTTGCGCCGTCAACGCTCCAGCCTGTTCACCCATGTCCCGCACTTCGTCGCGCTGGTTCTGCTGGAAAGCTATCGCCGGACGATCTATCGTGTTCAGCGTGTACATCTCGCCCTCGCGCCATCCACATCCATTGCACCCCGCCGTGTCCGCACGGTCTATGCCGTTGCCTTGCAGCGCGTAGACGGTATGCGTTTGCAGTTGCGCCGTGAGCGTCGGGCTTACCCCGATTCCGAATCCTGTACTTCCCGATTTCGCGCCTGCGCACCCTTTGAATCCTGCGGCCAGTACCCCCCCCCTAAAATTTTCAGAGGTTGAGTAACAGATTCCGTCTGCTCTTCCACCCCCCCAGAATATGCCTGGAGGGTATGATATACGCCGTTCACATCAAACTGGCGCTTGCTCTGCGCATCCCACGGATTCAGACACCTAACGCCACCGCTTCTTCCAACGCTTCTTTCAGCATCGGCGGCAGTTCCTTCCCGCGCTTCTCCGCCCTGCGAAGAATGCCCGCGCAAGCCTTCGGTGACAAATAGTATTTCTCCGGCGCGTTCGCTTGCAAAATCTGCGACAAGGTAGATTCTCTTGCGACGCTGGGGAACTCCCCAGTATTGAGCGTCGTAGACCCGCCAGGCAAGGCTCCAGCCGTCTCCCACGACGCACCCAGCACCCCCCCACTTTTTAGGTTGAGGAATTGATACGTCGTTTTCACGGACGCTTGCGAGGGCTTGGAGGACGGCTTGGAAGTCCGCGCCCTTGTTGCTGCTGAACGCTCCGGGGACGTTTTCCCAAACCGCGAATCGAGGTCGAATATGCTTACCTGTCCTGCCAATGCGCTCATCGGCTGCTCTCATCTCCTTTATGATCCTCACGGCTTCAAAGAACAAGTTGGACCGCTGGCCTTCGTGTATGCCGAGCTGCTTCCCGGCCACGCTCAAATCCTGACACGGGCTTCCGAAGCTGATGATGTCCACCGGCTCCACCGCCCCGCCGTCGATGTCCGTGACGCTGCCGAGCTGCTTCACGTCCGGGAACCGCGCCGCCGTTACTTTCAGGCAAAATGGCTCAATTTCACTACTCCAAAGCGTCTTTATCCCACACATCGCTCCCGCAAGCGGGAAACCGGCCACGCCGTCGAAGAGACTGCCTAACGTAAGAACATTGTCTTGCATCGCAATTCCCTCCGTCGTTTTGCGTCATATTTTCTATGACAGGAAAGGCACATCGGCGCATAATCGCTTATGTCGCTGTATCGTCCGGTCAGATTGGCCCAGTTGTAACTGGTGTCGTTATCCTTCCTTCCGCACACTGAACAACCTAAATCCTTGGCCGCTCCATACTTGTTTTTCAGGCGAATATGGAACGCCTTGTATGATGCGTCTCTGCCCTTCCACATGTGATTTATTGCGCCACTCTGTTCTCTCTTTGCCGCGACCCTTGCGCTTATGCCGTGATTTTTCATGTGTCGCCAAATTACTTTTTGCGTCACGCCCATCTCTGCCGCGATCTCTGCCTGTGTCATGCCTCTCTCGTAAAGCGCCTTTATCTTGTCCGTATCAAGTGCCGTTGATTTCATCTCGGATTGGCGCTTTCTCCATTCATCATCACACCGTCGCTTAGCGGCTTCCGACATTCTTTGCCTTGTCAATTCTGAAAAATATTTCATGCGCTATCCTCCGCCCCCACCCTGCTCACCGTAAACCTTCTCCCCGGCGTCACCTTCGTCACTTCTGCCGCGATCTTCGGATATTTGGCTTTCAGCGCCTTGGTATCAATGCGGTTGCTGCAAGTGTTCGTCCACCGCACCGTCCAATTCGGGGTAATGCCGCGCTCAAAGGACCCCATGGTCATTTTGAGCTGCTGGTCAATCTCGTCAATCTCCTTCTGTATTTCGTCGCGCTGCTTGACCTTCAACGCGCGAAGATTCAGCAGGTCGTCCATGTCCTCCAGTGCAATGAAGGCATCGCCTTGGTCGCCCTTTGGATATAAGACTTTCAGAGCTTCGTCATCGACCTCGCTGCCCGTAGGGAGCGGCGGCACCTTCGGCTTGACGTGGTTTAGCCAGAAGTCCTTTTCGGCCTCGATCAGCGTCGCGATGTCCGCCTCGTCCCGCTCGATGCAGAACACATGATGGGACTTTCCGAGCACCACGATGCTCACGTACCACCTGTCTGCGCCAGTCACGGCCATGTAGTGAATGCACTGCCAGTAGTAGTGCGGGTTGATCTCACCCTCATCGAACTTGAATTTGGAATACGGGGAGGTCGTCTTGCACTCCAGACCGGCGTTTTCCCCCACGATGTCCCGGTCAATGTTGGCAAGCATCCACAGATATTCATGGTGTTGGAGTATCTTGTTGCACTTGCGAACCTTCTTTCCAGTGGCCTCCACAAACCTGTCCGCCACGTACTGCTCCAGGTCTGTCCCCTGGCGCATGGCCTCGTTGGTTTCCTTGTCCTCACTCTTGCCGATCTTGTCCAGATAGACTTTGAGCGGCGAGCTGTACGGATTCACGCCAAGGATGGCACTTGCGTCCGACCCGCCAATGCCGTTCCTGCGCGACGCCAGCCATTCTTCATGGGACATCTTGCGGGTGTCGGCAAAGACCTTCATGTTCTTAATGTTCAACCTCTCACCTCTCTCATATCGTCGCTAACATGTACTCCCTGCTCAGTTCCGCATCCTCGCGCCAGTTCTGTTCCTCCAGCATCGCATGATATTGGTCACGCTCAAAGCCCAGGACCATCATGCGGCCATTCAAGACATCAATTACATCATCACAGTCGCGCACCTGGCTCAACTGGTCAATGGCCTCACTCAGGTGAAAGACCTCGTTGTCAGCGCGTTCCCACTTCTCATATGCCGTCATGACTGTAACCTCATCCTTGCCCCGCAGCGGTAGCACCTGTTCATGTCATGCGGGTTTTTGCGCCAGAAGGCATCCCGGCAATTTGAACACAGCCAGTATTTCAGGCCGCCTTCAGCCTCCGTGTACAGCCACACGCCTTCTTTCACGGTCTCCACGTCCTTCGCGGGAGGTGTGTCGTCTATCAGTTTCAGGAACGCATTGACGCCCTGGGTATTCTCAAAGCGCTCCGCCACCCTACGCTTCAGTTCGTCCACGCTGACGACCTTGCCGTCATTCACCCTTATCACCGTCCTTTTCCTCGGCGTACTTGCATATCTCGTAGTAGTTCAGCGCAGGACATCCATCACCGCACGCTGGGCAGTCGCCATTGACGCATATTGCGCTGAACTCGTCAGACAGCCACTTGCACATGTCCATCTTCTTCACCACCTTTTGGATAATGGATCGCGGGTGTGGATTTGCACCACACATGTCGTGACAACCATGCAGTTTAAGGTGTCACATTGACTGGCTCAAACCCTGCGCGTCTACTGCACGAGGCGCATTGCAGGCTCACCATGCGTCTACCTATTCCGCCACCCCGACCCATCCCCATTTCTATTGAGCTTAACGCGAGGGAAACGCGGAAATTTCTCGCGGAAATCTTTGACAGTTTAACGACCACCTTGCCATGCAGTCGAGCCTTGTCCTCTGCCGGGTCACGCCCGTAGGTTAGCTGAGAGTCGTCATCTGACTCAGCACAATCATCTCCGACACTGCCCGGAGATCCCCGTCGCACCTGCCCTCTGCTATTGAGCCGGAATCGAACCGGCCTTTTGGCGTGAACGGCAGGATTTGAACCTGCGGACCTTGCGGCCTCCCGCTTTCGAGGCGGGTGCTATCGACCAACTCTGCCACGTTCGCATAACGCCGGATAGAGGATTTGAACCCCTGGGGCTTGCGCCCTGCGATTTTCAAGACCGCTGCCATCAACCGCTCGGCCAATCCGGCAAATTACCATGCTCTGCATTTACACGGGGTTGCAACCGCCCTTGCCTGCATTATGGTCTCCCGCCGAAGCGGGAGTTTACAAGGCGCTGTTTCTTAAATTTCGCAAGAAAAATGATTGCTGTTAGCGCCTTTTGGTAGAGCCGAAGCAGGGAATCGAACCCTGAACCTGGGTTTACAAAGCCCCTGTTTTACCGTTGAACTACTTCGGCAAATAGCCGCCAGTAGGAATCGAACCTACATTCACTGATTACGAATCAGCTTTCCTGCCCTTGGAAGATGGCGGCATATAGGAGAAAGATCGGGGATTTGAACCCCGGGCCTACTGGTTAACAGCCAGTCGCTCTAAACCACTGAGCTAATCTCCCGTATAGTCCGCCTTTAATAAGTGTCATCCTTGAAGAAGCTCTGCTTGAAAAAGAGGTATGGCCTTACAGGCGGACGCCTATGCGAGGAAGTTGAACGCATACGGCTGGGCTTATAGCCCCAACGAAAGGAGTGCCATCAAACGGCTGGTGGAGGGTGCGGGAATCGAACCCGCTTCAACAACCAGTCCCCCCATGTCCGGCGCGTTTCGGTGTTGCGCATAGTTATGTGAAACGCGCCGTGTAGTAATGTCGCAATACCCTGCCGGGTGCCAGGAAACCGCATGGTATAAACCCGGCTCCGCCTGAAACGACTGGCAATTCAAGCGTTTTACTTGCTATCCTTACGGCTCAGATGCAAGCGGTTTGTTTCGGCTGTCATACCTAAGTGAAACCAGAAGTATACATGCTGGCCGATGCCTCCTTATGTGGCCGCTGGGAACGCGGCTGCCGGATCACGCCTTTACATCATTTCGCAAGCACGTTCAGCCGTATCTTCATGCGAACCAATCCCCCTCTCCGATTTGTGGTGTATGCAGGAAGTGCAAGGGCCTACCCTGCCGAACGCAATCCAGGAATCCCCACGGTCTTGCGCCGCAATCTATCGTTGACTTCCTGCATTTGGGCTGACATCTACTGCCCCACCCCTATATCAGCAAGCCTCTCAGCCTGTGACATCTCATCCCATTCATCGGCATACCTGAAAGTGTAGTTGCGGTCATCGGTGAATATGAACCGCTTGTCCTTGATGGTCTTGCGGCACCTGTTGCGCACCCACTTGGTGCTCAGTTTGTTCGCAATTGCCGCTGACTGAACAGAGTTGTAGCTTTCCAGCGTATTGCCCATCCTGTCCAGCTTCAACACCGGGCGCTTTTTGAAAGCCAGCGACGGACCCTCATTCGTGCCTTCATCAGACTTTTCTTCGTCAGGCATCCTCCGCATGACCATGTAAAACGCCCTGTCTATAAGCCGCTTGGTTTCGGCGTCGCTCGGGCATATCCAATCGCATTTGTTATACGGCGCTACGATACCGTTGCGCTGTTCCTGCGTTGCACCGCATACAGTTGCGATGGCATTGGCAAGCACCGGGTGGGTGATGGCCATCTCGTCTACTTCAAGCATGTGGATCAGCTTGTCGCTGATAATGCCGTTCATCTGTAACTGCGCATAGCGTCTGTACATGTTCACGATCCGTGCGAACTCGAAAAGCTCCAGGCCCATGCGCTCTCTGTACTCCCTAATCCACATCAGCCCATCACCCCCTCCACCGTACGTTATCGAAATCGAGGAAGTCATGCACTTTCAGCACCGCAAATCCGTACAGCCCCAGCAGTTTTCCGCCGATAGTCCGCAGGAGGGACGGTTCGCACGCCGCTGTGCCGTAGGTCGCTTGGGCCTTCAGGATGCGCGTTTCGATGTCGTCATCGTCGGCCTCCTTGGGCCTGCACCGCATGTCGATGCGTCGAAGCGCATCCGCCGCACGTTTGCGGATGACTGCCGCCTCCGGGGTCTCGTCCTGCGCAGGCGTCAAGGCCCGCGCGGTCAGAATGCCGTCAGCAATGGCGTTGGCAATCGCAGGATCACCAGCAGTCAGGAGCATCGCAGTGCCACGTTTGATTTCAGCCATGCGTCACACCTCCATCTCGATTTGGCCTATCGCATCCATCACAGGCCGAAGCTCTTTGAGGTCCTTGTACTTCCATTTGAACATCCGCAGCTCGTTCTTTGCGCGGTCAAGCATGATCTTGTAGGTATCAGGCTGTTCAATGGCCCTGTTTGCATTCATGAATGTGCCCTTGCACTCCGGGCGCTTGGTGTCCACAGGCGTGACATTCACAAACCCGCGCATGTTGACAGCCTTGCCGCTGATGCTTCCCACGGGCACGATCTTGACCTCCAGCGTGCGAATGTAGTAGCCCGCCTGATTCTCGCGGTACAGTTCGCCGGCCACAGCGTCATCCCACTCAAACATGCCGTGCATGGGGCTGTCCTCGCTCCGGGCCGCGTCCACGATGGCCGATTTGGTCAGCGTTCCGTCGCGCTTCTCGATGGCCTCAAACTGCTCGCCAACCATCTGCGCAGAGAAGCGGTTGCCGTACTTCCATGAATACTTCCGTTCGTTTTCCATTTTCATCCTCCGTCTTATATCGTTTTGCCAGCCTTACCAAACCGAGCCGCACATCGCCTCACCGTCCTGGCCATACCACGCCTGCCACACCCCAGCAAACCGCGCGTCACCTAACCATACCCTGCCATAACTGCCGCACACTACCGTACCTCGCAGGACCCCGCCGTTCCATAACACGCCTTGACTGCCACGTCAAGCCCTTCCGCGCCATCCATAACACAACAGACCTTGCCTGCCAATCCTTGCCGCAACCCGCCTAACCAAACACAACCAAGCCATACCCCAACTGCCTTGCCACGCCCTGCCTAGCCTTGCCTCGCCCAGCCTGGCCTTGCCTCGCCTCGCCTCGCCCCGCCCCGCCTTTATCTGTGTTTCGCCATGCGGCGTTTTCGCTGTTCCTGTTGTATGGCCATGCGCCTGTATTCGAGCGGCAGGGCATAAACCGTAATCAACTTCCCGCCGCCGAACAGGAACACATACCCGCCATACACGCG
>Ga0326514_10003457_pt1 | contig 10047 bp, 16 predicted proteins | sample 3_2548_0518_D_FD_203653 | JGI IMG/M metagenome (GOLD analysis project Ga0326514, IMG submission 203653) | Bovine rumen microbial communities from UC Davis, California, United States - 3_2548_0518 | ecosystem: Host-associated > Mammals > Digestive system > Stomach > Rumen | place: USA... | reverse complement strand
CTGCCATCGTTTTCCTCCATCAATTTATCTACCAGTGGAACCCCACAGAACAAACAAGACTGACGGTAGCCCGAGGGTGTTGGGGCTACCAGAAAAGAACGCTTGCATTTCGGGCAGAAACGCTGTAGGGTCTTGCTCCTGAACTCTAACATCAGAAAAACGTCCTCCAGATGAAAATGACGAATCCAAATATGCAACAGATGAAGATTCCAACCAGACTGAGGAACCCAATCGCAGCAGCAACCCACTCCGAAGCACTCAAGAAAAATTTTCCAGTTTTGGTTTTCATACGCCCCAGATCTTTTTTCGTTCGTTAGCTTCTTTGACCTTCTTATGCAACTTTTCCGTGATGTTATTCCAGATAGGAATCCATTCCTGGGGAGTGTGCTTGTAGTCTACTATGATTCCGCCCCAATCTTCTGACCCCCTTTCAACTGCTGGACCGAGACCACTGGCTGTGTAGTAGCAAAGATGAGCGCCGCGATGTTGTGCCGCGAGTTCAAAATACATCACCATTGTGTATGCATGCCGAAAGCGGAGACGCCAGAGGGCAGCCTCCGTGATCACATTCTGTTGTTTTAGCCCACGGATCTTCTTCCTGAAATGCCCAACCAGGTACTTTTCTTTCTGGGTTTCAGATTGAGCGTGGAGCATTCCCAAACTAACGGCCACTCTTCTTCTCCTTCGGCTTGGAGAGGTCTTCTCCGAACCAACAGCCGAAGTAGGCGCGGTGCACATAGTCCAGCGCCTTGTAGAGATCTTTAGAGGCATCGCTAGCATCTCCCTTCTTTCCGAGACGAAGAAGGTATTTCATGGCATTGCCGACATTGTATTTCTGATCTTCGTTCAGGCACTTAGCATTCACTACCACGGATTCAATGATTTTTATGGCTTCACACGGGAGGCCGTCTTCGTAATGTTTCACTTGCATAGAATTCTCCATATTTTCGTGTTATAAGTTTCGTGATCTAGAGTGGGGCTCCAGAATCATACTTAAAACTCACCAGTGCCTCCACAGGTTGATTAGATTCAAAAGAACGAGCGCTAGATTTCCCAGCGCTCCGATAATGACCCACTTATTCAGCTTGCGCCTCCTTGTGGTGTGTTATAGCGTGTTTCTACACTATTGCTTTAGTGAGCTGCACTTCATAGGTGACATTCTCTTTCTTGAACACGAGCCAGGAGTAGCTATCGGAGAGACTTCTTGAGTCATGTATCGCGTATCCCTCGTTCACGAAAGAGTCGTGAAGGGTTTTCATACAGCTCTTGGCAGCGGAGAGAGTATCCACGCCCGTTACATCACAGGTGCGGATAGTGTCGTTGGCAACTTGAAGTTCTTTGGTGACGATGATGTTGAAAAGATGCATGATGCTACCTCCAGTTAAGCGTAGAGCCCGTTTTCCTTGTTGATCTTGTAATTCATCTCCCCAGTCCAGAGGAAGGATCCTGTAAGTTTCTTGAAGGGCGTTCCGTCAATGTTTGCGACGACCCAACCATCACAGTAGAAGTCGTGAGTGTCGTCCATCTGGATCAGACCCTTCTTCTCAAGGGACGCGAGGTAGCCCTTGATCTGGTTCTTGGAGAGGTTATTGGTTCCCCACCGAATGTCAAATTCGCATCCAGTGTCGCCATAAATGCCAGCCACGCAGGCATCGTATACTGCTTTTTCGTTTTCATTGAGGTTGATCATTGGGATATCTCCTGTTAATTGTTAAATTTCTATACCATAAATTTATATAAAAATTCTACGAGCGACAACCCGTAGAATTAAAAATAATATAAAAATAATATTCGTCACGTTTTCGGATGTTTCTCCCAATAGCGTTCTCTCTGTCGAGCAAGAATCTCCTCCCGATGTAGCTGATAGTAACGCTGATTGCATTCTCTTGCCGTCTTCTTTGCCTGCTCCGGATGTTCCGCGTGCCACTTCTTACAGCGGGCCTTGTTTTCTTCCCGCATTTGTTCTTGTTTCTCCAGAGTTTGACGGGCTAACCATTCCTTACGATACTCCGTATGCTGCTTCTGCGTCCAGGGCATCATTCCCTCCTCGGAGTTGATTTGAAAATTTTGTTGATCTTCGCCCTGACGCTTTCAGGCGGCGGGAGTATCTTTTTAGCAGCTTCTTTCGCCCAATCGGCCACATCGTCCATCTCATCGGGGATGTAAAACTTGTATCCCGCCATCCTGGCTATTCTCGGGTCTTTCAAAATCCCAGCTCCTTCATTACGTTACGGGCCTCGTCCTGGGAAATATCACCGAAATCTTTCATCGTTCCATCCGGATTCTGCCCGCATTCGTATTTCACAACTTCTACGTCCCTACCGAGAGCACTCAATTCTCTAGCGATGGCGTGAGCGTGTTCCTGGGCGTCAGGCTCTGGGTCAAACGCCACGAAGATCTTACGCCAGTTTGCCATCGCGTTGATCTGTTCCCTGGTAACGGACGTTCCAAAGGTAGCAACCGCCCCAGCACCCAATCTCCAGGCGTCAAATACGCCCTCCACTACAACTATCTGGTCTTTCCTGCGACAAAGATCTGCTCCGTAGAGCAAATGTTTATGATGGACGATTGCTTTCTCCACGGGACAACACTTGTAACGAAGTTCTTGTTTTCCCGTGATGTCTCGTCCCTGGAAATTCACGATATTTCCATACGTGTCAGAAATCGGGATAACTACCCGTAGACGGAAATCTATTCCTTCCCACTTATCAACCGGTCCAGTGCCCAGGATTCCGTGGTAAAACACTAGTTCATCGGGGTCGAAACCACGCTTTTCCAGGTAATCGCGATGGTACTTTTCAATCGGTCTTCCTGGGAGTTTCAGGGAAGTTCCTGCAGCAACAAGTTTGTTACTCGCTACGACTCCGCCCGTAGTATACTGACGAATCAGTTGGGTCGCTGTCTGAACTGGGATTCCGCTCACCCTTGAGATTGCAACGGCTGGAGCTCCGCCCTCACATCGCCAACAGTTGTAACTGCCCGTTTTAGTGTTGAAACCTCCGTGATTGCTGTGATCGTCACAGAAAGGACAACAGATGTTTACACAATCCGTTGCCACATTCTTTCCGCTCGTCCAATACTGAACACCGAGGCTATCTAGCAGGGCAGCCCAATCAATCATCTCTCAAATCCACTTCTTTCTCTCTGACGTAGGACACGCCATCGTGTTTGACGACCTGGAATACCCTACCATTTGTAATAGCGCCCGCGACATCGGCAACCATCAGAACTTGAATACCCAACTTGTCCGAGAGGATGCTTAAGAGACCGCCGAGTTTATCGCGAGCGTCCCCGCGCAAGTGTTTAAACGGCTCGTCCAGTATAAGAACCCTATCCATCTTTGAAAGGGTGAGACAGCATATTCTCAGGGCGATTGAAAGGACATCTACAACGCCCCCGCCGTTACTGTCAAGCGGATCCATTCGGGTTCCGTTTCGGTCAAGCCAGATATCGACTTCTGTGCGCCCGCGACGCTGGACAAACTCCATCTTGAAGAGATATTCGTCAGGAAAGATAGCGTCAAGGGCGGATTGCACAATCGTCTCAAATCGCAGGATCAACTGATTCTGGGTCTCACTAGCGACCTGGAGAACGATGGCGCGAAAGTCTTCAGCGTCAGAGATAGCCGCATTGACCTCCGCCAGTGCCTGTTGTTGCTTGGCCAGTGTGTCACGGGCAGCTTCTAGACGACCCTTGAACACCATAACCTTATTCAGAGCATCCTGGGCAGTCATTAACCCGCCTCCGCCAGGAGTTTTTCTACTTCTTCCATACGGTCCAGATATTCCTTCTGAACTTCATCGAGTTGGGTTTTGAATTCCTCCAGTTTCTTTTCTATCTCCTGAGGATCCTTCGTCCCGTAAGTAGCGAGCCAGTTAGACTCGATCTGCTCTGCTGCACCGACCGCCTTGTCACGCTTGGCACGAAGGGCTTCGGCTTTCTGTTTCATTTCTTCAAATGTCATTTTTGATTCTCCTAGTGAGGGTAGATGAGATGGCTGTCGCAAGCGACCTGATATACATGACCGGTTACAATCGCGTTCGTCTTCCCGATTTCAGCGATTGCTTTCAGGTTCCCCTGCTGATGTAATTCATACACCGAACGCTGCGGGTCGGTAGCGCTCAACGGGTCTTCAATTCCAAGCATATATGCAGTGGCACGGAGGGACATCAGCGATCCTCCGTTACAGGCCATCGCCTGCATCAGGTCGATGTAATGATCTTCCCGCAGAGCACGCTGAAGAAAACCGGGGATTATGTATCCGTGAGAGATAAAGCGTTTCACGAGATAGGGGATGTCAAAACCCTTGATGTTGTGTCCAACAAGCTTGACATCCTTGTCCCTTGTTTTGTTCAAGAGCCACTCCAGGAGCTTTTCTTCCTCGGCAGGGTCTTCAGCCGTTTTTGTCTCTACTTTGTCAAATTCAACGCGAACACCCTCTATAGGAAGAATTGCAATTCCGCAGATGAATCCGAATTCAGCGTGGATCCCAGCCTTACTGAGGGCTTCTTCTGGGGTACGGGAACCTCGTTTCATCGCCCATCCAGTGTAGAAAGAGTCTTCCACCCCAGGAGCGGTAGTTGTTTGAATGTCAATGATTAAATCCATTTTTCTCTCCATAGAGTTTAGTTTTAATTTCCTGATGAACATCTAGCACTCCCTTCTTTTGACCGACTAGAGCCTTCTCCAGGTTGTCCTCAAAGTCGAGAGTGATTTCGCTAGTGTCACCGATCTTTGCAACGCATTGTTCTAGACGCTCGTCTTTCGCTTTCGCTGCCGTCATATACTGATCTGTTATAGTTCCATTCTCGGGTAACTCATGACGGATAATTTCTCCGGTGCAAGTATCCCAAACAAATACTCCAGGACGATAATCCGCCATATCTACCGCCTGAATGTTTAAGCAACCGGGTGTTACGACCCTTCTTCCGTCTGGGGCGGTATAAATGAACCCGTGATGGTAATCACCCGTGAGAACCAGCGGAATCGTGGGTGCCATATCAAGCAATTCCTGGGCAGTATACCCGCAGTCCTTGATCGGGCGCGCTTCTTCGTTCGGGAATGTTAGACGATGGGTTACCCATACATTCGCGTCCAGTTCTTCAAGTTTACTGGCATCCCTCTTTGGGTCGTCCAGGCCAAACGGGGCTGTATACGGGTGACAACTGCTGGAATACGGGAGGCATTTCAGTTCATCATAATACTTCAGAACGATCCCGAGGCTAGAATTGTCAAGATTATCGTAAGAATGATACGGCAGGTCGTGGTTCCCTGGAAGAATGCGCACCTGTTTTCGTTCCCAGAGTTTCAGAACATTCAAGAGGGCATTGACGGTTTCCGTGCTGCAGACTGCTCTGTGAAAGAGATCACCCATAATCCACATCATATCGCACTTTTCGTTCACAAAGATGTCGTGAACATTCTTGATGTCAATACACTGGGTTTTGATCCAATCTTCGTCAGCCCTACAAATCGGAGAGTCGCCACGAATGTGCCAATCAGCTGTAAGTAGTATTCTCATAAAACCTCTTTGTGTTATAGGTCTTCACACCCAACATGGCCGCATACGGGGCATACCATCGTCTTCAATTCTTCGCGGAACTGATTAAACTGGATCTCCGAATCTTTAGCGAGCTGCGTATAGCGGGCGTAGTCAAAACATTCCGCAGAAAGCTTGTCGATAGTTTCTTTGGACTTCTGAACTATAGAATGAATTCGGGTTAATCCGTTCAAACGGGATTCAATCTCGTCCAAATTCTTCGGAATGTTATGAAGAGAAGTAGAATGCCCCAGGAACTCCCGTTCAATGTTTGCTATCTTGTTGACAAGCGAGTCTTTCGTTTCCTTGAGGCCTGCCAGTGATTCAAGAGAAGAATCCAGTGCTTTCGGGTAACGAGCAATGATAATGCAGGCTTCTCTGTGGGAAGTAGAGGACTGTTTCAGTTCCTTGATGGTCTTCTCAATTGCCCGCTCCTGGGTAAGCATATCGGGGAGTTTTTCCAGGATTGGATTGATTTTATCAAGGATCTTCGTCATTCTTGCCGCGTCTTCTTGCTGGGCGTAGAATGCCTTCAGTTGCTCTGCAGTGTCTCTGACAAAACCCGTCAGCCTTCTGAATTCGCTTTCTAGTTCAGCGACCTGCTTGACCTTCTTTTCAGCCTCGTCTACCCACGAAAGCGCTTCTACCTGCTTCTTGGCATCTGCAACAGCGTCTTCGATATTCTTCTTGTTAATCCCCAGGACGCGAATCTTGCTAGCGACAGCGCTCTGGTAGTCGTCAATCTTTGTCAGATTCACCAGGGTGTTGATGTAGCGGGCAACCTCCCCAGGTGTAGACGAAAGGAGGAACGGCCCGTCTAACTGTCTCTGAATGTTGACAGTGCCCAGACGAAGAGTTTCAGTGACCTGCTCGGGAACATCGCTTCGGATTGCTTCGAAAGATTGATCGGACTGCTCCGCCCCACTCAGGAAGAGAAGGTATCCGTTGAATCCCTCTCCCCTGACGCGAGATACCTGTTTGCCCTCGTCTGTTTCAATGTCAACACGGCAGGTAGCGCCCTTCTTGATTGATCCCTTCTGTGTTTTCGCCCAATCAGAGATGTAGGCATCACCGGAGGGTGTATTAAGAATTCCCCAACACAGGGAGCGAAGAACAGCGGACTTTCCGCAATCAGAATTTCCCGCAAGAGCATTAATTCCTGGGGAAAGTTTCATCTCTGTGTGCTTATGGGACTGAAAATTAAAGATCTTGATTGATTTCAGCATACTTGCCTCACTTGTTCATAGCCAGGACGAACTTGAGTAACGAAATCTTGTCAAATCGCGGGCTGAATCCCGTTTCAGTTGCAACTGGATCAGAAACCGTCCCACAGATATCGCACTTCACTGAGTAAGAATACTCGTTCTCGTCGACTTCTTCGGCCTGAACACGGAATACTTTCTCGTTCCCACATTCACTGCAATGAACTACTCCCTTTTCACGAATGCGAACGCGTTCACTTAACATCTGGACCTCTCTTTTTATTTTTCTCTGATGTGATGTTCAGAAGAGAATTCATCAACCCAATGCATCGCCCTGATAGCAACGGCAGCGACCTGTGAGAATTCTTGTTTCGCCTCGATGTAATCGCCACGATAAAATGCCTCTAACGCTTCCAGGATCTCCTCGTGTAAGAGGTCTTCAATGCTCCCGTGTCCAACGGACTCACGGGCGTCATTTCCCTTTCTGACGCGTTCTAACTCTAACGCAAGTTTATCGCGGTATGATTCAAGCTGCCCAGGAATTACCGGGCGTCTGCTGATCATAGAAGCAAACGCGGGGTGTTTAAACTCCGCGTGTCTCAATGAAGCAGATACTATATTCAGTAGATCTTGCCGTTCTGGAATGTCCACTTATTTCTCCTTGATGATTATTGTTGGAAGGGGCTCCCCGAGGGGTATCTGAAGTTCGTCATTCGGATCCTCGGCCCTCTTCAGGATGCTCTGAATAGTCTCGCTATCGAATCCCGTGAAGGAAATAGATACCAGATTATAGGGAGCGTCAAAAGAATAGTTTCTCGTGCGGGAACCACCGTGGCAGGTTACTGCGTCGGGTACAAGAATTTCCCCACACAAGAACCTCAATCCGAGTTGGGTCAGAAGCCAAGTGCCCTTCGCCTCTCCTGGGGTAATGAATCCCCAATAACGGAGGATGTTGTAATCGTTTCCGAGCAAGTTTGCAAACTCTGCCCGTTTGACAGTAAGATTGTTGGAATCCCCCAGGATTCGGGAGATTGTGATGGCCGACAAGCGGATCAAACAATTGATTGTTGCTTTCCTGAGGGGGCGTTTTCTGATTCCGAACGATCTGGAATTCTCAATGATAGCGAGCATATTATCAATCGCCCAAAGATTCTTCTCGTTCGTTGCGTTGACTACAACGAGATGTTTGACCTGATCCGCAAGCTCTGGACTGTAGGTACGAAGAACGCGGTCAGCGTGGAGGGTTACTTGGTTGTGCATACTTCCTCCATTTCACACGTTCTAGTATCGGAATCAAAGCTGATCTTCCCGAATTCCAAAAGCTGCTCATTGTGAGCCACAGTAGACTTGTAGATCTCTTCGCCACACATCTTGTATGTCGCCAGAGATTTCGGGTCAAACTGATTTAAGCAGTACTCAACATCGAAACGCAAGCGTTCTTTCACGCTTTCGATGGAGTCTCCGCAATTCCATTTGAGGATAGTAGAAGTATCCCCGATTTTCTCAGTAAGAAACCCGTCATACCGGAAAGCGGGGATATCTGTTCCCAGCAGTTTGTTCAAGTAGATGTAGTACCCATAAGTTTTCGGCATATGAAACTCCTGTTAATTGTTAATAGCCACTAAAGTGTTATAGGCGTATACAACTACGGAATTGGGGGTAACATCGGTTTACCGGCTTTCAACCAGGAATTCCAGGGAAGTTTTCCGCCATTCTTCTTGTAGAGTTGAAACGCTTCTTTGAACTGACCCGTTCCCGAGCCTTTCTTCGGAATTACTACTGAGCCTTTCTCTGCTTCTTGAAATTCGATATCCAACTTGTCGGGAACAGAACTAACAACGATCTGTTCACGACCACGCATAGCTTTCAGGAGCGCTTCCTGATTCGCTATGATGGTATCAAGTTTTCCCAGGAGCAGATTGATATGATACTCCGAGATCATCTTACTCCCCTAGCTGAATGGTATTACGGAAACGCTTGTCCAGAACCCTAGCGAAATCCAGAAGCTGTTCGTCCTCAAATCTGGGAGCGACAATCTGGATTGCGAACGGCATAGAGTCCAGCTCACCGAACGGAAGAGCCATAGCTGGGTTACCAGACATATTCCAGACGAATGTCTCAGCAAAACCGATCAGTTCGTTCAGCGACTGATCTCCGATGGCCTCTGGACCGAGTTCGTTTCCGCCGTTCAGAATCGGCTGACAGCAAGTCACGGGAGTGATCAAGATGTCGTAATTCCTGAAAACATCCTGCTGCATATCAAACGCGTTAGTTCTGACCTTGTGGAATCTGCTGTAGTCCATAATCGTCATGTTCCTGGCAGCTGCAACTACCTTCAAGAAACTCTCAGGAGCGTCTTCGGGAATTCTCTTTTCATCGTGGAACTGAATCGCGGAGTCAATCGCAAGACCCTGACACCAGGCCGAGGTCAATTCTTCCAGATTGGAGCGACAACTCATATCGACTGGTTCAAGACGAAATCCCAACTTTCCAATCGTCTTCAGAGCATCGTTGAAAGCCTTCTCCACTTCTGGGGTAACTTTGAAGAGCCCACCCATATCTAGAGAGTATCCGATACGAAGAGTGTCACTGCAACGAATGTTTCCACGCGGATACGGAACAGAAAGCGGATCTCGTGGATCGTAGCCCTTCATCGCCCAATAGAGAATTTCGGTGTCCTCCATGTTAGAAGTAATTCCGAAATTGGTACAGTAGGGATGGGTTGCCGACCACGCATCGGGGCGGCACACATTGGGAATCACCCCTGCGCTGGGTTTGAAACCATAGACACCACACCAGGCTGCCGGAATGCGAATAGAACCGCCAGCGTCACCGCCCTCGGCAATCGGAACCATTCCAGCAGCAACAGCAGCAGCACTACCACCGGAACTGCCACCGGAGTTATACTTCGTATCGTGGGGGTTTTTCGTAGCGCCGAAAGTCTTGTTCCAGCAAATACCGCTGAATCCAAAAGCTGGGGAATTCGTCTTCCCGATAGCGATGCCACCCATAGATTCCATCGCACGGCAGAATTCGGAGTATTCCGTATCCTTCCGCTTCATAGACATCACCCCGCCGTAGGTATGTTCCCAACCGGGTTTACTGTCCAGAAAGTCTTTCAGTGCGAAAGGAACGCCGTTGAAACATCTCTTGTCCGCCTTGCCACGGCAGATGTCAGATTCCAGCTTGCGTGCCTCACGAAGAGCGTCTTCAAAGTGAATATCAACGAAAGCATTGATTTCCTTGTTAGACTCCTCAATCTTCTTGATAGCGTATTCAACAGATTCAACGGGGGAGATGACCTTG
>Ga0326514_10003454_pt1 | contig 10051 bp, 13 predicted proteins | sample 3_2548_0518_D_FD_203653 | JGI IMG/M metagenome (GOLD analysis project Ga0326514, IMG submission 203653) | Bovine rumen microbial communities from UC Davis, California, United States - 3_2548_0518 | ecosystem: Host-associated > Mammals > Digestive system > Stomach > Rumen | place: USA... | reverse complement strand
GAGGTTTTCGGGGAAGGTGGTGTCGCCGTCGTTGACGATGGCCACCTGCTCGTCGGCCTGACGCGAGAAGTCGTAGTCGCTGGCCGAGAGGTGGAGCTGCGAGCCGTCGCGGTAGAAGATGACCATGTTGCTCGACTCATTGGCGAACACCTGCACGCGGCGCAGGGCCGACGACAGCTCGGCACGCCCAATGACGAGCAAGTGGGGGTTGTTCTGCGGAATGACCGAGTTGTAGTTGGGGTAACGGTTGTCGATGGTGCGCGAGACGAGCCGTATGCCGTCGGTGGCGAACTCTATGCGCTGGGTGTCGGCGGTCATCGTCACACTCTTGGCACCGGCAAAGGCGTTCTTCAGCGGCGCGAGCACCTGGGGCACGATAAGCACCGTGGCGCTCTGGTCGGCAGCGAACTTGCCATAGTCGAGGTAGCCCACGCCCGGCTCAATATGGCGGCGGGCGAGAGAATGGCCGTCGCTGCTGACAAACACGGCCTTGTCGTGGAAGAGGTCGGCACAGACGCAGCCCATCTGGGGGCGCAATTCGTCGCTGGCTACGCAGATGCTGGCACGGATGATGTGCTGCACCAGCTCGTCGCCCTGCATCGTGAGGCGGACGAGGGGCGTGGCTCCCGACGGAGAAGCGCCGGCACCCTCGGCGGCACCCTCGGCGGCATTTTCGGCAGGCACGGCCACGGCGGGCAGGGCGGGGTACTCGTCGGCACTCTCTACGGGCAGCGAGAACTCGCCCTTCTGGTAGTTCACCTTCAGCAGGTTCTTCTCCGTGTCGATGGTGGCGGTGACGGGCATGGCGGGCAGCGTGGCGATGGCCTCGCGCAGGGTGCTGTGGCTGATGGCCACCTGCGTGAAGGGGTCGCGGCGGTCGGGGTCAATCATAATCATCCACGGCTGGCGATTGCCGTCCTTGTCGGTGGTGGCGCAGTCGATGGAGAGGAACTGCTCGCTGTTGCCCGAAAGGAGCGTGAAGAGGTTCTGCTCCTTGTTGTACTTCAGAACTACGCAACCCAAAATGGGAAGTGAATTTTTGGAAGCAATGACAGAGCCTGCCATGCTGAGTGCCTTCTTCATCTCTGAGGTCTCAATTCTTACTAAGATTTTACTCATTGTTGTTTTGTTATGAAATGGTTATTATGATGTTTTCTTTGTGGTCGGGCTTCGCCCTCAAAATTAAGTTAAAAATTAAGGTTTAGAATTAGGTTAAAAATTATTCTTCACAGCCATTCGTCTGCAAGCGTCTTAACATAATTTTTAACCATAATTTTTAACTAATTTCAAGGCGAAGCCGCCCCTGCAATCAGAACGGCAGGTCGTCGGGCTCTTCCTGCCCGTAAGGCATACCCGTGGCGGGGTCGGTCTGTGGCGGTGTCCATGTCTGGGCGGTCTGCACGGCCGGGCCTTGCGACTGCGACGGGTTCTGATACGACTGGCCCGAGAGGTGGCGGTCTTCCACCAGGTAGGCATCGCCCATGTCGAAGGGTGTCAGGCGGCTGATGGCCTTCGAGAGCTCGGTGCCTCGCTCGTCGGCCTGTCCCGCGAGTTCAGGCTGTTCGCGGAGCACCAGCTTCTGCAGGGCCTGACGGATGCGAGTGCGAATCTCCTCCTTCAGCGAGAAGCACACGGTATAGGCCGGAATATTATAAGGGGTTTGCGCCTCGCCCTTGCGCAGCAGCCCGTCGCGCACCGACTGGATGTAGATGCCGTTGGGGTCGCGGAACACAAAGTTGGCGAAGCAGCGCAGGCCGGAGCGGTTACGCTTCTGCTCGGCACGGCTGTCCTGCGTGACTTGCAACCCGTTGATGGCCGCTGGAATGAAGATACCTGGCACGTCGGTCACGCCGTCGTCGCCTTTCACTACTACTGCCTTGGCTCCGAAAAACTTGCCAAGGTCGATTGAAAATCTGTACTTTGCCATAATTATTGTTTTGATGGTTTTGCTGTGAGTTGTTCCTCGCGTTGTTGTTTAGTCATATATTGTTTTCTCTTTTTTTTATTCATATATCGGTGCGCTGTTTTTAGCCGTTTTCAGCGCGTTTTTCGCTTTCGGGCGATAAACTGTCCGTCTTTGGGCTGAAAATGCCGTGGCGGGCTTTTTTGTGGCTCCTGTGGGCTATTTCTTACCATCTGGAGGATGCGCCGGTTCTGTTGACGATGCCTTCGGGGCGTAGCCGCGCCGAAGTACCAAGGTGCCGAAGTCGGGCGGGAAGTAGTGGGCAGCTATCTGTTCCCACACCTGCCACTGCTGCGGGTCGGTGATGTAACGCTCGGCCTCGCTGTTGCCGATGCTGGCCAGCAGGCGATGGCTGTGCGGCTCGGTGGTGAAGATGTAGATGTCGGTGCCCGCCTGCAAGCGAGGCAGCCGCTCGGCTACTGCCTTTAGCACCTGCTCCCAGCGGCTGCGGGCCTCGGTGTCCCACTTTGCCGCCGCTTCGTCTGCGCAACGGTCGCGCAGCTCGTCGCGCTCCCGAAGGAAGTCCTGCAAGGCCGTCGTGACCACCATCGGGTCAACGGCTCCGTAGAAGCGTCCGTAGCGGCCCGTCTTGAAGCGGTAGAAAAAGAGCATCAGCTCCGTCACCTTCAGACTGCGGCACTCCACGGCCAGTATGTCGGCCAGCTGCTCCTGCTGCTTCTCTGTCAGGTTGCGTGCGCCGGTGAAGGCCGACATGTCGTATATCTGCGGCACCAGCCATGCCGACGCAAACTGCTCGCCGTAGCAGTCGCGCAGCTCGTCGAGCGTGGGGAAGTCGCCCGTCACGGCCACCTCCGGCTTCATGGCGAAGTATGCCTGCGTGTCGGGGTTCACCTTCTGGAGGAACTGCTCGCGCTGCCCGTACCTACGCTGAATCGCCGTCGTCCTTGCGGAGCTTGCGCTCAATGATGCGCATCGACTGCTCGCGGAGTTCGTCGTCGGTAGGGTGCTGACCGTCGCTGGTCGCAGCGCGTCGCGCTGTTGCAGCAGTGTTGCCCGTATGTCTTGTGGTTGCTTCTGCATTACTATTATTGCTGTGTGATCTAAATTCTCCGTTATTCTCGCGCTGCTGCCACGTCACGCAGCACGCTTGCCATTTCCTGATGGGCTTGTTGCGTCCCTGCACCCAGCCGTTGGCCTCGTAGTGGTTCCAGAACTGGATGGGGTCGAAGGTGTAGCCCTTCTCTTGGCAGTAGGCCGTCACCTCTTCCTGCGTAGGCGGGGTGAAGCATGACGGTTTCTGCGCCGCCGTTTTTTCGCCCTCGCGCAAATTTTCCCCCACACCCCCTTTACTACTACCTATACTATTATTATTATTCTCTATCTCTATCTCTTTTGAGTGCGCGCCCGCGTGAGAAACTGGTGCTTTTTCGTGTACTTTTTCTGTACCTTTTTCGGTACTTATTTCTGCACTTTTTTGTACCTGTTTTAGTACCCCCTTTTTACCCCTTAATTCGCTACCCTCCACCACGGCCATCGAGCCACTGGCCTGGTCGTCGGCGATGGTGCCTTCGGGGTCGCCGTCACGGTCGAGGTCGGGCAGCGTGAAACCGTTGTCCTTATACATACGCGGCTGCACCAGCATGTCGCCCTCGACCACTATGATGCCATACTTATACAGCTCCTGCAGACCCGTCAGAATATTCTTCTGTCGCCACGGCAAATCGTTCTTCGCCAGCATGGCCGCGAAATACGGCAAACGCTCGTATTTATCGGCAGTTGCGAGGCATTGCTGGGTCTTACTTCTGCGCCAGTTTGGGTGCAGTTCCCAGTCTGATATTCGATAGGCTCCGGGCTGTGGTGGCTCGTTGAGTCGGCATAGCAAAAAGAAGTACACGCCGGCGGCCTGCTCGGAGAGAGCGCGGCACCTGGGCGACGACAAAATGTCGCGGGTAAAGACAGGTAGAACAGGGTTACGTTTGCGTCCCATAATATAGTGTAGAGTTAAGAGTGAAGAGTGAAGAATTTGCTTCCGCTGAGTGGCAGAACTCGTGGCAAAACCCGTGCAGAATGTCGTGCAAAAACTGCGATAGTAAACGCGATAGGTTGATACATAGTTTGCATCATTCTATGTGCATTACTACGTGCGTTACTATGCACGCTTTTTTGCGCAAAAGTCGTGCATAATTGCGTGCATTTTCGTGTATAGTTTGCGCAGAAATACGTTAATTTCTGCACAGGATTTAGCATAGAGGGTAATATCGTTGTTGTCATACGTCTGTGTATATATATTAAAAGGTGGCTACTTGGCCAGCATGGCCTTGCGTTCCTCGGCCATCTGCTGTGCAAGGTCTTCCACGGCCTTGTTGCGCATGTCGGCCAGCTCGCGCATGGCCTTCTTGGCGTGGCCGGGCGTGCTGAAGATGTCATCGGAAAAATCCTCCACGGCCTTTATGGTGCTGTCGAAGGGCAGGTCGGGCGAGATCCACAGCTCCATGAGCTGCTGCACACCCATTTCTATATTCCGCTCCTCCAGGGAGTCGAGCGAGTAGGTGCTCACCTCGGGAGCCATGAGCGAGAGGGCCTGCCGCCACTTCAGGCTGACGCAGTGCAGGGAGAAGGGGCGGTAGAGCTGTTCCACATAGTCCATCGTGAGCAGGCCCTCAAATGCCTCGTGTGCCGACTTCATGGCCCGCTGCCATACGACCACGGCCAGTTCCAGCACGTTGGCCCCGACGAGTCCCCACGCCACCTGCTCGGCATTTGGCACGCCGTGGTGCTGCAGCGAGAGGCGGAACTTGTTCCATAGCGAGCCGATGAGCGGCTGGCTCTTCTGGTAGGCCAGTGCGCCCGTGCCCTCCCAGAACTCGAAGTAAGTCTTGTCGTTTATCACGCCATATTTCCTGCGTGCTTCATCGGGCATGTCGCTGACGCGAAAGAAGCGGACGCCGTGCTCGCCGGGGTACATCAGCCGGCGGCGGTAGTGGTCTTTCTCGGCCAGTGCCTGGTTGAAGAGCTGCTTCACCTTCTGTTTATAGCGGGGGTGCGGATGCCACGGCTCTTCGGCGTAGCTCTCCTTAGAGCGCACGTCGGCAATCTTGTTCAGGCAGTGGAGCATGATGCTGATGGCGGCATTGTTGGCTACGCCCGTCATCATCTTGACGAAGCCTGCCACCTGTGCCACCGTCTGCTCCAGTTGTTGCACGGTGATGCCTTTGGGATTCTTGCAGAGAGCAAGCGGCGAAACCGAGCGGGCGGCCTGGGCTGCAAGGGGCTTTCCCGCAGGAGAAACTGCGGGCACGGCGGCTGCTGCTGTTGCGGATGGTGCGTCGGTGTCCTCGCCAAACTCGGTGCGGAGGGCGGTAGCAAGGTCGGGTTCCTCGCCCGTCTTGGCACTCAGCACCAATGCGTTGATGAAAGCCTTGCGTAATGATAGTCGTTCTTCGTCGGTCAGTTTGGCATCGGCGGCAATGTTGTCGGCCAGGTCGTAAATTTCCTTGCCCGACTTTTCGATAATCATCTTACGGAGTGTATCATCGCTTATCTGTTCTGTCTTGTCGATGATATGCTTCGGCAGTCGTTTCATCAGCCGTTTCCGTATGGCGAGGAATGGCGCACTTTTCGGGATGTCCGTTGTTTGCTGTGAGAGGTTCATAGATTTCGTTTCGTTTTAATTCGTTTCGTTGCTGTAAAGTTATAAAATCATTCTGAGAACTTAGTGACTGACTTCGCGGTCAAAGGGCAGTGCGAGGGCTGCGCGGTCGGCCATAGCGGCCACTGCGTGATACTCGTCTGGACGTGCAGGACGCTCACCGCACAGGGCGGCAAGAGTCCGGGTGATGTATTGGGTGCGGGTCATGGCTTTATCTTTCTGTTAATGTTTCTTCTCCGTTACATTGAATCGCATTCTCACCACGTGCATGACGTCCTTTAGCACCGCCTCCAGGTCTTCGGTCGAAACGAGGCCGCGCCGTTGCAACTCGCGCATCACCTTCCATTGCTCTTCAATGGTTCGCTGGCGGCTGCTGATGGCCGTCATAGCATCGTCGTTTATCCGGCGTATCGTGCCGCGCATCTTGCGCACCGTGCGCTCCGCCGACTTTCGGCGACGGTTGGCCTGAACCAGCAGCCCGTGGAGTTCTGTGACAGTCGCTTCGTCGCGGCACATCCGTCCGTCCGTCCTTTCGCCCGGCGGCAGACAGTGCTCGCAGTTCAGACATTGCACCGTGTCGGTAGGCTCATTCTTTCGTTTGCAGTAGTTCATCGTGTCAGCCCTCCTTATACCTTACCTTGAATGTTACGTGCAGTTGGTTGCGCTTCACACTGATGTACCACTCGTCGGCCTTCAGCAGCCGTTTCCATTCTGTCAGCATCGCTTCGTCATAGTCATAGCGGGTGTTCAGTTGCAACATAACTCCGAAACCCGTGTATTCTCCCGTGTTCGTGTTCGCCAGTGGCGGAATTTCGTAGTCCTTGATAACCTCCACCTCGAACTGCGCCTTAATTACGCCGATGGCTGCAACGGCATCCTTCAGCAAATCGTCTTTCTGTTTGTCTGTCATATCGCTCTTTTGTTTTTGTCGTTATCTTCCTCCGTTTAATTCAATCCATAGAACCAGAGTTCCAGCTTGCCGATTTGCAGTAGTCGGTTTCTCCGGTCATAACAAACGGCAGAAAAGTGTTTGTACCATCCGATACGGATGCCGAACAGGTTAAAGCTCCATTTCATTTCTCCCATCGCTCAGCCCTCCGCCTCTATCTGTTCAACCATCGTCAGTACCTCGTTCAGCGTAGAGAGAACGCCGCCCCAGAACATTCCTTTTCCGTCATGGCTGGCATCGCTCTCTTCGCCCCGCTTCGTGTATTTCTCTTTCTTCTCTATCAGTCCGGCCTTGATGCGCTTGATGGCGGACGGCTTGCTCTCTGCCGGAACGGGCAGCATCTGTTTGTACTCCTCACGCAGATTACCGTCTTTGTCACAAACCCAGTCCAACACCTCCTGCCATGAACTCGGGCGGGCGTCGCTATCACCGCACCCGCAAGACGATGAGTAAGCAACTTCGTATGGTGGCCACCGCTCAAAGAGATACCATCCAGTAGATTGTCCGCATACACCACACTCATGGTGAGGAATAAAGCTCACGCCGTTGGCGCGGCAAAGTTCTTTTAATTCTTGTTTTGTCATATTGCTCTTTTTTTTTAGCCTGCTGTCGCAGGGAAATTAGTTAAAAATTCAGATTAAAAATTATTCATCCGTGCAGCTTCATGCCGTATCTCTCCTTCATCAGGCGGTGCGCCCAGTCGGGAATGTCGGTGTCGGTGGTGCGCTCGCGCTTGTGGTCGTCCATATACTGCTCCAGCTCGCGGACATACCCTTGCAGCAGACTGGCGAACTCGGCTTCCGGCACGCAGCCGCCTTGTATTCCGAAGCGGCGCTGGATATACTTTACGTCGTTGGTGAACTTGCGGTTGAGTACCATTTCCTCCTCGCCGCCGCCATGCACATAGACGATGGCGAAGATGCGGGCCGCAGTGTCGCGGGTGATATAGGGCAGGCCGACGCTCTCGCAGGCAGCAATCCATTGCTCCTGCAGGGTGGTTGTCTGTTCGGTGGTCATTGTTACTTTAACTTGTTCCATACTTCTATCTCGTGTTTGAAATATCTCTTGTAGAACTGCATCGAGCGGCAGATGCTGCTGCGCACGTTGGAAGGGCTGGTGCCCGTCTCGCGGGCTATCTCCGTCGGCGTGTTGCCCTCTATCCACATTCGCAGATACCGCTGCCGCTTGTCGCCGGGCTGCACACGGAACCAGTCGAACTCGTAGCCGCCGCGCATATAGTGGGAGGGCTGCTCGTCGATGGTGCCGTACTCCTGGCGGTCGCTCACGTGCTTCAGGCGGTCAATGGAGCGGAAGCGTGCCACCCGCTTCCACAGGCCGATGAACTCGTCGGTCTCGCGCTGGTGGCTCATATAGCCCTCGCAGCAGAGGTAGATGAAGGCATCCTGCGCAGCGTCCTTGCAGTCGTCGAGCGACTGACCCGTAACATAGTTCACCGACCATGCCACGTCGAGGAAGTGAGCCTGATACATCTCCTTGCGCCGATCCATCGTCTCGGCCCACTCCGGGGGTATCACCGGATGCTGCTCGCGCAGGTTCGAGGGGCGCACGTCGTAGGGGTTGCCGTTGATGAACTCCAGTCGGACGTCGGGCATCCACCGGCAGGCGACGAAGGTGCTCCACGTCAGCACCTGCAACTTGTGCTGCACCTGGTGGTGCGGTCGGTCGGAGAAGCGTGCCGTCCAGCCGCTGGCCCAGCGCAGGTGCTTGCTCTGTCGGGTGAGCGGTCGGCCCGCTATGAGCTGCTGGCCGTAGAGGTCGCCCGTGTAGCCCACGAAGTAGCTGATGTTGCCTATCGTGGGGTAAGGCAGGGGGCGCACCTCGCACTGGCTGCGCTCCGCCATCTCGCGGAGTGCCGCCTCGCGGCTGTCGCTGAAGAATCCGTTTCCGATGACCATAGCTTGCGTCAGTCCTCCTCGTGGGTAGCGTTATACTCGTCTATCGCCTGTCGGCAGTCCTGCAGCACGGCCTTCATCTCCTCCGTGTCGCGCCACTGTCGGCGGGCTTTTTCCACTGTGCTGTCGAAGGCAGCCTTGGCCGCCTCTGGCTGTTCGCCGAGCCACTTGGCGGCGGCGGTCATCACGATGTTCGTCAGGTTGAGCGGCAGCTGCTCCGTAGAGCGCATACACTCGTAGAGCTTGTGGGCCACGTACTGCTCCGACGCGCCGCGAGTCAATATCTGCACGTCCATCGTGCCCCGCGTGCCGTGGGGCATCACCAAGGCCAGCACGGCCACGCCCTTGATGTCGGTTGCCCGGTCGAGCTGTTCCAGCGCCTGGCGGATTTCGATTCTTGTCTGTTCGTTCATTGTCGTTTCTTACTCCTTGTTTTATAGTTTATCTCCGTGCTCCGACGGGCAGACGTGCGTAGATTCATACTGCCGTAGGCTCGTTTCTTTGTCTGCGTGGGGTCGTTGAGCCTGACTAACCTTATTAGCCCTCCTCGCGGTGTGGGGCCGTCTGCCGGTCGTGAGCGCGTCGATGTGTCGTTTCCGTAAACCTTACCTTTTTCTCGGAAAACCTAACCTTTTTTCTGAAAAACCTAACCTTTGCGTTTTCGGGCCTCCCTCGGTCGATATATCATATCGGTTGCGGGTCGATATATCATATCGGTTGGCGGTCGATATATCATATCGGTTGTGGGTCGATTTTTCGGGGGCTTTTAGCCGTCGCCGAAGTCGAGGGTGGGCTGGCTGCGCTCCAGGGCGATGCGCCGCTGGGCAATGTCGAAATACTCCTTGTTCAGCTCGAAGCCGACGAAATGGCGATGCTCGCGTAAGGCGGCTACGCAGGTGGTGCCGCTGCCGAGGAAAGGGTCGAGAATGACGTAATCGTCTGGCAAAACACCGACCACTCGGCGCATCACCTCTTCTGGCATCTGGCATGGGTGGCTGATTCCTTGTGCTTTCTTGCTGACGTTCTTCACCTGATTGACCTCCATCCAGTCGTACATTTTGCCCCCCCACATCCTGCGGCTATACGTGCGGCAATACGCTTGTCCGTCGGGTTCTTGTACGGCTGTCGGACGCGGTTCATGTCGGGTACGATGTCGAAATAGGCTATGTCGCGGTGCTGACGAGGGGTGTTGCTATTATACACCCATGAAAGTACTCTCGTCGGGAACTTGCCTATCTGGAAAGCGAACTTATAAAGCGACTCAGGATAGTGGATGATAACGCACGGATAGCCATTAACGATGTTGCCGAGCCACTCATAGTATTCGTCCTCGTCCATCTTGTCCTTGTATTCATTGTAGTGATAGCCCACGTTGAACGGAGGGTCTGTCACAATGCAATACTTATAGCCTGTCGGAAGGCAGTCAATGCCCTCGGTACAGTCCATGTTGTATATCTTATCAATCTCAATCATAGTCATTCAATTCTTTACATTCTGTTCCTCCCCGAAGTTACTCTGGGATGGACTTGATGGCCTCCAGTTGCAGTTGCAGCATACGGGTCTCTCTGACGCACCACTGGCGGTCGTGGTTGGGGCCGTCGCCAAAGTGCATCGTG
>Ga0326514_10003453_pt1 | contig 10052 bp, 4 predicted proteins | sample 3_2548_0518_D_FD_203653 | JGI IMG/M metagenome (GOLD analysis project Ga0326514, IMG submission 203653) | Bovine rumen microbial communities from UC Davis, California, United States - 3_2548_0518 | ecosystem: Host-associated > Mammals > Digestive system > Stomach > Rumen | place: USA: California... | reverse complement strand
CGAATTATGAAGGTTTGATGGTGGATAATATTACAGCACCATTACAGAAGCTCGATTCTATTGCTGATTTTTCTGTTGCAGTTTATGTTAAGAATGATAATGCACAAGATATCAATGATAAATACAAATTAGATTATAAGTTTATAGATGCTAATGATGCAAAGTATGCACAAAAGTTAGGGAATGCAGGATTTACATATATCTGTTTTCCACCGTCAAGTAAAATAGGAGCAGGAGCTTGGTTAGCAAACCAACATTTATATGGTGTAAGTTTTGTAAGAACAAATACAATTAACAGTGGAGCATTTAAGGCGTGTCATAATTTATTTTATGCTAATTTTGCATCTGCTGTACCTTTAGATATAAGGGCAGAAGCTTTTCAAGAAACGGGTCTTAGAGAATTGAAGTTATTATGTGTGCAAAATATAGGTGATAGTGCTTTTAAGAGTTGTAAGTATTTAAGTAAAGCGTATATACAAATGCCTTCATTGTCAGTAATGTATGCAAATATGGAAAAGCGAAAAGAAGTTAATGCATCGAGTGGTAAAACAATAGATACAAGTAGATTAAATACTATTGGTAATTATGCTTTTATGGATTGCGTGGAGCAAACAGAAGATTCTACTAAAGGTTTGAAATATGTAGCTTTAATGAATGTGCAAAGCATAGGGAAAAATGCATTTGCAAATTGTGAAGCATTATCTACTGTTATTATTCAAAATGAAAAAGGTTTCACTTATGAAATAGGGGAAAGTGCTTTTGAAAATACGGGTATTATAGAATTAAATTTAACGAATGTTTCAAAGATAGGTGCGAATGCTTTTAAAAATTGTAAGTATCTTAAAAAAATCATTTTACCAAAGGCACTTTCAAGTAGAAAGAATGTATTGGTTATAGAAGCAGGAGCATTTTCGGGTACAGCTATAACTGAAATAGTTTTGCCACCTTTTATTTCAAAGCAAGCAAAAAGATTGAGTTCAATATTTAATAATTGTGACGAATTAAAGGATATTTATTGGTACACAGATTCTTCTACTGTTACAGATAAAAAATCAGAAGTGTATCATACATATGAATCATGGAAACGAGCTGTTCCTAATGCTAATATTCATGTGTTAGATAAGAGTACTTGGAAGTGATGACATGAATATACTTTCTGTAGATTGGGATTACTATATAAATGCAACTTTAGCTGCTCGTGCAAGGTATTTTCCTGATGGTGGAGTCTATAAAGTGGAATTAGAAAAACTTATATGGTGTTCACATTATAATTCACCTGAATTGACAAGAATAGGGGTAAAAAACAAAGAAATACAGTTGACACAAGAAATATTTAAATTAAATAAAAAAGCAAAAGTCATGATTTGTAATAATCATGAAAATATATATTATTTCGTAAAAGCATTGAAAAAGAGGTCAAATATAACTGTATATAATATAGATTTTCATCATGATAATTATAAAGGTCGACAAAGTTTGGATATTAAAGGTTTAAACAGTGGAAATTGGGTGTATTACATTAAAAAAGATTTCGATGCAAATACAGTATGGATAAAGACTAATACATCTGATATAGAAAATGTTATATATGATTTAAAGGTATGTAAGTTGAATGATATAAGTACATTGAGATTTGATGGTATATTTGTATGTAAAAGTGGTTTGTGGTCACCTCCGCATTTGGATAAAAGGTTTACAAAGTTTGTTGAAATATTATTAAAGGAGAATACTGTATTATATATGGATGATGATGTTTTAAATGATAGATATGATGCTGAGTTTCGGCATAATATAGTGTATATAAATAACTTCATGAAGAGATAATTTAATATAAGAACAACTACTTTAATAATGTTAAAGTAGTTGTATTTTTGTTAGGAGAGTTAATATGGAAGTGAAAAAGATACATATACTGTTAAATGGCAGTATGAATATTACTTTATCATTTTTACTATCGTTATTAAGTATATCGCTAATGGGGTACTTTAATGTTGGGTATTGGTCATTAGTATTTTTTATAAGTTTTTTGATTAGTAGTTCGTTAAGTTATTTTATATCAATACGGAGGATATATAATAAAATTTGTAATAGTTTATCAATAGAATTAAGTAAACGAGCAAAGAATATATTGAATGCTTTTATAACAAATTTGATATATACTCCTATTTTGTTATTTTTCATAGTATATGTTGTAACAGCATCAATTAATACTGATATTATAAATGAATGTAAATTATTACAGAATGATATAAACAATATGCAGAATGATTTACAGTCAAACAGAGATGATTATGATTCGGTCAGTGTAGTTTTTGATGAAGAGGTAGAAAAGTTAAACACATTAACTATAGAGTATTTAGATAAAGAAAAACAATTAGAGAATTTAAAGGATAATTATAGAACAGATACCGCACGGGTGAATGAATTAGAATCTATATTTGAGTCTACAACGGAAGATGTCAAAGAGTTAAAGGAGGAATGGGGTAATTTAAAGGCAGGGTTAATAGGTTTAAGTGTAAGTATAGAAGAAATTTATGATGCTTTAGAAAAAGAGAAGGTTGCTATAGATGAATTAACTAAATCAACTGATATTATGCAGGAACATTTAGCTTCAAATATTCAGGAGATAAATAGATTAAAAAGAGCAATAAGTGATGATGAATCAATTATAGAAGATAAATTAGCGTGTAGGACTACATTTTTGCAGAATTATATAAATTTATTTTTTATAGGTTTTGCTACTGGATTTTTTATTATATTAACAGCGTATCCAGTGTATAGAAATATGATATATAAAAAGTACAATATTGAATTATGATTATTGGTTATGAGATATTTTTGTGGTAGCATTAAAGAAAGAAGAATTAGATAGTTTAAGTGTGTGTTTAGAAGAATTCATGAGAGATTATGAATCATTAAATAAAAGTTATATGACTGATTTATAAAATATAATTATTTCAAATAATACTGATTTGAGATTTACAGTACAATACAAGTGATAAATGGTGACATATTGAAGTGTGTAATATAGTTTATGTTGAATTAGATATTCTTAAAATGAGTTGTTTGTTAATATAATCATTTAAATATAATTTAAATAAAGAAAAAAATTATAGGAGGTTTTTAATTTTGGGAAGTAAAGAATATATGGTATCAATATTAATTTGTATGTTGTTACTTACATCATGTGCAAATAAATCAAATAAAGATGTGACTGATACTGAAGTAACAACTTATACTACTTTACAGGAAATGATAGTACCTGAGGTTGTTGAGAGAGATGAAACTATATCAGGTCATAGTTTTATATATCCAAAAATAAATTATTTGGTAAATAAAGATACTGAGGTTGAAACGAATAATATTTGTACTGATTTAGATTTGAATAATAAATTATATCCTTATTCTTATTATTATTTTCGTGATGATGACAATTTACATAAAGCATATTTAGATTTATATAATGGTATTTACAATATGTCTGATAGTATCAGATTTGATGATTGTAAAATTACGAAAGAAGATTTAAATACTTTGTTATGTGCTATGATTTTTGACAATCCTGATTTTTATTACATTAGAGCAGATGGTGATTGGGAAGTAGCTTGTGATGAAGATGGTATTGTTGTATTTGTAAATTTGAATTATGTGTATTCAAAAGAATTGATAAATAATAATAATCGGATTCTTGAGGATAGTTTAGAAGAGATAAAGCAGCATATACCAAAGGATTTATCTCGTTATGATTTATATGTGTGGTTACATGATTTTGTTATTTATAACATTGCATATAGAAATGATACAACTGGTATATATGGTGATGTCACAGCAGGTTTAATAGATAGGCATGGTACTTGTAATGCTTTCACTATGACATATGTGTATTTGTGTAGAGGGTTAGGTATTCAGACAGCGTGTGTAAGGGGAAATGCAGGAGATGTACATTCATGGAATGTAGTTCCTTATGGAGAGAATTGGATGTTTGTGGATTGCACAATGGATAATATTGATTCAGACGCCAATGATTGGTGTAAACATGGTTTGTTTGGGTATTCTAACAAATATGTAACAGATGTATTAGAATATGTGATTTATGAAGAAGATTCTGGTTTAAATTATTGTCCATATCCTAAATGTACTGATGAAACTTTATTATACAAGGATAAATGTGGTTATAATTATACTTTAGAATCATCTGATAATTGTTTACAAAAAGTAGAGGATTTATTGGTAAATAGTATAGATGTTTATGATAAATCTTATATAGAGGTTTTTGCAAACAATAAAGAGGTGTATAAAGAGATATGTGATACAAAAATAAATTCGGGTAATAAAGAATTTTTTGACATGTTGAATAATGTAAAACAACGTGTTACTACACATTCAGTTGATTTAAATCAGGTTGGTTTGAGTAATGAAGGTTGGAATAATTCTTTTGTAATTTATGTTTTTACGGAAAATAAGGAGTGAGTTAATTTGAAGAAGAATCATTTAAGTAAGGTGTGTGCTTGTAGTTTATCCTTGTTAATGGCATTGTCGGCAATGCCTGTAACAGGTGTGTCGGCTGCACATTATGTAAGTGAAGGGTCATCAAGTACGGGTAGTGTTGACAACAAGCCAGTAGTATCGGGTAATTTAGATTTCAATAATTCCGATACAATGGAAGTAACATTAACAACTACTGGTTTAGCTGACATGGATAAAACATTTTGGGCTGCAATGTACTCGAAGGTGAATGGGGCTCCGAAAGTTATGTTGACTGATGGTGATGCTATATATCAAGATACATATATAAGTACAACAGGTGGTGAGCCTACAGTAGAGACTGGGGGACGTTTGTCATCTACTTTGCGTGAAGTATCAAATTTAACTTCTTTGTTTGATAATGAAAACGCGGTAAGACAGCAATATATGTATTTGGCAGCTGCATATTATGGTGGTAAGAATAATTATGATCCTGACAAAGCATTTGCTGCTTTTATTAATGATATAGACAAATTTATAAAAGCAAAGGCGGGTATATATAAAGAAGTTGGCGATTTTGGTAATACAAGTATAAGGTATAAAGCGGGTAGTGAAGAATCTTTAGCAGCAATATACAATAGTTTAGTATCTACTATTTATAATATTGACCATGCAGACCATGGTACAACTTCTGTAGGTGATGAAAAGAAAGTTGAAGAACTTAGAACGATTTTAAATTATCGTAAAGGGATAGTAAATCAGGTTCAGCTTGTTGCATCTTCAACGGAATATGACAAGATAGTCAAGGCAATCAATGCTAAGGATTATTCCACAGCATTAGAAGAAATTAAGAAAGCAACAGATACTACAGATGGTGCTTATGTTTATAGTGCTGCATCCTATGATAGTTCATTATTAACTTATCATTATAATAATTGGGTAGCTGCAAGTAATGGAACATTATTTAAGGATATGAAAGGCACTTCCCAGGAGACGGTAAAGATAACAGTTCAAACTTCTGATGGACTTAGTTATGAATTTGATGATGAGAAAGAATTTGAAGAGTGGTCAAAAAAGAATAATTATGAATGGAAGACTGTGAAGAGTAGTAGCAGTTCTTCTAAATCTGTTACTGTATCTCATTATGATGACAGTGGTAAATTGCAAACTGAAACTTTTGATGAGGAAGGTTACGAGGACTATTGTAAAAAATTGTATGACGATTGTGCATTTGAAGTCGCAAATGATTTAAATACATTAAAAGATGCTTGTGAGTTATTTAGAGGTACGATAAAGATTTCAGATATACCTGAAAGTGTAAGAGATAAAATTGATAAAATTACGGATAGTAATGGTGAGACTGTTAGTGTTAAAAATTGGGGACAATTATACAGTAATATATTAAATATATTAGATTCTCGTTATAGTTATAGTTATAGTTCATCTATACATATAAGTAGTCAGTATAAGTCGGAAGAAGAATTCAGAGAATTTTTAGATGGTTGTACTGATATTTTAACTTTATTAGATGCTTACAGTATAGCGTATATAGACAATATTGTAAATTATGTTAATACTGATAATGGTGCTGTAAGTAAATTAGATAAAGCTGTAAATAGTTTGACTTTAATGAATAAGTTGCATTATGGGTATGATTCTGAAGATAAGTCAAAATATTACACATACAATCAGTTGTGTGGAAAATCTTATACAGAGAATATAAATTTAGGTTCAAAGGATGCAAAATTATATTCTGAATTTGCAAATTTAAAAGAAGTATTTACGAAAAAGTACAATACTTTGATGGGAAAATTAAAGAACTATAAAGCTGTAATTTTGTGTACAATGAATCCGAGAGATTTCAGAACAGTACTTGATGTTAATTCGAATAATAAGATTTTTGCTGGTTATTATGGACAAGGTGCTTTGTTCAAGTATCGAATGAAAGTATTGTTTGGAGACAAGGGTACAACATGGAACATAGCAGGTCAAAACGATATTTCTTATGGTGGTGATTCGACGCATATACCTGATATAATTGAACAATCTCAGGTTACTCCTTTTATTAGTTTAGATGAATTGGTAGATGCACCATTTAGACTTATAAATAATAAAGAATATTATACAGCTTTGATAAATAACACTCCATTAAAGGATTCTTTAGCACCTGCAAGTTCAGCAATTGAGTACATAGACAATTATCAGTTTGATAAGATTAGTAAGCGTTCGCCATATGCAATAAGAGAATCAAAAACTGCATCAGTAATGGGTAACAGTTCACATAAAAAGGTTTATGTTTTAAGTGCGGATGATATAGCAAGAGTTAAAACTTTTGGTTTAGAGCTTTTAGATGAAAGTGGAGCACAGGCAGTATTGAAAGATGCTACTGTAAAGATTTATGATGTTTCAAGTGGTTCATTATCAAGTAAGCCTGTAATACAGAAGACTGTTCCGGCATCACAGTTGGAAGGTTATAATTTTGCTAATATTTTATATAGCAGTGTACAGTCTGTAAGACAGAAAGTGTATAATAAGTACAAAGATGAGTTTGATAAGGTTATTGATGCAAATCCTTTAGGTGATGAAGCGAAGACTCAGATAGCTGTTAATAATTATATTGACAGAATTTGTGGTTTTGATGGTACTAAAAAGTATGCGATAGAGGTAGAATATAATTATCATATCAATGTAAAAGAGCTGAAGAATACAACGCAATCATTTGAAAAAGTTGATGTAGGCACTGAAAATTATGCGACATTTATACCTGAGTATTCTGTAGCAACTTATTACGAAAATATTTTAGAGACTCCAAATACTGAGGAATTAAACGAAAATGGATTATCTGTTGGTGTAGAATTATTAACGGATAAGAAGACTTATAGTACTGAGTTAAAGTCAAGTGATGGTGTTTTAGGTTCTTGGAAGGAGTCTATGATAAGCATAGAGAATATGCCAAGATTGGATCTTCATAGTACGGTATCACCTTGTTGGTCTTCTGTATATACTATGGTTCCACAAGATGAGGTGTGGGAATATGACCACTGGAGAAGCTTGTATGCGGATCCAAATCATACTGTTCCTTACAACTCATGGAGTAGGCGTACATATATTAATGAAGATAGCAATGATAAAGAGCAATATAAAACGTATATGACACATAGTTATCCATTTCGTTCGTGGAAGAGTGATGATATAACTATTACTTCAGCAACTATAGTGGGTGATGAACAAAATCCAGTAGAGACTCCTACATTTATTTCTTTAGAGCATGATAGTAGTATCAATAAAGATGTTTGGAATATTGATTTAAATGCTACTGCACAGGGTGAATTTATAGACGAGAAATTAGGAAAATGGAGTAGGGGTATACCGAGTAGTCAGTATGATTATTCATTATGGATATCCCAGAAGTATTTAGGTTATGTAATAAAAGGTAGTCAGCAGTTAGGTGGAAATTACTATGGTGCAAGTACTGGTAGTGTAAGACAGCCAGCAATGGAATTCTATGCGGCTGAGCGTTTAGCACAGCCTTTCATACAGTTTACAAATAAAGGTGTGGTAGGTTCAGGGGCAACAACAAAAACAATGTATTTAAATAATGAAATAGATTTACCTTTGGATATGAATAACTATACTTATATAAAGAGTACTACTGGAACTGACCCACATATTTTGGTGAAAGTACCGAATGAAACTGTACCTGAGATTGTATGGGACCATGATGTTTCTTATCCTGCGGCAAATACAAAATATAATATGTATACCAGTTACACAATGCACAAACCGTCTGAGGAAGAAATAGAAGCACGTAAGAAAGTTGCTACTGATTACAATTTTAGTGCGGTTGATGCATGGTTTAATATGGAGCCACGTAATCACTATTACTTGAATTATAACTTATGGACAGTAAAAACCACTAAGGATACAGGTTTATACATAGCGAACTGGGTAGAAAGTAACTATGATAGAGCAACAAGAGACTTACAGGGTTATATAAGTGTTGGTAATAGTTCTATAGTGCCTGATAATTATACCACAGGTGATAATGGTATTGTGAAATATGTTGATGTAACTGGTACATTAGGTCAGTTTACTTATGGTGCTTTTGCAGATTATATCTTTAAGAAAGATGTAATTAGTTCAGATTTTGTTTATTGCTCAAAGCATAATGAGTTTATACCTACTGAATTTTTGGCTGACCATGAATATATATGGTATGAAACGCCAACTGTAGGAGACTATGATGTTAAAAAGGGTGGTAAGGAAACCATACAGCCTGCAAATGCAGATTCTTTCCAAAATAATTTGTCAATTATCAGTAATCCTTATGCATCTGAATATATTGATACAGTAGATATTGTAGCGGATACTGTAACATTTGCAGGTACGGGCTCGGGTACGGATTCCGATACGAAGTCTGATTCGGGTTCTGATTTCGCTGCACCAGCGAAAATGAGTTCCGAGGTACAAACTTACAATGTGTCAACGTCCAGTTTGGGTGGTGACTTGGGTTGTATAAAGGTTTGCGATTGTGAGGAATATATTCCGTTATATTACTGGGTAGTGTCGGAAGGTACTACACGTGGGGCAATTTGGGTAGATGATTTGGAATCAGGTTTGTCTGATGTGTTACAAGCTTATATGGTATCTTGTGACACACAAACTGCAATTAATGAAATTACTAAAAAAGTAGGGGCAGATAAACGAGGACAAGTAGAGGATGCTGTTTATCAGTGGGCAGGGTTGACCATATTAGCCAGTGGTAATGCTGATGCTGTTTTGAATGTAGAAAAGATTGATTTTGATAAACTCAGAAAAGAAACAATTGGTCATCTTAATTCTAAGAGTGATGATTATAACGAGAAGTGTAAAAAATTAGATCAAGTGTTATCAGACTTGAAGGATTTGGCTGAGAATAGTAACGTTATAAATGCAAAGTTACGTGCTTCTGTAAAGAGTGCTGTAGAGTTATATGGTTCACCTCAGAATGCTGCAAGAGCATATCGTACAGAAACGACAAGGTTACCAATTGATGCTGAGGGTGGTTATAACAGTACAACGAAGTCTCCAAGGTATTTAGTACAGGATTATGTCTTTGTAATAGGTGAAGTACCTACATACGGTGATTTAATTAAGCGTATTCAGGATAATGAGTCCACAACTATTGAGGGTACAAATTATGATAAAGAATTTGCAGAGATTATGGATGGATTAGCAGTAGTAACTGGTAAGCCAAGATTGCATGTAGAAAATCCAAAAAGAAAGGGTACACGTGCAAATCCGTATAAGTACTCGGAAGTGATGGAACAGGGATACAATAAATGGGCATCAGATTCTCACGATTCAATATCGACTGATAAAGTGTACGATGCCACTGCAGCACAGGATGTAAGTAGTTCACAGCATAGTTATTATAATAAATTAGTTGATGAAATGACAGGTAGAATAGAGAATACATTAGTAACAGATGATGAAGTGCGTAAATGGTATTACTTAGAGAATCCTAATGAATTACTTGGTTTTGTTTACGATGGTAAACAGGCACAGACTTGGGAATCTTATTTGAATAAAAAGAATGTATGGGCTGG
>Ga0326514_10003451_pt1 | contig 10058 bp, 6 predicted proteins | sample 3_2548_0518_D_FD_203653 | JGI IMG/M metagenome (GOLD analysis project Ga0326514, IMG submission 203653) | Bovine rumen microbial communities from UC Davis, California, United States - 3_2548_0518 | ecosystem: Host-associated > Mammals > Digestive system > Stomach > Rumen | place: USA: California... | reverse complement strand
CTTTTTTACTATTTTTCTATTTACGATTTACAATTGATTCCTTTGGTTTCCAAGCCAGCGTATAGCTCACCTTAGCACTTGTCACTTCATACCCTTTGTCCGTCCACGCCTTCAATTTATCTTTGCCAGAAGCAGATAATGCAGCAATGTTTGTGCCTTGCTCATTCAACAAATAACCATCCTGGTATTGCAGGCAATCACCACTTCTAAGGTGAAGCACCATATCTTTGCGCCCCTTGAAGAAGTCGAGCCAAACATCGCGCATATTCAGTGCTATCGATATTGACAAGTACTCAGCAGGTGGATTCGGTACAAGATACTGGTTTCGCTTTGCACGAGTGAGCCCCACATAATAGGCACGCATATCATTGATGTCTCTCCCGTCAGGAACAGGTGACATGAGATAAACGGTATCGAACTCACGTCCTTTTGCCTTGTGGATAGTACTTACAAAAACCGACTTGTCATCAGCAGCAATGAAATCTTCAATATTCGATTCGAAGATGTATTCTCGCAAATCACTACGGTAATATACTTGACGAGTCGCCTCGAAATCGGCAAAGAAATGTTTTATAACGCCCAGACAAGTACTTGTTGCGTAAGTATCGAGTGTGCGTTGTTTTGCCTCCTGCCACTTCTCTTTTGATATGGATATGTCATTACTACCAAGTTGCTTGAGAAAATAGCGTACTTCTGCAAGGTTGCCGAAGCGGAATCCTCCCATTGACTGGGCAACTGTGGCATGCAGACCACGTTGTTCTAATTCGTAAGCTACCAGCATCGTCTCTTCATTGGTACGTGTGAGGATTGCTGTGCTTCCCTGAACTTTAATTTCTGCATCAAGCAATGACTTTAAAGTCATCACTTTACCATCCTCACCCGTTGCTGACTGGATAAGCGTATGCTTCATGCGGCCAGGAATGCGCTGCACAAAGCGGTTGGCACAGTCAACCACGGCTCTAGATGAACGATAGTTATCCGTCATCTCATACAACTTAGCGCCCTCTTCACTAACGAGCGATTGCAGGTATTTGGAATCAGAGCCGCGGAACGCATAGATATTCTGGTCGTCATCACCCACCGCAATGACACGCATCTCTTCGTTCTGATGCATCAAAGCCTGAACAAGTCGGAAATCGTCAGCCCCCATATCCTGCGCTTCGTCGATGACCAGTACACTCTTGGCTATCTTCGACTGTTCCACCTCACCGTTTTCAATCATCTCGGCAGCCCGTCGCACGACATCTTTTGCTTCATCGAGACTTCCCTGTTTGCCTATCAGGTCAAAGCTATAGGAGTGGAATGTCTTAATATCCACATAGTGTGCAGCATTGCCAACCAGACTAATGAGCCGTTTCTTGAATTCAGTAGCCGCCGCCCTTGAGAACGTAAGCATCAGCAGTTGCTCGTGCTTCACATCCTCCATCAGTAATAGCGAGGCAAGTTTATGTACCAGCACTCTCGTTTTGCCGCTACCGGGGCCTGCAGCCACTACGATATATTTCGACTGTTTGTCGCCAATAATCTCACATTGACGGCTGGAGAGTTCACCAAAGAGTTTATTGTATTTGGCAGGAGTTATATTATGATCAATCTGTGTTCGCCGTTCTTCCTTGAAGTATTGGTTGATGAACTTGCGGAAATCCAAAGTGAAATAGTCGTTCACGAAGCGTAGCGCAGCATTATAGTCACGTACCATCAGATTGGCATATTCACCCACGATGTGTATCTGGCGTATGCGTTGCTTGTAGAACTCATCTAACAGGCGGTACTGTTCCTTGCCATATCGGGTGCGCCGGTCAACTATTCGCCCAATCTGCATAGTATTATAGATGACGATGAAGCCGCCTTCAATCTTCATCAGTTCCGTCTTGGTGAGATAAAGCAACGCTTCCTCAATGTCAGCAATCGTAGGTTTTTCCTGATTGTCAAACATGTTTTCCTGTCGACTGGCAATGAACAGTTGCAGCAGTTCCACGATGGAGAAGTTGACAAGTGTCATGTCTTTGTTGGCATCTCGGCCGACGTTGAGTTTTTCAACGATAAACCGACAAATGTCCGTGCGCCGCTCAAAGCGTGCCGTCGTGACATCCTTTGATGCTTGCAGGCGAATGCTAACACTATCGTTGAAGCCATGTTCGTGCTTATAAATATAGCCTTTTAATGACAGGAAATGCAGCAGCATCCTCAGGCGCTTAACACTTGAATAGGTAAGGCCTGCCTTTTGTGCCTCCTCATTCAGCTCTTTATAGTTGATTCTTTGTGCCATTCCCGCAAGTCGCTGCAACAGGAAGTGCTCCAACTTCAGAATAATATCAAGATTACGCTGGGATGTACTCTTGGATACCCATGCTTGCATATCGCGACTGTCTGCCAACAGACCATCCTGACGCATCAGACTGATGTTTCTGATTACTGTCGCTTTGCTCATTCCGAGAATATCTGCCAGATAATCCACACGACTCTCAGCTTCAGCTCCTCGACCTTCTGCTGTGGCACGGGCGCTGATAAGCGACTTGATGATACGGGCAGCTTCCTCACGGGACTGTTCGTCGAAGAGGGGTGAGACAGTCAGTTTGTGGCGTGCCTCATCCATATTCCTTACAGCTATGCCTGTAGCAAAGACATGAGGAGAGTTGCTGCCTCGTTGTATGAATCCGGCATCCTCCAGTGCTGCGATGGCAGCCTTTACGCGCGTCTCTATGTCTTCCACTTCTTCGCCCCAACCTGCTTGACGTGCTATATCCAGTGGCGAGCAACTTACCTTATCTCGTTTAGCGGTAAGGTCTTTGACGGCTTTCCAGACCTGCTGAATCTCACTGATACTGAGCTTGGTCTGATTGAGAAGGATAAAATGCTTGTCCAGGTCACTGTCAGCGTACAGCACATAGCATTCTGCCTGCATCTCCGGGTCTCGTCCTGCACGGCCAGCCTCCTGCACATAGTTCTCCAGCGAGTCGCTGATGTTGTAGTGGACCACCAGACCTACGTCTTTCTTGTCAACACCCATGCCGAATGCTGATGTGGCCACTATTACCTGTGCTTCTCCGCTCATAAAGGCGTTCTGGTTCTTCACCTTTTCAGCAGCTTCCATCTTACCGTTGAATGGCAAGGCCCGTATGCCATCGCTTGCCAAGTGCTGCGCTAATTCTCGGGTGCGACGAGTACGTGACACATAGACTATAGAAGGACAGTTGTGGCCCAATATGAGAGAGCGCAAGAGGTTATATTTCTCATCTGCAGTATCAGCGTGAAGTACGGAATAGCGGAGGTTTTTCCTTTCTGCATTGGCAGCAAAAACCTTCAGCTCCAAACCAAGTTTTGTTCTGAAGTAATCACAAATGTCGCTGATTACCTTTTGTTTAGCAGTTGCTGTAAAACACGAAACGGCTATAGGCTGATTGAGATGTTTCTTTGCCTGCAATTCGCGGATAAAGTCACCTATATACAGATAGTCCACCCGGAAATCATGTCCCCATGCAGAGAAGCAGTGAGCTTCGTCAATGACAAATCGTACCACATGCCGACTCAACAGCAGCCTTTCGATGGTCTTGCTACGCAGCATCTCAGGAGCAATATACAGCAGATTCGCCATACCGTCAGCAACCTGCTGGATAGCCGTGGCTCGTTCAATGGGGTCAAGTAGTCCATTGAGGGTTACAGCCTCGCTTATACCACGTGCAGCCAAGTTATCGACCTGGTCTTTCATGAGTGACTGTAGTGGCGAAATAACCACCGTCAGCCCATGTGTATTTCGTCCTGCCATCAACGCAGGCAGTTGGAAGGTGAGACTCTTGCCGCCACCTGTAGGAAATATCGTCAGCAATGACTCTCCACGAATGGCTGATTCAACGGCATTTTGCTGCATGGGAATCCCGTCAAAGATGCGGAACTCGTCATAGCCAAAGAATTCTTTTAGCCCTTTGCGAGCATCTAACCGGCTATGGCAATATTCACAACCTCCGCAGGACATGTTGCACAGCAGATTCATTACATTCACAACCTCAGGATAGTTGCGTATCACCCATGCAGGAGTAATAGAGAAAATATCGTCAGCACCGATTACAGCTAAGCAATATGCCAGTTCTATCGGATATTGCCTGACCAATGTGTCGAAATCGGCATGACTGCAAACCTTACCCTCAAATTCCTTCAAAATCAGTTGTCGCCAGTCGGGTTGACTTCGTTTTCCGCCTTCGTTGTAGTTTATGTATTTGAAGAACCCTCCAAACTGTTCTGTATCATAGAGCAGTTGGTAGTATATTTCCTGTCTGTCAGGCGACAATTGATTCCATGCTGTCACTTCGTCATTCAACAGGTCGCGAGCCTTCATCGAGTCGTTGACAGGATTGTTCAGTTCGTCCACCTGCAACTTGTCATCCTTCACCAGATGGTGATAGGGCCGTTTGGGAAAGAGCAACGGCGAAAGAAACAAAGTGTCAACAATCGTGGGATTGCCCCTCAAAGTAGTATATTTCAGGTCATGATTGATAATGTTATGTCCGCAAACCGTATCGCATTCTGACACGAAGGCATCGAAGTCGGCCTTGGAGTGGGAATGCAAAACCGCACCAGACGATTGGTGCTCACCATCGTCTTCCCTAACCGCTCCGTAATCCGCTACCTTTTTCGTATGCGGATCCACCTCTGTATCAATAAATACTATCATGTCCTTATTGGACGATACTTTTTTTAGTCTGTGAGGAACCGTCGGAGTAGGCATGACGTCGGATGTTGACACCACGCTGATTGCCATTTGTGCGACGGCCCTGCATGTTATAATATTCGGTATGCATAGGAGATTTTCGAGATGTTGCTGCCTTTGTCGTATTGACAGCGGAGGTGTTGTTGCCATCTCCGCTGGCAGGACTCAGATACATCTCCTGCAAGGCTGGATAGCCCTTTGCCGTCATCAGCGCATCCCAGTTGGCCGGCAGGTCGATGCTGACAGTAGAGAAGCCGCCGCCAGGCATGGTCAACAAGTCTTATTTTCGCATAAACGGCAGTGTCTTGGCCTGCTCCATCATCATATCTGCCACGATACCATTGGCATCACTTTCGCCATTGATGAGGTCGTAGAGTGACTTCAGACCATCGCGCCCGCCGTCGTGCTTCAGTACATAGACCAGACAAAGATACTGGAGGGCGGTGTTCGACGAGAGGAGGTCAAGGTCGGTGATGGCCAGTTGTGAGAGTGCCAACTGATAGGCATCTTCACCGTTCTCGTCGATGAACTGCTGCACCTGGCCGAGCGTTTCCAGGCCGAATGACTCCAACACCGGCAGGTAGGACATCACCGATACGGGCCATATCTCGGCCTGGTTGACGGCAGCGATGCGCTTATTCAGACGGTCAAAGGGATGCAGTTCCAGATAGCTCCTGAACGTGTCGCGCGACAGTGGCACATCGTCAAGTTTACCATTCTTTACCAGCGCCAGTGTCTGTCGGCGATAGTCGGTAAGGATTGTGCGTAGGCGACTGAATTCATCGTCCATCAGTTCTGCCATTCCTGCCAGTCGATTGAACTGTCGCAGGTACACGTCGGGAACCTTTACATCGCCCTTGTAACCGGTGTCGTGCTCAATGGTAGACCACACATGCTGCAGGGCAGTACGCATCTGCAGCTCAAAGCGTGGGCCACCGGTTTTCAGTCGGCAGATATAGTGCAGGGAGTTGTAGCCGAAGGAGTCTAGCTTGTGCAACTTTCGCTTGTCGACGCTCTCCTGCCAGTCGATGTCGAACACGCGTTTGGCAATGGCCGCCACCTTGTCTACCTCGTCAGTATAGAAGGTGATGACACGTAGCCCTACAAGGTCGGTGATGTCATCGATACTCTTGTATTTCGCCCCCTTCAGCTCCAGTTTTCCCGTAAGCGACTTTTCTGTTTTCACCCGGTGTTCCATGGCCGTGATATAGATTCCCTGCTCGCGTAGAGCACGGCGCAACAGGCTGGAGGCCTCGTCCGCTAACTGCTGCAGCGTAGGACGCAGTTCGCGGTATTGCTTCAGCAGCATCTCGCCATGCGGATTAAGTGATATTTGTCTATCCATCTCGGAACGGATTTACTTGAACTCGAAGATATTACTGAAGCCCGTGATGGTGAAGACTGCACGGACATTATCATTGATGCCTTTGATATAGACATGTCCGCCTTTGGCCTGGGCATTCTGCAGGATGCCCAGGAAGATGCGCAGACCGGCTGAAGAGATATATGCCATGTCAGTGCAATCGATGATGATGTCTTTACCCTCCACGTCGTTCAGTGGCCTCATTGCCTTTTCGGTTTCTACGGCAGCTGCCGTGTCGAGATTGCCTTCCAGAATGGCAACTGCGTTGCCGTCTTGTTCTTCAATTCTTACTTTCATAATCTTATTTTTTTAATTATCAATTGTCAATTTTAACAATCTTCTTCCTCAGCGTCAGCACATTGAGGTTGTCTATGCGTTCATAGTTGATGGAGTCCATGTTCTGACGAATAATGTGGATACCCAGTCCACCGATCTTCCGCTCCTTGGCCGTGAGCGTGGTGTCGACTTCCGGCTGTACGGTGGGATCGAAGGGTTGGCCGCAGTCGATGATGGTGAACTTCAGACGCACATCGTTGGATGCGGCTTCGATGGTTACGTCACGCTGCTGTCCTGGCGGATAGGCGTATTTCATCACGTTGACCACAGCCTCCTCGACGGCCACTTTCGCCTGCATGGCAACCGTCTCGTCGAATCCTACCTCCTGACAGACCTCTTCGACAAAGGCATTCAGTCGCGGCACCTCTTGCAGGTCGCAGGGCAACACAAGACTCTTGCGCATTCTGACGTCGCTCTGCTGACGGATATACTGGATGGCCATCATGGTCAGGTCGTCGCTCTGTTCGGCATCGCCTACAAACTGATGGACGGCCTCGGTCATCCGTGTGATGAGTTGGCGGGGCTCCTGTTGTTGCTGGGAGAGAGCCTGGAAGGCCACATCGTTGACACGCTCCATCTGGAACTGCGCATAGTCGGCATTCATAGCCTCGGTCAGTCCGTCGGTGAAGAGGAAGATGGTGGTGCCGGTGAAGATCTGTGCCTCCTGCAGCGAGTATTTCCACGTGGGCATAAAGCCGACGGGGATATTCGAATCGCACGGCAGCTCACCTACGCCTGCACCGACGAGCAATGGGGCATCGTGGCCGGCGTTGCAGTAGTGCAGACGGCCTGTTGGCAGGTCGAGCACACCGACGAAGAGTGTCACGAACATGTGGTTCGTGTTCATGTCGGCGATGGTTTTATTCATAAGGGTCACTATGCGGTCGGGCATCGATTCATGGGCCGACACGGTGCGGAAGGTAGAACGGGTGACGGCCATGAAGAGCGAGGCGGGCACGCCCTTACCCGATACGTCGCCGATGCAGAAGAAGAGTTTTTCGTCGCGGAAGTAGAAGTCGAACAGGTCACCACCCACCTCTTTGGCCGGAGTCAGCGAGGCATAGAGCTGCACGTCGTCGCGGTCGTCCTTGGTCGGGAACTTCTCGGGTAGCATGCCCATCTGTATGCCGCTGGCAATACGGAGGTCGCTCTCTATCGAAGCCTTCTGCGCCGTGGTATCCTTCAGCTCTTCGATGTATTTCACCAGCGACTGCTGCATGTTCCCGAACGATTGGCTTAGCTGGCCTATCTCATCGACACGCTGGAAGTCGGGCAATACGGCATCAAACTGTCCTGAGGCAATGGTCTCTGCCTCGTGGGCAAGACGTCGTAAGGGCCGAAGTTCACGGGTAATAATGCGGATGAACAGATACAACATCAGCAGCAAACCTACCAATACAATGGCTCTGACACTGTTGCGCAGACGGTCGAAACCACCGAAGATGTCGCTCTCAGGACAGACGATGGCCATCGAGCACCCCGTCTGTCCGAGTGGCTTGTAAAAGACATAACTGTCCTCGCCATTGATATTCATCTGTTTGATGCCTTCCTCGCCGCGTTGCATCGCATGGCCCAGGGCTGTCAAGGCTGTGTCGGGGTGCTCGAGCGTCTGTGTGAAAATGGTCTGACGGGTAATCTTCGTTGTGTCGGGATGCACGAAGTAGGTACCGCCGCGCCCTATCATGATGCTGTAGGAGTTCGGATAAGGCTTAACCGCTGAGATGGTCTGCGAGAGCCAGGTGATGGAGAGACTGGTATTGATAACACCTATCACCTGTCCTTGTTTGTTCTTGATGGTCTGACAGTAGCTGGTCACCATCTCGCTGGTGTTGGTGGCCACGTCGAGATCCATATATGGTTCTGTCCAGCATGGCTTTCCAAGCAGTTGAGACATGAGATACCAGTCGGCAAAGAAATACTGGTAGTAGTCACTGCCCCCCTGTGTGGTACGTAGCGAGTCGCCGGTGTGTTTGGTGTAGGCAGAGAAGTATCGCCCTTTGTCCTTGAAGTAGTAAGGTTCAAAGGCTATGGAGCAGTTGTAGAAGTCAGGATTGTTCAGCAGCATACCCCGGCTATAGACAAACATTGAGTCGGCTTTGTCGGGATGGCGCTGCACCAGCCACTTGGTCATGTTCGAGGCCACCTCCACACGGTTCAGGATACCCTCTATACGCAGTGAGGTTTTTTCCAGAATCGTTGTAGCGCGGCTGATAGCCTCTTGGCGCACGGCCTCGCGCGACTGGTAGAACAGGAACCCGAGGGCAACGTTGAAGATGATGGCGGCAAAGAACACCACCCACAGGCTGACCCTCACTGAGAGTTTGCGACGGATATATGTGAATATCTTGTTCATAATTGTCAATGATCCATTCTCAATTGTCAATTAACTCCTTGTATGTTACCTCGCGGCTTAGCATCTGGTTGTCCGTCATCAGGCGGCTGGCCAGTTTCACCATGTCGGGACGCATCCTGAACTCGCGCTTCTTAGACTCGCGGTCCACCTGCAGGCGCAACACGTCCTCCAACATCAATTTCTGCATCACGCGGTTGGTGGCGATGTGGTTTTTATCCACGTACTGCATCACGATGTCGAGTGCTTCCTGTGGGTGCGCGGCAGCCCACTCCCAGCCCTTCCTGCTGGCCTGGGCAAAACGTCGTGCTTGGTCCTTATGTGTGGCGTAGTACTCGCGGGTCATATACACGCCATCCTCCTGCACGTTATAGCCATGGTCGCAGAACCGGTACACGTTCTTTTGGGTCATCTTGATGCCCGCCTGCACCAACTGGTAGTATTCGTTGTAGCTCATGGCCAACGTCGCATCAAGGGCTCCGGCTACGAACAGGTTGACGTTCTGGGCGAAGCGCACCCACTCGTAGTCCAAATGGTCCTTGTTGCTCATGCAGATGGCCAACTGTCCGAAGCTCACGCTCCAGATACCCACCTTGGCTCCCTTTTGCTTCAGTGGGTCTTTTCCACGTGCTGATACAATGACCATCGCATTGTTCATCGATGTCTGAAGGATGTTCACTAAGGGAATGCCGCCATCGACAATCTCCAACGCCTGACAGAGTTGTAGTGTCGTGGCCTGACATTCGTTATTGCGTAGGCGGCTCATGGCGGGCTGAGTGGCTGACGGATGTTCTATGCGCACCTTCACCCCCGCCTCGCGGTAAAAGCCCTTTGCTTCGGCCACGTAGTAGCCTGCAAACTGGGCCTGCGCAGTCCATTGGGGCGTAAACACGATGGTCTCATCTTGCGCCACTGCGTGGCTAAATGATAATTGAGAAATGAGAAATGATAAACCCATTACCATCTTCCACCTCCGGTTCATTGTTATTCTATTGTCTTTGCTGCGAGCATCCAATATTATATGTATTATCTTTCGCATGTTGTTTTGCAATTTTTGTTTTGCAAAACTACAACTTTTTTGGCAAATAACTGTCAATTTGCTAAAATTTAACGTAATTTCCGTTGCAAAATTGAAAGAAAAGTTGGGTTAAGGACTCGGCATATTCATCAGGATATAAACACCCCTGGAAAACATCGTTAATTATCCGCTTATCCTACACCTGATACTGATTATCAACAAGTTAGCGGGAAATTATCTGCTTTTATCCTACACCATATCCTACACCATATCCCTAAGCCATGTC
>Ga0326514_10003449_pt1 | contig 10060 bp, 4 predicted proteins | sample 3_2548_0518_D_FD_203653 | JGI IMG/M metagenome (GOLD analysis project Ga0326514, IMG submission 203653) | Bovine rumen microbial communities from UC Davis, California, United States - 3_2548_0518 | ecosystem: Host-associated > Mammals > Digestive system > Stomach > Rumen | place: USA: California... | reverse complement strand
CTCGACCTATGCGAACCGGCCGACGGGCCGGACCATACGGCAGGCGATGGCATGAACGACGACGAAGAAGACAGAAAGGAAGAACAGTGACGACAGCGACAGCCGCGACGCAAGCCAAGCGGCCCAAACAGCATGTGCTGCGCACACTCGGCAGATCCCTGCGCGAATATAAGAAAGTCAGCATCCTCGCCCCGGTGACGGTGGCCATCGAAGGTGTTCTGGAAATCCTCATCCCCACGGTGATGGCATCGCTCATCGATGAGGGCATCAGCGGCGGCAGCATGCCGGCCATCATCAAATTCGGTCTCATCCTGCTGGTCTGCTCAATCTGCTCGCTCACCGCGGGCTTCCTCGCCGGCAAGTTCGCCGCGATCGCGGGCGCCGGCTTCGCCAAGAACCTGCGTCACGATGAATTCGAGAAGGTGCAGGGCTTCAGCTTCACCAACATCGACCGGTTCTCCACCGGTTCGATCATCACCCGACTGACCACCGATGTCACCAATCTGCAGAACGCCTATTCGATGATCATCCGCATGGGCGTACGCGCCCCGATCATGGTCGTCGTCGCCTGGATCTTCGCGTTCCGCATCAGCCCATCGATCTCCCTCGTGTTCCTCGCCTGCATCCCGATCCTCGCCATCGGCCTGTGCGGTCTGGCGGTGCTCGTGCACCCGGTGTTCGAACGCGTGTTCCACACCTACGACAAGCTCAACAACGTGGTCGACGAGAATCTGCAAGGCATCCGCGTCGTCAAGTCCTACACCCGCGAATCCCATGAGATCGGCAAGTTCGACCGCATCTCCCAGCGCATCTTCAAGGACTTCACCAAGGCCGAACGCGTCATGAGCTTCAACAACCCGCTCATGATGGTCTGCGTGTACGGCACGATGCTTCTCATCGCATGGATGGGCGCACAACAGATCGTGGCATCCGGCAACAACGCCGCACTCGGCCTGACCACCGGCGATCTGACCGCACTGGTCACCTACGCCATGCAGATCCTCATGGCCATGATGATGCTCTCCATGATCTTCGTGATGTGCATCATCTCCCAGGCATCCGCGGAACGCATCTGCCAGGTGCTCAACGAGGAAAGCACGGTAAGCGACCCCGAGCATCCGATCAAGGAAGTCGCCGACGGATCCATCGAATTCGATCACGTCACCTTCCGCTACTCCGACAACTCCGAAAAGCCCGTGCTTGACGACATCAACCTGAAGATCCGCTCCGGCATGACCGTCGGCATCGTCGGCGGCACCGGTTCCGCGAAATCCAGTCTCGTGCAGCTCGTGCCCCGCCTGTACGACGTGACCTCCGGCTCGCTTAAGGTCGGCGGCATCGACGTGCGCGACTACGACATGGAAATCCTGCGCGACCAGGTCGCCATGGTGTTGCAGAAGAACGTGCTGTTCAGCGGCACCATCGCCGAAAACCTGCGTTGGGGCAATCCGAACGCCAGCGACGAGGAAATCCGCCACGCCTGCCAGCTCGCGCAGGCCGACGGGTTCATCCAGGAATTCCCCGACAAATACGACACCTACATCGAACAGGGCGGCACCAACGTCTCCGGTGGCCAGCGCCAGCGCCTGTGCATCGCCCGCGCCCTGCTGAAGAAGCCGAAGATCCTCATCCTCGACGACTCCACCTCCGCGGTCGACACCAAAACCGATCAGCTGATCCGCGCCGCGTTCCACCACGAGATCCCCGACACCACCAAGATCATCATCGCCCAGCGCGTCGCATCCGTGCAGGAATCCGACATGATCCTCGTCATGGATCAGGGGCGCATCATGGCATCCGGCACCCACGAGGAACTGCTGAACACCTGCGACGAATACCGGTCCATCTACGAATCGCAGACCAAGAACCAGGCGCAGCCCGAGGAACTGCAATGAGAGGAGGCAAGGAAATGAGCGAAACAACCGATACAACCTGCACCGCGAACCAGCCGGCGGCCAACGGTAAGACAGTTAACGGTAAGCCGGGCAACGGCAAGCAATCCAACGTCGAAGCGCCGCACGGCAGTCCGAAAGGCATGGACAAAGCGGCACCCGGCACCACCAAACGCATCTTCGGATACATCTTCCAATACAAGTGGCATGTCGCCATCGTCGTACTGTGCATTCTCGTCGGCGCGGCGGCACAAGCCGGAGCCGCACTGTTCCTGCAAGCACTGATCGACGACTACATCCTGCCCATGGTCGGCGTGAAGAACCCCGACTGGGCGCCATTGCTACGCGCACTGACCCTCATGGGATGCCTTTACGCCGCCGGCACCTTCTGCAGCTGGCTATGGCAGTGGCTCATCGTCACCGTCGAACAAGGCACCCTCAAGAAGATCCGCGACGACATGTTCGCCCACCAGCAGACCCTGCCGATCCGCTACTTCGACACCAACGAACACGGCGACATCATGAGCCGCTACACCAACGACACCGACACCCTGCGCCAGGCCATCAGCCAATCCTTCCCGCAGATGTTCTCCTCCGCGATCTCCGCGCTCGCGGCGCTCGTCTCCATGCTGTGGCTGTCCGTGCCGGTGACCATATTCGTGCTCGTCTTCGCCGCGATCCTCTTCGCCGTCGTACGCGCCATTGTCTCCCGCTCCGGCCGCTACTTCGTCAAGCAGCAGATGTGGATCGGCGACGTGAATGCCTTCGTCGAGGAATCCGTCAACGGCCAGAAGGTCATTAAGGTCTTCAACCACGAGGACGCCACCCAGAACACCTTCGACGAGAAGAACGAGGAACTGTTCAAAGCATCCGCCGAAGCGAACACCTGGGGCAACGTCACCATGCCGGTCGTAGGCAACATGGGGTACATCCTGTACATCCTGCTCGCCATCGTCGGCGGATGCATGGCGCTCGCCGGCGTCGGCAACTTCGGCCTCTCCGGCGCGGGCACACTCACGCTCGGCACCCTCATCTCACTGCTGACCCTGTCCCGCTCCTTCGTCAACCCGCTCGGCCAGGTCTCCATGCAGTTCAACATGGTGATGATGGCGCTCGCCGGTGCATCCCGCATCTTCCAGCTGATGGACGAGAAGCCCGAGGATGACGGCGGCACCGTCACGCTCGTCAACGTCGAACTCAGTGAGGACGGGCGCACCATGACCGAAGTCGATCACGAGACCGGCCATTGGGCGTGGAAGCGCGAGGAGAGCGACGACGGCAGCCGTTCGCTCAAGGCCGCGCAATCCCTGAGCCCGAAGGCCGCGGAAGTAGCGCGGAAGGCGAAGGAAGAAGCCATCACCTCGCCGGACGGTCGTCTGACCTTGCTGCGCGGCGACGTGCGCTTCACCGACGTGACCTTTGGCTACAACCCTGACAAGCCGGTGCTGCACGACATCACCTGGTTCGCCAAGCCCGGCCAGAAGATCGCGCTCGTCGGCGCGACCGGCGCGGGAAAGACCACGGTGACCAACCTCATCAACCGGTTCTACGACATTCAGGAAGGCATGATCCTGTACGACGGCATCTCCGTCAATGGCATCCGCAAGCCTGACCTGCGCCATTCGCTCGGCATCGTGCTGCAGGACGTAAACCTGTTCACCGGAACCGTGATGGACAACATCCGCTACGGCAGGCTCGACGCCACCGACGAGGAGTGCATCGCCGCCGCGAAACTCACCAACGCGGACAGCTTCATCCGCATGCTGTCCAACGGCTACCAGACCGTGCTCGAAGGTGACGGTTCCGGACTTTCGCAAGGCCAACGCCAGCTGATCTCCATCGCGCGTGCCGCGGTGGCCGATCCGCCCGCGATGATCCTCGACGAGGCGACTTCGTCCATCGACACCCGCACCGAGGAAGTGGTGCAGGCCGGCATGGACAACCTCATGAAGGGACGCACCGTGTTCGTGATCGCGCACCGCCTGTCCACCGTGCGCAACTCCGACGTGATCATGGTGCTCGACCACGGCCGCATCATCGAACGCGGCTCGCATGACGAGCTCATCGCGCAGAAGGGCGAATACTACCAGCTGTACACGGGAGCCGTGGAGCTGGAGTAAGCCGGTTTCGGTATGTCTCCGGTTCGGATGAGCTGGTTCGGATGAGTTGGTTCGGATGAGTTGGTTCGGATGAGCCGAAACGAAAACAGGGGGCTGCGATCCATATGGGTCGCAGCCCCCTGCCGCATATGTCTCAGTTTATTTGCTCCGGATTCGTAATGAAATCCATCGTGTTTCCGAGGGCTCAGGGAATAGGCAGACCGCCGCTCAGCAACGGTCGTAGGAGAAGCTGCGGATGCGATCCAAGCATTCCACGCTCTCCGGCAGCCATGGCATGCCGATCACGAACACATGACCCAACGACTCATGACGCTTCGGCTTCGGATCGAACAATTCGAAATCAGCACCCTTACGAGACAAGGCGCATGCCAACGCAAGATTATCGGCCTCCAGGAAATCGTCAGCGCACGTCGTGATGAACAACGGCGGAAAATCAACATTGGCCACCAAACCTTCAACCGTCATGAACTTCGGATCGGCATCCTCAAGCCCCGCGAAGAACTCCACGCCAAGCATTTCCTCGAGGCGCTTACGGTCGGCCGGATCATACATGCCGCAAGCCTCACCGGCTCCGGCTACCCCGGCCCCGGCCACCCGGTCCGCGGAAGCAAGACTATACGTGCCGCACACCGGAGCCGCACCCGCAAAACCGATACCAGACGGCTCATCAACGCCGAATGCCGCCGCAGCCTCCGCATTATTCTCAATCGCAAGCGTCAACATCGTCAACGCGCCACCCGCCGAATCACCCGTCAAAAACACCGCGCTCGGATCAACCGGATAATCCGCCAAATGCGCCTTGATCCACCGCAACGCCGCCTGCACGTCAGCCAACTGTCCACGCAAATCAGTCTGCGGCGCCGGACGATAATTCAACGAAAACACCGCAAACCCACGATCGGCCAAATGCACGTTGAAATTACGGTTCAACTCCTTATATCCATACGTGAACCCGCCACCATGAATATCGACATACACCGGCAACGTCTTACCGCCACGCAACACCGCATCATGCGGCAGATACACATCCAGCAAATGACCACGGCACTGCCCCGCAGCCTTGTCATACCCGCCATCCGGCAGATACGCAATATCCGCAAACGTATCAATGCCCTCAGGCGTATGCCACAACGCGGAACGCGGCGTATCACACAGGATCGAACCATAACGCATCGCCCTCATCCCAGCGGCACGCTCCGGGGAAATACCGGCCAGATCGCCATCCGTCTCCGTCCACGCCTCCGCATTGCGCAACATCTCCTCCGAAACATACGGGACCGCGGCGCTCGCGTTCGTTTCGTTCGTTTCGTTGGATTCTGTGTTTTGGGTCTGATTCTGATCGTTCATCGTCGTCCTCTCATCCTTACCGCGTTGTATGGGGCATTTGCAGTCTACCGCCCATCCGTGGGAACATGCGGGAGCCTGCGGGAACATGCGGGAACCTGCGGGGGAGGGGAGTGTCCGATACGTGCGAAACCTCCGTATCTCGTTCGCCCGCCGTGGTACAGTTGGTCGCTGAAAACGCGAAAGCACAAAGGCGATGATCCGTCATCAGCGGGGAGCTTTCGGAAGAACAGCGTGAGCGCGAGCCGAACGGCGAACGTCCATACTCAGTAGAACCGACGGGATCGGCCCGACATAGCCGAGCATCAAGCGGTCGTGCCGCGATGTTGCATGCGAGCTGCAAGGCAAAAGGGCAGTGCGTGCAAGGTCGATGCGCGGCAAGCGAGGTGGTACCGCGGTTGGTCGGGAATCCGGCCGATCGTCCTCGTACGTATACCAATGAAGTGATAAGTGACGAGGAGCATACGGTGAGCGAAACCACCAATCATGTGTATCCGAAGGCGGCTGCCGGCGAGCAGAGCGCCAACGTCGCACCGAACCCCAGCTTCCCCAAGCTGGAGGAATCGGTGCTCGACTACTGGGATAAGGACGACACCTTCCAGAAGTCCATCGATCGCAGGCCTTCCGGCGATCACAGCCAGAACGAGTTCGTCTTCTTCGACGGCCCGCCGTTCGCGAACGGTCTGCCGCACTACGGCCACCTGCTGACCGGCTACGCCAAGGATGTCATCCCGCGCTACCAGACCATGAAGGGCCACAGAGTCAACCGCGTGTTCGGCTGGGATACCCACGGTCTGCCCGCCGAGCTGGAAGCCCAGAAGGAGCTTGGCATCGACTCCGTCGACCAGGTCAAGGAAATGGGCATCGACAAGTTCAACGATGCCTGCCGTGCCTCCGTGCTGAAGTACACCAACGAGTGGAAGGATTACGTCCACCGTCAGGCTCGCTGGGTTGACTTCGAGCATGGCTACAAGACTCTGAACATCCCGTACATGGAATCCGTGATGTGGGCGTTCAAGCAGCTGTACGACAAGGGCTTGGCGTACCAGGGATACCGTGTGCTGCCGTACTGTCCGAAGGATCAGACGCCGCTGAGTGCGCACGAGCTGCGCATGGATGCGGACGTGTACCAGGATCGTCAGGACACCACCGTGTCTGTGGCCGTCAAGCTGCGTGACGAGGAGGACGCCTACGCAGTGTTCTGGACCACCACCCCGTGGACTGTCCCGACCAACTTCGCCATCGTGGTCGGCGCGGACATCGACTATGTGGAGGTGCGCCCGACCGAAGGCAGGTTCGCGGGCAAGAAGTTCTACCTCGGCAAGCCGCTGCTCGGCTCCTACGAGAAGGAACTCGGCGAGAACTACGAGATCGTGCGCGAGCTCAAAGGTTCCGAAATGGAAGGCTGGCGCTACTACCCGGTGTTCCCGTACTTCGCCGGTGATGAGAACGCCGTGGAAGGCAAGGTGCCGGGCCCGGAAGGTTACGGCCTCGTGCATCAGGCTCCTTACGGTGAGGACGATATGAACACGCTCAACGCCAAGGGCATCAAGAGCGTGGACGTGCTTGACGCGGGCTGCAAGTTCACGTCGCTGTGCCCGGATTATGAGGGCATGTACGTGTTCGACGCGAACAAGCCGATCCTGCGCAACCTGCGTGCCGGCGACGGCCCGCTGGCCCGCGTGCCCGAAGAGCAGCGTGCCATCCTCTTCCAGGAGAAGAGCTACGTGCACTCCTACCCGCACTGCTGGCGTTGCGCCACGCCGCTCATCTACAAGCCGGTGAGCTCCTGGTTCGTTTCCGTGACCAAGATCAAGGATCGTCTGCTGGAACTCAACCAGCAGATCAACTGGATTCCGGACAACGTGAAGGATGGCCAGTTCGGCAAGTGGCTCGCCAACGCACGTGACTGGTCCATTTCCCGTAACCGTTTCTGGGGTTCCCCGATTCCGGTGTGGGTGTCCGACGATCCGAAGTACCCGCGCGTGGACGTGTACGGTTCGCTGGAGGAGCTGAAGGCCGACTTCGGCGACTACCCGCGCGACCATGATGGCAATGTCAACATGCACCGCCCGTACATTGATGATCTGACGCGCGTCAACCCGGACGATCCGACCGGCAAGAGCCACATGCACCGCATCAGCGACGTGATGGACTGCTGGTTCGAATCCGGTTCCATGAGCTTCGCCCAGTACCATTACCCGTTCGAGAACAAGGAAACCTTCGAACAGCACTTCCCGTGCGATTACATTGTGGAATACATCGGCCAGACCCGTGGCTGGTTCTACGTGCAGCACGTCATGGCGACCGCCCTGTTCGACAAGCCGGCGTTCAAGAACGTGATCTGCCACGGCATCGTGCTCGGCTCCGATGGCCAGAAGATGTCGAAGCATCTGCGCAACTACCCGGATGTGAACGGTGTGTTCAACGATTTCGGTTCCGACGCCATGCGCTGGTTCCTCATGAGCTCGCCGATCCTGCGCGGCGGCAACCTGATCGTGACCGCGGATGGTATTCGCGACACCGTGCGCCAGGTCATGCTGCCGGTGTGGAGCTCCTACTACTTCTTCACCCTGTACGCGAACGCCGCCGGGTATGATGCCCGTATGCTGCGTGCCGACGAAGTGGCGAAGCTGCCGGAAATGGACCGCTACCTGCTGGCCCGTCTGCGTCGCCTGGTCGAACAGACCCAGCAGTCGTTGGACAATTTCTACATTTCCGACGCGTGCGATGCGGTGTCCGACTTCATCGACGTGCTGACCAACTGGTACATCCGCAACACCCGTGAACGTTTCGGTGCGGGTGACGAGAACGCGTTCAATACGCTGTACACCGTGCTTGAAACCTTCATGCGCGTACTGGCCCCGCTGGCTCCGATGGAAGCCGAAGCCGTGTGGCGTGGTCTGACCGGTGGCGAATCCGTGCATCTGGCCGACTGGCCGTTCCTGAAGGATGAGCAGACCGGCGAAACCACCGAACCGGGCGCCGTGCTGCAGGATGACGCCGCGCTGGTGGCCGCGATGGAGAAGGTGCGTGAGGTTGTTTCCGGCACGCTTTCCATGCGTAAGGCCAAGCAGATCCGCGTGCGTCAGCCGCTCGCCAAGCTGACCGTGGTGGTTGAGGACCCGCAGGCCGTGGCCGCGTACACCGATATTCTGAAGTCCGAACTGAACGTGAAGGACGTTGAATTCTGCACGTTGGAGGATGCCGGTTCCCAGGGCCTGAAGATCGTGAACGAGCTGCGCGTGAACGCGCGTGTGGCCGGCAAGCGTCTGCGTAAGGACGTGCAGTTCGCGATCAAGGCGTCCAAGAGCGGTGCGTGGCATGTTAATGCGGACGGTGCGCCGGTGTGCGAGACGCCGAACGGTGAGATCGCGCTTGAGAAAGGCGAATACGAGCTGATCAACCGTGTGGAGGAGGAGAACGCGCATGAGGCCGCGAACTCCGTTTCCGCCGCGCTGCCGACCGGTGGTTTCGTGATCCTCGACACCGAGCTCAACGACGATCTGCTGGCCGAAGGCTACGCCCGCGACGTGATCCGCGCCGTGCAGGAAGCCCGTAAGGCCGCCGGCCTGGAAATCTCCGACCGCATCACGCTGAAGGTGACCGTGCCTGCGGACGATGTGGCCAAGGTCGAACAGTTCAAGGACCTCGTGGCACACGACACCTCGTCCGACAGCGTAAGCGTCGAAGCCGGCGCCGAGCTGAGCGTGGAGGTCGCGAAGGCCTGAAGTGGTTGGCTGGGTGGCTAGCCGACTAGCCAGCTGATTTTGGGTGGTTTTGTGTGGTTTTGCGCTGCCCAAGTCAAGCCGGCCTGCCGGAACTCTGCCGAAGCATTGTGTTGATGCTTCGCTGATTCGCGTGAGGGGCTGTTCATTCTTTGCGAATGGGCAGCCCCTCGTTGCGTTTGAAAAAATGTTTGCGATAACTATGGTGTGTCGGGAATGGTAGCGCTTGGCAAAAACAGGGGGAAATGTGTCTTTGTGTGTTCCATGGTCTATGCTGTTTTCTAGACGTCGATGGGGAAGTCGGTGACTAATGGTGGTTGTTGATTCCTGTTGACATATATCGAAATGGGGTAAGGGGAGCATATGACAGCTGATGAATTAGGGTTGTCGGATCGAGCGAAATCAATTTGGGGGAAAACGAACCGTGTAGATGATTCGGAATGGCTGCCCTTGTATGTGCACATGGCCGACTCCGCCGCGATGTCCGCAAAGATTTGGGACACATGGGTTCCGCGAGGGACGAAAGCGGTAATAGCACGCGATCTTGGCGATGACTATGATTTGGCAAGAAAACTGATGATCTTCCTTGCCGGAGTGCATGACGTCGGCAAGGCGACGCCTGTGTTTCAAGCTAAACCCATTTCATTCGGTCCCGATGCGGAAAGCCTTGCCTGGAAGCCGGAACAAGTGGGGCTTCCTATGGTTGCGGGACTTAGGGATACCAGTCGTCCCACTCATCCCATTGCCGGACAGGTCATTCTCGAAAGATATTTTTCACTGATTCATGAATGGGGTGGAAGAGAATCAAGACAATATGCTTGCGTTGTGGGAGGCCATCACGGAACCCCGCCGGACAAAAGCAAGCTTGAAGACACAAGATTGAGGAAAACGGAATCCGGTCTGGACTCGGAAATATGGATGGGAACTCAGAATGAGCTTATAGAATTCGTTGCCAGAATCGTTGATGTGAGGGACG
>Ga0326514_10003446_pt1 | contig 10065 bp, 8 predicted proteins | sample 3_2548_0518_D_FD_203653 | JGI IMG/M metagenome (GOLD analysis project Ga0326514, IMG submission 203653) | Bovine rumen microbial communities from UC Davis, California, United States - 3_2548_0518 | ecosystem: Host-associated > Mammals > Digestive system > Stomach > Rumen | place: USA: California... | reverse complement strand
ACCAGACAACTGACGACTACAAACCGACAACATTTGGTCTAATTCCTTTTTTTTGCCTTCGTCAAGATTTTGAAGCGAATCTCTTTCGGTGGCTTGAAGCGAAAGAATATTCATAAGACTATCCGCTACTCTTGTTTTTTGCGAAAGTTTTTGCTTTTCTATCTTGTAATCATTAATTGTATTCAAAAGGCTCTGATTCAACGAGGCTTTGTCTCCTGAAAGTTTTTTTACTTCACGAGTTAAAGAGTCAAGCGAAATATCCTTATCCGAATTATTGATTTTCAATGTATTAGTAGAAGTATTAAAACCTTCCACTGTTTTATTAAAAACTCTATTTAACGAATCAAGAGATTTTTTTCCGTTCATAACTGCCGTATCATAACGCTTTTTCGTAACAAGACACGACTGACTTAAAAACATAAGTCCTGCAATTATTAAAATTGTATATTTCATTTTATTCTTGCTAAAAAATTTGTCAAAAATAGTTTTTTTTTTCTAATTAACGAATTTTTTTAGCAAAGATTAATAAAAAATTGTACCTTTGAAAAATTTTAAAAACGATTTACAATTATGTTGAAAAAAATATTGACTCTTATATGCTTATTTATAAGTTTTAATTTGTCAGCACAAGAAAATATTATTGAAGGAATAATTTTGGATTTGAAATCTGGCGAAGTAATGCCATTTGTAAATATTGCGCTTTCTGGCGGCAAGGTCGGGACAATTTCGGATATTAACGGAGAGTTCAAACTTTCGGTGCCAGAAAATATGCTTGACAAAGAAGTTTCGTTTTCTTCGGTTGGCTACAAACCACTTACTTACAAGATTTCCCAAATATCAAATTCGCATTTTGAAGTAAAAATGGAGTCAGTGGATTTGAAAATCGATGAAGTTTTGGTTGTTGACAAAAGCGAGGCGGGCAGAAAAGTGTTAAAAAATACAATTGAAAATTTTACACAAAATATGGTTTGTCAGCCTTTTGCATACGCAGGAGTATACAAAAGCACTTTAAAAAAAGGCTCTGACATAAAAACTTCAACTTACAATTTCAATGCATACGACTCTAAAGGCTACAATTTGGATTTAAAACCAAACGCATTTGAGTGTTTAAACTACAAATTTCAAAATATCAACCGCAATTTCAAAGTTAATGATTATGCCTCAGGAGTTAACTTTTTTGACCTTATCTCTTCGTTTGATATTTTGCGTTATGAATTAAACGTTATTAATTCTTACAATTTGTCGGATTTTGATTTTACAATCAAAAGCGAAAACTCTGATTTTTACGTTATTGAGTTTAATTGTCTAAACTTAAAACTAACCAATACAAACTGTAAACACCCTGAAAAATATTTCGGAGAAATTTCTGTAAACAAACACGATAATTCTATACAAAAAATTGACTTTACACTTCAAGCCAAGAATTTTTCTTTGCTCGCAACCTCTGTTGAAGACAAAACTATCAACAACAAAGCCGTCATAAAATGCAGCGTTGAATACGCCAAAGTCTCTGACAAATATTCTTTAAAAGATTTAAAATCAACAATTTCGGTTACTGGCACAGAAACTTACACGTTAGAAGAGTCAATTAATATAAATAGTGTCAATTACAAAGTTCCTGGCAAAATTTCAGGAAAAGTTTTTTACGCAAGATAACACCCCTTAAACAAAATGAAAAGAACCGTATTGGAAATGCTGTCCTATGCAGCCACAAATTATCAAGACTTGAAATACGTTACTGACAAAACCGATGAAGGTTGGCTCTCAATGACATTTTCTCAAGTTGAACAGGCTACTACGTTTTTGGCAACTGCACTAATCAACGAAGGTATAATAAAAGACGACAAAATAGCAATTCTATCCGAAGGCAGAAGTAGTTGGATAATTTCGGAATACGCAATTCTAAAAGCACAAGCGATATGCGTGCCGCTTAGCGTTAAACTTCGACCTTTGGAAATACTATTTAGAGTAGAACACTCTGATTCTAAATATATTATTGTTTCAAAAAACTGCGTTTCCAATCTCTTAGAAATCAAGCAACAACTATCTTGTCTAAATATAAAAATAATTTTTCTTGACCAATGCAAATCCATAGAAAACGATTTTCCAAACATAATATATTATAATGACCTTTTAAAGAAAGGCGAAGAATTATATCCGAGTCTAAAAAACGAATTACAAAAGAGAATTAAAAACGTTGAAGAAAGCGACACGGCGACAATTAGTTATACATCAGGAACTTGCGGCAACCCAAAAGGAATAATGCTTTCGCACCTTAATTATTGGTCAAATTCTCACGACGCAGTTCAGTATTTCAGATTGGAAAACCATTTAAAAATACTTTTAATTCTGCCTCTTGACCATGCATTTGCTCACACAATCGGTTTTTATTGCGCTGCATTATGCGGAATGCAATTGTTTTTTGTTGATTCAAGAGACGGATTAAAAAGTCAAATAAAAAAAATTCCCGAAAACATACAAGAAACTTCACCGGATTTTTTGCCTGTAGTGCCGGCTTTTGTAAATTTTTTCATCAAGAAAATCAAAGAATCAATTTCTAATGAAGGAGGATTAACGGTTTGGCTTTTTAATCAAGGCATCAAAAATGGCATAAAATATTTTGGCGACGGTTTCAAAAAACCTTCAATCATAAAAAAAATATTTCATTACCCGATTTACGCTCTTGCCGACAAAATAATTTTCTCAAAAATCAGAACCTCGATTTCAGAGAATTTGAAATTTTTTATCAGCGGCGGTGCAAGACTCGATATTAAACAACAAGAGTTCTTTAATTGCATAGGTATTCCCGTTTTGCAAGGCTACGGTCAGACTGAGGCATCTCCAATAATAAGTGTTAATCAACGATTTAGACACAAATTTGGTTCGTCAGGAGGAATCTTATCGGGCATAGATTGCAAAATTATTGACGAAAATACAAACCAAGAACTTCCAAATGGTCAAAAAGGTCTTATCTATGTCAAAGGTCTTAGTGTTATGAAGGGTTACTACAAAAACGAAAAAGCAACACTTCAAAAAATCGACAAAGACAAACGACTAAACACTGGCGATATAGGATATATCGACAAAGACGGTTTTCTTTTTGTTACTGGTAGGAAAAGGGCTTTATTAATAAGTGATGACGGCGAAAAATATTCGCCCGAAGAAATAGAAGATGCAATTGTAAATTGTTCCGACTTTATACTTCAATGTTTTCTATACAACGACCATTGTAAATATACAAGCGCACTTATCACATTAGACGAAGATAAGGTAATTGAATATGTATCAAACAATAACATTACTTCACCTGAAAAATTGCTTGAAGTAATAAAAAAATCGTTTTATAATTTTCAAAACGATGATACATACAAAAACATGTTTCAAAAACAATGGATTCCGAATGTTTTTGCAATACTACAAGAGCCTTTCAGCGTAAGAAACGAAATGCTAAATTCAACGTTCAAGATTGTAAGATTCAAAATTTTAAGCACTTACAAAGACAGAATAGAGCAAATGTATTCGATAGAACATCAAAAAGGAAAACAAGAAAACTTAAGAATACTCGCAAAAATAATGGAGAAAAAATTTTAATTTTTTTTATAAAAATAAATTTGAAAATACCACAGAATTGTATAAATTTGCAATTTAAAAAGGTAACTTTATAGTTTAAAGATTATACAACTATGGATCACATTACAAGTACGGGAAATATGAAAACACCAAGGGTTAATTTAGACCCTGAAGCCGGATTAGTGGAACTAGGAGGTCGTTCCATACCCGAAAATACTGAAAGTGTATATCGTCCGCTAATAGATTGGATACAGGAGTACAAAGAGCAACCGAAGGATATAACAACCGTCAAGATTAACTTTGAATACTTCAATTCCTCCTCTGCAAAATACTTGATAAGATTTCTTGAATATTTCAGCACAATGAAAAAGTCAGGAAAGGAAGTTATTGTCAATTGGTTTTATGACGATGACGAACTTTTGGAATACGGAGAAGATTTTCAAGATGTTTTGGAGATGAAATTCAATTTTTACTCTTCAAAAGAGTACAATAAAATCTAAAAAAAGATTTATTTGGTTTATTATGATTTAAAATTAATAAATTTTATAAGAATATATAGGAGATTGTAAACAATTTATTTGGTTTGCAATCTCTTTTTTTTTATTTTTAACGATTTATTTTAAATAGAAAATCATTTTTCACGTTTTAATTAATAGACAAATTTTTTTTAGGAACAAATAAAAAAAGATACAACAATGAACGAGCAGCACAATCATCAAAATGTAGAAAGCAAACCGAACCTCGCATACGAAATTTCACCCGAAATGAGTAGCAGTATACAGCGAGCAGAGTTAATTCTATCATATATCATAAATCAAGGTCTTGATATTAACGAAGAACTTGTAAGCACAGTTGTCAATAGCAAATATCTGAGTCAAAAAAAAGAGTTCACGCCAGAGGCTGAAGTAAAATTTCGTATGGCATACAAAGAACTTACAAAAATTATCAAACCCGTAACGGTTGAATCTCTTTTGTCGTCAAGACCAAAACCGATAGCAGGCGACGGCGCATTTGAAAAAGTTCTCGGCTTTGTGGGCATGAAAGAACGAAATGCGTTTTCTCATATTTCAGCACGAGGCTACACTATCGGCACAATTATAACAATGATTTTTTTGCTTGTTGTCCAAATATACTTTTATATAGGCTCCACAAGACTTTCTAACATTTCGGAATGTGAACTTCAGTTGGAAGAAAAACAAAACCGTCTCAACGAATTACTTTTGGTAAAAGAAATATCCGAAGACAACAACGCAATCAACAACGAATACGACAAAGTCTTCAATAGTTATCTTGAAATTGACAACAAACGAAAAAGCAATATCGAAATGTTAAGCCCTTGGACAAGAAGAGTAAGAGCAGTAACGTTTACAGGTGCTTTCAAAACCGATACAATAGCCTTAAATTCCAAAAACAGCGGACAAGCAAATACAGCAATTGTTCAAGAGGCTAAAAGTTATGTTTGGATTATCGGCGTATACTTTTTACCTCTATTGTATGGAATAATTGGAGGCTTTACCTTTGTTTTAAGAGAAATAAACGAAGAAATCAAAAACATGACTTTTTCGGAAGGAAGCAACGTAAAATACCTTCTAAGGATATTGCTTGGGGCAATAGCAGGTTTGAGCGTAGGCTTGTTTTGGGGCGATATTGAACATACCTCTCAACTCGGACTTTCAAATCTTTCTCCTATGCTTTTGGCATTTTTGGGCGGTTATTGCGTTGAATACTTATTACAGTTTATCGAAAAAATGGCCAATATGTTTTTCAAAAAATACGACCCAGAAAACTCCTCCAAAGACAAAACACAAAAAGACAACGAGAATTGCAACAAAAATAAAAATGTCAATTCCGACAATAAGCAATGAGCCGCAAAGAAATCATAAGAATTTTGCTATACAGCCTTACCGCAATAGCAAGCATTGCAACATGGATATATAGCACTCATCTTACCAAAGAGTTGGAAGAAAAAGAAACACTTTATTCTTCTCTTTGGTCTGATGCTGTCAGGGAATTTGAAAACGTGGACTTAGATGGCAACGTAAGCCTTTTAGCCTACAAAATCATTGACAACAATAGTATTCCCGTAATCTTGATGAACGACAACACAAACACTCTTTTGTCGTACAGGAATATTGACATCGACTCGTCCAAAATATCTTCGGTTGAGGAATATTTGATTGAAAAATCCAAAGAAATGCACTCTAAACACGAGCCGATTATGGTGGAATACAAACAAGGAATATATGATATTTTGTATTATGACGACAGCAAAACGCTAAAACAACTCAAAGTATATCCATTTATACAACTTGTGGTTTCACTTTTAATAATAGTTTTGCTGATTGTAGCAATTAGAAATTCAACGAAAGCCGATCAAAACAAGATACTCGTAGGAATGAGTAAAGAAACGGCGCATCAATTAGGAACACCTATTTCATCGCTTTTGGCTTGGATTGAAATTCTAAAAGCAGACAATCAAAATCCAGAACTGACTCTTGAAGTAGAAAAAGACATCAAAAGGTTGGAAACAATAACTGAACGTTTTTCCAGAATAGGAAACAAACCTGAACTAAAATACGAAAATATTTGCTCGGTTTTAAGAAATTCAGTAAATTATTTAAAATCAAGAACTTCCAAAAATATAAACTACATTATGGAAATTCCTGACCAAGAAATAATTGCACTTTTGAATGTATCACTCTTTGAATGGGTAATAGAAAACATTTGCAAAAACGCCATTGATTCTATGCAAGGCAAAGGTACACTTACAATAAGTCTTACCGATTCGCAAAACTCTATCAACATAGAAATAAGCGATACAGGCAAAGGAATTTTGAAAAGAAACTTCAAAAAAATCTTTCAGCCGGGATTTTCAACCAAAAAGCACGGCTGGGGTTTAGGTTTATCATTAGCACAACGAATTATAAACGACTATCACAAAGGAAAAGTATTTGTAAAATCAAGTCAAATTAACAAAGGCACAACATTCAAAATATTTTTACCAAAATAGCAATAACTTTAACTTATTTTAACGTAACTTTTTTGCAACATTTTCGTTATTAGTAGTAGCAAAGCATTTTTATAATAAACTTTTCATAATAGTAAAATTTAAGTTAAATTGGTTAAGGTAGCTGAAAAGACTGTATTGATTACAGTCTTTTTTTATTTTTCAACTTTTTTAACTACCACAAAATCTGAAAGATAGAATTTTGATAAGGAGAATATCTAAAACTACCTTCAGAGGCAGAAAGCGAAATATTTATCAACTTCTGAAAAAAGGAAAAGTTTTTAATATCATCATTTTTTCCACAACCCATATATTCCCCATTTAGAAAAAACGCAGGATTTTCAAAGGCAACAAAATCTTCTGACAAATCTGAATTTTCCTCTCCTGTATTTTTTTTCCACACTGGATACAATTCACTGAGTACTTTTCCCGACGGAAAACTTGTAATCAAGTCCAAAATGTTAGTCTGAGAGTTTTTGTTGCTAACCAAACCCGTATAAAAAATCGAACACTTATCATTGTTGTCAACCGCTCCAGCAACACAAACACAATATCCAGCATTAGAAATAGAATCCAACCAAAAATTAGGCATATCAACCAACGCTTGAAATTTTATAAAGCCATTTGTCTGATATTCAACAAGTCGTAAATAAATATTTTTAACACCCGAAAGCAAATAATCCTGAAAAGAATTTCCTGTTAAAAGAAGTTCGTTAACAACCGAATCCTTATTAGAATTAAAATTAAAAAGACATACCAAATTTTTACCATAAACATTTTCAGGATATTTCACTCTATCGTAATTAACGGGCGAAAATACAATTACGCCATTATCAAAATTTTCGTTATAAAAAAATTCGACAGCATTTTCCTTAACATCATCTTTGTTAGGCAACGAGGTCGGCATATCTGAAATTTTAAGACAATAAGCATAGTCAGTATTCAAGTAAGATTGTTCGGTTAAAACTTCCCACTGCTTAATTCTTGAATCCAAAGGCGAATTGTAAGTACCTAAATACGGCTCGTAAAATTTTCGCCATGTATCATTGTTCAATTTTGGGTTAAACAACGAATTTATAACGTCATAAGCCATTTTTTGAGATTTAGAAATACAATCCATTATGGTTTTATGAAACAATGTATCGTTAGGGAAAATAGCAATAGTATCAAAATTATGACCTTCTGGAGTATTTTTATTACCACTAATGTTATTGTCAAAATAGTAATTATTTCCGTATGAAAACTTAATTAAAAAACTTGTATATTCACCAGAATAGTAGCCATTACCTGAAACATCACTTTTATCTGCCAAATCAGCATCTTCATCATCCATAGCACAAGATACTATAAGAAAGACTGAAAATAAATACAAAATTTTTTTTATTACTGAGTTAAACATTTTTTATAATTTTGCTACAATTACTATTCTATATTTTAATAACACATAAAACGGGTAAAACCCTATTAAAACTTTTAAAAAAAAAATGCTACAAAAAGGTATTTTAACAATTATATTGCTGATAATCAGCAATACATTTATGACTTTAGCATGGTACGGACATTTAAGAATTGCTCAAATTCCAAAATATTCTTCGATGCCGCTCTATGCTGTAATTTTTTTCAGTTGGTTGATTGCATTAGCCGAATATAGTTTTCAGGTCCCTGCAAACAGAATCGGTTTTGAAAACAACGGCGGACCATATTCTTTAATTCAACTCAAAGTTATCCAAGAGGCACTTTCGCTGATTGTTTTCACAATTGTTTCAGGAATGCTTTTTGGCTCCCTTTCCTTGCATTGGAATCATATTTTGGCATTTGTACTCCTAATTGCAGCAGTTGCGTTAGTCTTTTACAAATGAACTTTCAACTCTTAAATAAATCTTGTCCCCTCGCCTAACAAGGCACGGGACAGGAATTGAAATCACTTGACCTTTTCTCGCTGAAGTTACAGGTTTTAAATCAAAACGAATTTCTTTAACCTCAAACTCTTCAAGACCAGTTGTCTGCCCAATTACGTAAATTGTATCGCCAACATTCAAAACGCCTGAATTAAGATAAACTTCAGCAACAGAAATTTTTGAAAAATAATTGTTGACAACACCAATAAATTCTTTATGATATTTTGCTTTAGAGCCGTGAGTATCAGTCCATTCGCCTAAACGTTGACCCAAATAATATCCATTCCAAAAACCACGATTAAAAACCTCTGAAAGTTTTTCTTTGTCGGCTTTGGCTTTTTCTTTTGAATACGTTTTGTTAAGAATTTCTTTGACAGCATTGCAATAAACTTGCGTTGTCAATTTTACATACTCCGGCGGACGAGCCCTGCCTTCAATTTTCAAAACTTCAACGCCAGAGGCAAGAATTTCGTCCAAAAATTCTATTGTACACAAATCTTTGGGCGACATAATATATTCATTTTCAATATTTAACTCATCGCCTGTTTCAACATCCGACACCTTGTAACCACGTCTACAAACCTGAAGACACGAGCCTCTGTTTGCAGAATAATTCATCTGATGAAGACTTAGATAACATTTCCCTGAAATTGCCATACATAAGGCTCCGTGAACAAACATTTCAAGACGAACAAGTTCTCCTTTTGGACCTCTAATATCTTGTTTTATAATCTCTTGATGAATTTTCTTGACCTTATCCAACGTAAGTTCTCTTGCCAAAACCATAACATCACAAAATTTAGCAAAAAACTTAACGGCTTCTATGTTGGAAATATTCAGTTGAGTTGAGGCATGAATTTCAACCTTTTGTTCAAAAGCATATTGCAAAACGCTTATATCAGAAGCAATTATTGCCGTAACATTATTTTTCTTAGCCAAATCCACCAGACGACGCATTTCAGATAAATCGTTATCATACATAACGGTATTAATAGCAAGATACGCCCTAACATTATTTTTTTTGCAAATATCGGTGATTGTTTCAAGGTCATTTTCGGTGAAATTAACCGTGGATTTTGCACGCATATTAAGGATTCCAAGTCCAAAATACACGGCTTGCGCACCAGCATTTATAGCAGCATGTAGAGTTTCAAAACTTCCTACAGGCGACATTACTTCTATCATTTTCTTTTTTTTCTTTTCTTTAGTTAAACATTAATCTAAGCCAAACCAAAATCACTGCAAAAATAATACAGCGAAAAATATGAGCCAAAGTTTTTTTCGGCTCTTGCATCTTAAATCTTTTTATTAGCAACAAAACAACCGATATGCCCAAAAAAACTATTGACGCAATAATCAGCGGCTCAGGGTCAACTGAATAATCAAACCTCAGAGAACTCAAAATAGAAAGACAACTCAACAAATACGCAATATACACCACTCTACGAATCACGATTCTTATGCCAGCAACTTTTTTTTCAAAAGGTCTTACTGCCATCAAATAATACAGCAACGATAAAGCAATAAGCGAAAAATAAACACAATATTGTGAATATTTTACAGTGTTGACAAAAAGCAACAGCGAAACGC
>Ga0326514_10003444_pt1 | contig 10068 bp, 7 predicted proteins | sample 3_2548_0518_D_FD_203653 | JGI IMG/M metagenome (GOLD analysis project Ga0326514, IMG submission 203653) | Bovine rumen microbial communities from UC Davis, California, United States - 3_2548_0518 | ecosystem: Host-associated > Mammals > Digestive system > Stomach > Rumen | place: USA: California... | reverse complement strand
TCCCACTGCCGCTTTACCTGGTACAGGGGCTTCTATTCTTACGCCCTGTGCCGCAAGACTTAAAGCTATATCGTCCTCAAGATTGCGGATTTTAGATACTTTTACACCTGTTCCGGGCTGTATTTCGTATCTTGTTATTGAAGGTCCTCTGAATATTTCCTTTATAGAGACTTCCACCCCGAAACTTGCAAAAGTTTCGACTATTTTCTTTGCCTTTTCGTTCATTTCGGTTCTTGCCTCTAAACTGTTTGTTTCATTATCGGGAAGTGCAAGAAGTTCAACGCTTGGTATTTTATAGTTTGGATTTCCGCTTTCGGACTTTCTTTTGAAATTAAGGTCTATATCTTCATCTTTACGCTTTTTGTTTTCTTCCGCCTTTTCAATGAGTTCATCAATACTGTTTTTTGTTTTTACATTTTTTTCTTTCTTTTTGCTGACCGTTTCCGCAATGTGTATAACAGGTTCGTCAGAATCTGAAATTTTATCAGAAGAAACAGCATTTTCATCAGGCAGAGGAACGTCCATCAAAAAGCCCTCATCATCTGGAATGCTTTTAACTTTATTTTCCTGTGTCTTACGGCTTTTCACCTTTATAACAGGGTTTTTATCGGATAAAGGTTCTGCTTTGTCACGGGCATTTATAAAGTCGATAGCTTCCAAATCTTCCTGAAAACTTTCTTTTTCTTTTTCTTCCTGTTCTTCTGTATATTCGCCCTCGGAATCATAGTATTCGCCCTCGAATATAAAGTTGCGGAAATCCCCTGTTTTTTCCCACAGAGACCTGAAAGGCTTTGAAATTTTTTCAAAAAACTGTATAAGTCCCTGACCAGTCAGGAGCATTGCGAATACAAAAAACAAAAGTACTGTTATTATCTTTGCCCCTATGCTTCCGAATACTATGAGAAGAGGTCCTGCAATAAGCATACTGCCCAGACCGCCTCCCTTTAGCTGTGAACCCTGTTCAAACATAAGTGTAAGATGTTCTGAAAAGTTTTCCCCTGGGAGTTCACCGACAAAAAAAATCTGTATGAACGCACTCGCAAGAAAAGTAAGTGCAATTCCCCACTTTGCCCTGCCAGAAATATTTTCTGTGCTTTTGTCAAGACCTATCAGAACCGAAGTATATACTATTATGACGGGTACAAAAAATACCGCTCCCCCGAAAAGTCCGAGAAGAAGTTTATGTATGGCATTCCAGCCTGCTGTCCCAGGAACAAGCACCATTAAGCCGAGAAGTATTCCAAGGGCAAACAGAACCACTGACCATATATGATTCTGTTCATTTTGAGGTAATGGCAGGTATATCGCCTTTTTAAATTCTTCAAACTTATTTTCTGTCTTTGACTTTTTCTTTACAACAGGTTTCTTTTTTGGTTTTGGTTTTGATTTGGATTTATTGTCGTTTTTGCCTGCCATTTCATAACTCCTTTTATCTGTATCTTCTTTCGGTATTTTCTATCATTTTATAAAGACAGTCCATAGCGTCACCGATACCGCCCAGTTCGTCAATCAGTCCGATTTTTACAGCGTCCGCACCTTCAAGAACCGTTCCCACGTCCATGACGAGTTCCTGAGTGTTCATCATCAGATTTCTGAAATCGCTTTCTATAACTCTGCTGTTATCGGTAATGAAAGAAATAATTCTATCCTGCATTTTTTCAAAGTAATACATAGTCTGAGGTACTCCGAGTACAGTACCGTTCATTCTTACAGGGTGAATGGTCATGGAAGCTGACGGCACTATAAAAGAATGTTTCGCACTTACTGCAAGCGGTACTCCTATGGAATGTCCTCCGCCTACCACTATCGAAACTGTCGGAGTTTTCATACCCGATATTATTTCCGCTATGGCAAGTCCAGCCTCAACGTCTCCGCCTACTGTATTCAGAATAATCAGAAGTCCTTCAACGCTCCTGTCCTGTTCCACAGCCACAAGTGCAGGGATAATGTGTTCATATTTTGTGGTTTTGTTCTGTTCCGAAAGAACATAGTGACCTTCTACCTGTCCTATAATCGAAAGACAGTGTATCAGGTGTTTTGAATCCTGCGATACTGTATCTCCGTTATCCTGAATATTTTCTTTTTCATCTTTATCCATAATGTACACTCCCGAAATTTTATTTTAAATTATTATCGGAATTTTTTTCGGAATTATACACTTATTATTATATACAATTTTCGGTTTGAAGTCAATATACTGCACGATTTTTTATTAAAAAAACAAAATAATTATTTTACATAAATTTCCTGTCATTTTTCTGATATTCTGCATAAAATAAAAAAGACGGCACAAGGATATATGTATATGTGGAGTGGTCGTAATAAATCAAGACCCTTTGAAAAGCTCCCTGAATACTGCATATATCCCTGTACCGTATTGATATAGATTAAAGAGCCTGAAAATCAGGCTCTTTGTTTATTTCCTGCTTTTTTTCCTTTCTGCAAGTTCCATGTACTTTTTCTTTGTGGCAAGACCGCCTCTGATATGACGTTCCTGCTTGTTTATTTCAAGTATATCCCTAACCTGTGCGAAAAGTACGGGATTTTCAGTTTTAAGCCTGTAGCTTACGTCTTTGTGAACCGTACTCTTTGAAATTCCGAATTTTTTAGCTGTTGAACGGACTGTCGCCCTGTTTTCTGCTATGTATCTTCCGAGAAGAACTGCCCGTTGTTCCGCCTGAATCTTCAAATAAATCACCCCTCATATTTTTTATGCGGACAGTAATATATATGCACGGATTATCAGATTAAGAAGTTTTTTGTCTGTTATCAGAATACAAAATATTTCCGTAAAACTCTTTCTGATGTATTTCATCATAATTTTTTGCTTAACGTACAAAAAACATTTGCTATATTTAAAAAAGTATGTTATAATTATATATCAGATTATATTTTAATCAGGGAGGTACAAATATGCAGGTAGTAACACCTAAACAAATGGCTAAAATTGAAGAACAATCCGAAAAACTCGGTGTTTCAAAAAAAGAACTTATGAGAAATGCAGGTCGTAAGCTTGCCGATATAATCGAAGATACTGCAAAGCGTATAAAAGGCGGTCAGCCGAAAGATACAGCAGTCGTATTCCTTGCAGGTTCGGGAAACAACGGTGGTGACTGCTTTACTTCCGCCAATATTCTTGCTTACAGAGACTATAACGTCACAGTTGTAAATCTCTGCGGAAAACCTTCAACAGAACTCGCAGAAGAAGCATTCGGCAAAATGTCCGCTGACCTTATCAGAACGGTCACAGGCTACAGGAACGAAAATGTAAAATCCGCCATTGAAGCCGCTGAACTCGATTATATGACCCTTTCAGATGAAAACAGCATTTCCGATGTTCAGGATAAAAAAGAACTTTCCCCTGTTGAACAGATTCTTATAAACGAAAAGGAAAGATTGTCAGAAGTCCGCAAGGCTGTAATGAGTGCCGATATTCTTGTTGACGGTGTTTTCGGTACGGGCTTTCACGGTCAGCTTAACAAGGATATATGCTATATTTTCAGCATAAGCACAAAGGCTTACAAAATTGCTGTTGACGTTCCAAGCGGCGGCGACAGCGGTAAAGGTAATGTTTCAGAAGGCATATTCAAGGCTGATGAAACTGTCGCTCTCGGATATATAAAAGCAGGTCTGCTACAGTATCCGCTAAGAAGATACTGCGGAAAAATTACTGTCACAGATATAGGCATTCCTGATTCTGCCGTTGACGTTATAAGCGGTGAAAGAACATATATAAGAATAGAAAGAAATCACCTGCAAGGATTCCCTATTGCAAGAAGACGTGACTCACATAAGGGAGATTTCGGAAAGGTTCTTGTAATTGCAGGAAGTTCTTCCATGAGAGGTGCGGCGGCTTTTGCTGTTCTGGGTGCATTGCGGACAGGTGCAGGACTGGTAACGCTTGCCTCGGTTGAAAAGTGCATAGATACCGTTTCCGTCCTTGCTCCCGAAGCCACTTTCATTGAAATGGAATGCGATGACAGAGGATTCATGCTTTTCGATTACAACAAGGACGAAATTTTAAAGGCTATGGAAAAAAGTACCGCTATTGTCATAGGCTGTGGCATGGGAGTCACTAACGATACAATAGAACTTACAAAATTCGTTTCTGAAAATGCAAAATGTCCTGTAATTATTGATGCTGATGGAATAAATTGCATAGCTAACAACATAGATATTTTATTGAACAAAAATTCAGAAGTAATAATTACTCCTCACCCTGGGGAAATGTCTGTGCTTTTAAGCTGTGATACAAGGCTTGTAAACGAAAACCGTATTGTTACTGCTGAAAAATATGCCGAAAAATATGGTATAACTGTTGTTCTGAAAGGTGCTGCCACTCTCGTTGCCAACAGCAATGTGACCGCTTCAAACCATACGGGCAATGCAGGTATGAGCAAAGGCGGAAGCGGTGATATTCTTGCGGGAATTATCGGGGCTATAGCAGGTCAGGGATATTCTCCCGTTTATTCATGCTGTGCAGGAGTGTATATCCACGGTCTTGCAGGAGATGCCGCCGCAGAAAAATTCGGTCAGGAAGCTATGCTCCCCAGAGATACTCTCGACTGTATTCCTGACGCTTTCAGAATTTTAAAGGAAAAAAATAAATAATTATCTGTAGTTCTAAAAAAAATGATGTAAAAAGTCTGAAAAATACATAACGGAGATGTTATTATTATGAAAAGACTTATTACATTCACTTCTGTAATAATTTCAGCGGTAATGCTTACCGCTTGCAGTGTTCCGTCTGTTTCGGACACTGTTTCGGATAAAAACGGTCTTGACTGTCCTTTCAGTTCGTCTGTAGAGTTCACTCTTGACCGTCTTGATGCCGAGGCTCAGCTTAAACGTTTCGGGGACGGTGAATGGGAAATAGAATTTGATTCCCCTAATACTTTAAGCGGAGTTAATCTGAAATTCAGCGAGGGAAACGTTGAAGCTTCCTACAAGGGACTAAGCTTTTCAGTGCCTCAGTCCGCACTCCCTGTCAAATCAATGATGCTTAACCTTATCGAAGCTGTAGATACAAATGCAAAAAATGAAAAACTCGCAGGAAATGAAAAAAACGGCATGATTGACATTTCAGGAAGTCTTGAAGGCGGTGACTATATTCTAACTGTTGACAGAAACGGTACTATTTCTGCTTTTGAAATGCCTAACAATAAACTCAAAATAGTTTTTTCAGAAGTGACTGCCATTTCCCCTATCGCAGAAGAAACTACCCAGAATACCGAGATAATGACCGTTTCTCCTCCTCCTGAACAGTAAAAAAGACTGACATTATGTCAGTCTTTTTTTACAAAATTAAAAATACTCCCCTGCCTAAAAGGGAGCATTTTTAAGGAAGGATATTAAATAGAGAGGGAGGGATTTGTATTTAATAACACTTAATAGAATGTAATGTATCCTGTGAAATACTTCATGTTTTCTATCTGTATTTATTATATACCATTTCTTTACAAAATACAATGAAATTTTATATCTAATTTTGAAGATTTTTTTAATTTCTTCTATAAATATTCAAAATTGTCTTGCATTGGAAAAGATAATATGATATAATAATTCATACAAAATAATGTCAGAAATAAAAAATTACATATTACTGCATAATTCCAGATTATATAAAGGAGGCTTGAAATTGAATAAAAGGATTCTGATAGGAGTTATAATTACTGAATGTCACATAGACTTTCAGCAGGAAATACTCAGAGGAATAATTTCACAGTCGTTTAAAAGTCAGTGCGATTTGGCTGTAATTTCTCCTTTTCATAACTTTTTTTCTCAGACTTCACATAAACAGACAGAAAAAAGAATATTCAATCTCATACTTTCACAACGCTTTGACGGTTTTCTTTATGACCGTTCCACGTTCTATAGTGACGAAATAAAAGAATATATAGACGGTCTGCTTAAACGTTCGGGAAAACCTGTAATGCTCCTCGATTCAGGAGAACACAAAAGCTTTGAAACTACTTCTATTGATGACTGTTCCGCATTTGAAACAATTACCGACCACCTCATTGAAGTACACGGTCTTAAAAAAATTTACTGCATAACAGGTCCTAAAAAACTTTTTGTTTCCGAAGAAAGACTTAAAGGTTTCAAAAATTCAATGAAAAAACACGGTCTCTATTATGACAAGTCATACTGCTATTACGGTGATTTCTGGATACAACCCGCAAAAGAACTCGCTGAAAAAATAGCCTGCGGAGAAATTGAACGTCCCGAAGGCATAGTTTGCGGTAACGATAACAGTGCGATTGCACTTTCAAAGGAACTGATAAGAAACGGTATAAGAGTTCCCGAAGATATTGCCGTAACAGGCTATGACGCTTCACCTGAAGGCTATGAATATTCCCCTTCCATTACAAGCTACAGCAGACCTAATTTTCAGCTCGGTGCAGAGGCTTTCAGGAGACTTTACAGAATAATTACGGGCAGAATATGCAATAAAGTACCAAATGAAAACGGTGTTCTCCGTGTTGGGAAAAGCTGTGGCTGTCACGAAAATGTACAATTGATAAAAAATATACAGAGAAGAAGTAAAATAAATTCTTCCCTTGAAAAAAATTTCTATTACGGCGATATGCTTTTCGATATAACAAATGTCTCGAACTATGCAGATTTCGCTGACAGATTCGACCATTACACCTATTTTATATACAAAATGAGCCACCTGAATATATGTCTCACAAGAAAATATATTGAATCTTCTTCCCTCAGCCCTGCTGACAAGCTGACTTTCAATGCAGGCGATGACCTTAAAATAGTTCTTTCAAAATCATCTGTAAAACGTGAACCTACCCCCGAATATTATTTCAGTTCAGATGATATTCTGCCTGTATACAGTAAAAAAAGAAATTATCCGTGTGCCTACTATATTTCACCTCTTCACTATAATGAGAACTTCTTCGGATATTCCGCTGTTTCGTTCGGGAAAGACCCTCTTTCTTTCACAGCCCTTTATCTACAGCTTATAAATTATGTTAATATCGCTCTTGAACAGGTGCGTATCAAGTCTTTTATAAGCCGTGTAATATCCAGTACCAATAAAGTTCTGCTCTATGATGAGGCTACAGGTCTGCTTAACAGAAACGGCATAGAAAACGAAATTAAAAACCATATAAATTCAGGTGAAAAATATTTTGAATGTATAAGAATACAGCTTACAGGCATTTCAAAAACCTACTACCAGAGCGGTGAAGATAAATGCCGTAAAATATTGTTTTCTTTTTCAAACTGCCTGAAATCCTGCCTGAATGATAACGAAATCTGCTTTTCATGGTCTGATGACACTATAGGCATTATAACTTTCAATCCTGACCGTACCGAAAAAATATACAGCCTTCTCTGCGAAAAAATAAAGTCCTCCCAGATTAACGGTGAACATAACTGCAATATAGACTTTACTCTCGGAAACTGTATTTTCAGTTCCGAAAACAACCTTTCAGAAATAATGCACAAATCAGCAGTAAACAGAATATACAGCTACAATATTTCAAAAAGCGGTGATAATCCACAGTTTGAAAAACTCTGCATACTAAGAAACAAAATTATGAAAAATCCTGAAAATTCTTGGAATATAAGCGAAATAGCCGAGGAACTCTATCTCAGTAAAAGCTATCTGCAAAAAATATACAAGTCATATTTCGGCAAAAGCATTATCGAAGAAACTATACAGTTCAGAATAGAAAAAGCAAAATGCCTTCTTTCCGATACCAATATGACTATAACCGAAATTTCAAGGGAATGCGGATATTCTTCCTATAACTATTTCGTGAGACAATTTAAAACTTTTGAAAATATTTCGCCTTCTGAATACAGAAGCAGTATAAAGGAGTAAAAAAATTATGCTTGCTATTTCAATAAAAGATGTACAGAAAAAAGAACAGCGTACCCATGCACATAATCTTCTGCGTGAATGCCTTAAAGTGTGCGGTATAGACTATATTCAGGACAAGACCCCTGTTGTAAGAAATGAACACGGTAAGCCTTCACTGAAAGACTATCCCGAAATACACTATAATATGTCCCATGCGGACGGAATTACTGCCTGTATGCTTTCCGATTCCGAATGCGGTATAGACTGCGAAAATGTCCGTCAGTACCGTCCGAATGTGGTAAAAAGAGTCTTTTCGGAATCCGAAAAAATTTTACTCGAAAATACTCCCGAAAATGAAAGGGATTTGCTGTTTTTCCGTCTCTGGACTCTCAAAGAAGCCTATGTAAAAGCTATAGGCACAGGCATATCCTATCCCATGAACACCGCTGAATTTTCCTTTGAAGGCAAACACATTGCAACAAATATAAAGGGATTTAAGTTTAAACAATATATTCTTAAAAACAAAAAGTATGTTGTTTCAATATGCAGAAAAATACAGTGATATATTGACAAATTCCTTTTTATATATTAAAATATAGATTGAAATTTTTATTTAGGAAAGAATGATAAAAAATGAAGAAAATTGTCACTATACAGGATATTTCCTGTTTCGGAAAGTGTTCCCTGACTGTTGCCCTGCCTGTCATTTCGGCTATGGGAATAGAAACAGCAGTTATCCCTACAGCCGTACTTTCAACCCATACGGGCGGTTTCAAGGGATATACTTTCCGTGACCTTACAGGTGATATTCCCGATATTACTAATCACTGGAAAAGCATTGGTCTTAAGTTCAATGCAATTTATACAGGCTATCTCGGTTCAAGGGAACAGGTTCAGATTGTTTCGCAGTTCTTTGAGGACTTCGCAACAGATGATAATTTTATAGTCGTTGACCCTGCTATGGCTGACAGAGGTGAACTCTATACAGGCTTTACCAAGGATTTCGTTGAAGAAATGAGAAAATTATGCTGTAAGGCTGATTACATAGTCCCGAATATGACAGAGGCTTCATTTCTTCTCGGCATACCCTATACAGATGACTATGATGAGGACTATGTAAAGAATATTCTTATAAAACTCTCTGAACTCGGCTGTAAGTACCCCGTTATAACAAGTGTACATTATGACAGTCTGAAACAAGGTGCAGTAGCTTACGATTCTGAAAAAAATCAGTTCTGCTTTTCTTTCAGAAACCATATAGACAGAACCATGCACGGAACAGGTGATATTTTCGCAAGCGTGTTCACAGGTGCTGTAACCCTCGGCAACAGCTTGCAGGAAGCCCTTGACATCGCTGTAAATTTCACTGCCGACTGCATTGAAGCTACTGTTCCTTATGCGGAAGATTCATGGTACGGTTGTTGCTTTGAACTCTGTCTCGGTGAACTCGCTGAATATTCAAAAAAATGGATTCCTCAGAAGTGAAGAATCCATTTAAGCACGCCTAATCGGAATTGAACCGATGCACACGGCGTCGGAGACCGTTGCTCTATCCGCTGAGCTATAGGCGTATATAATCACAAGTATAATTATACCAAAATCTATTGAAAATTGCAAGAGTTTATGATATAATTATTTTCAGAAAATTTTATTTCAGATAAAGATAAAAATATTAATGTTCAGGAGGTGACATTTTGGGAGATTACATTTATCTGATTGTTGCTCAGACAGGTACTATTCCTGCAAGATTTTTTAAATTTTTTACAAAAAAGCCTTTTAATCATGTTTCGCTTTCAGGTGACTTTTCATTATCGGAAATGTACAGTTTCTGCCGTACATATACACCTTTTCCACTGCCTGCAACTTTCAACAAGGAAATAGTAGGCGAAGGTACTCTTGGTCATTATGAATTTATTCCCTGTGAAATATACCAGATAGCAGTGACTTCCGAACAAAAGGAAAATTATAACAGGTTAATCAGATACTTTGCCAGCAACAGAAACGCTTATTCCTATAATGTACTCGGTCTGTTTGCCCTCTACCTCAATATAAGGTGGGACAGGGAAACTAACTTTGTATGTTCACAGTTTGTCGCATACACTATGGAAAAAATAGGTATAAAACTTGAAAAACCGTTCTGTCTTTACAAGCCTGACGATTTCAGAAGTTTCCCAGAGGCTGAACTTATTTATTCAGGTGAACTCAATACTTTCTATTATAATATCCATGACGGAAATTATAATGGG